>Ga0247738_10000293_pt1 | contig 20032 bp, 11 predicted proteins | sample UWRJL013104B2_FD_180936 | JGI IMG/M metagenome (GOLD analysis project Ga0247738, IMG submission 180936) | Plant litter microbial communities from Arlington Agricultural Research Station in Wisconsin, United States - UWRJ-L013-104B-2 | ecosystem: Environmental > Terrestrial > Plant litter >...
ACGAATTTCATCGATTAAAAAGTCACCTTTTAACGCCGGAAACCCTAAAATTTTCTGATTTGGCAATGCACTATTTATTAATCCCGAAATAGTTCCGCCTGTTCCAACAGCGCAGCAAACGTAATTAAAAACCGTATCTTCATCTGTTAAAATCTCTTCACAGCCCTTTACAGCCAATTCATTTGTTCCGCCTTCGGGAACTAAATAAAAATCACCAAACTTCTCTTTTAATTTTTCTATAAAAGGAATTTCACTTTTATTTCGATAATCTTCTCTGGAAATAAACTCAAATTTCATTCCGTTTTCCTGAGCGAATTTCAGGGTTGGATTTTCTTCTATTTTATCCAAAAGTTCATCTCCGCGAATAATTCCAATAGTTTTAAAACCCTGCTCTTTTCCCGCATACGCAACCGCAGAGATATGATTCGAAAAAGCACCGCCAAAAGTGAGCAAAGTGGTTTTGTTTTCGGCTTTCGCCTGAAGTAAATTGTATTTTAATTTTCGCAATTTATTTCCCGAAATAAACGGATGATTTAAGTCTTCGCGCTTTATTGTCAAAGAAATTCCATTGGGAAAATTGATATCGATATTCTGGTTCAAAATGGATTTATTTTAATTTGATGTATTTCAGAAACTGAAAAAAAGATCGGTTTTTCAAATAGTCAAAATCGGTTTCTTTCGCGTAAGCCTCTCTTTCAAAACTAATATTTCGATAAGCCAAATCCTTATTTTTATACTGAATTAAACGGAATAAATATTCCAGGAAATACCAGATAAAAAATGGCAGAATCAGCATTTCTTTTTGTTGTTTCAAATGAATCTTTTCATGGTTCACAAAAATCTTATTTACTTTATCCAAATCATATTTCATCAATACAAACGGAAACACAGCCATTCCGCGATATCCTTTCGGAATTAAATATTTAGCAACAATCAGAAACATTAGCTGTAAAGTTTATAAATTTGTAGATATAAAATTATGAGATTTCATTAAAATCACAATCAATTATTTATTTTTGATTTTTAATGAAATAAAAACACGACCGAAGCAGATTTATGAAAGAGCAAAGTAATGAAAATAAATTAATCGAAGGCGAAGATTTTTACTATACGCCCGAAGGTTATAAATGCTTTACCGAAAAACACCATTTAAAACGCGGTTATTGCTGTAAAAGTGGCTGTCGTCATTGTCCATACGGGTTTGATAAAAATACAGGACAAATCAGGAAAACGAATTAGATAATGTGTCAATTTGATAATTAGATAATTTCAAATCTTAGCGTAATTCAAAATCTAAAAACATCAATCTAAAATCTAAAATTATACATGGATATTCTCTTGCGAAAATTTAGGATTACGATCCACAAATCCTATCACAGGTCGGATATCCGTTATCCTTAGCTTTTTTAAATTAGAAAATGTGTCAATTTGGTAATTAGATAATTATTTCAGATTGAATTTACATTATAGATATTTCGCTCCGATGGAGCTTTTGCAACACATATATTTATTTTCTATAAATATAACGCCTTTCCAAGGCTGAAAAGAAATCCGTTAGGATTGATATATTTATAGAAATATAATTATGGATCAGATGAAAAAACTCCCTTAGGAGTGTTATGTTTATGGCATATTATTCTTTTTTATAAATATATAACGCCTTTCCAAGGCTAAAAAAGAAATCCGTTAGGATTGCCATATTTATAGAAATACAATTTATCGATCACATGAGAAAACTCCTTTAGGAGTGATATGTTTATAGCAATAGATTTATAAATCAGAATTTTAACCCTTGAGGGTGACATAAGTAAAATACAAATAATTTTTAGATGTTGAATTATATTTTCCAAAAATCTAAAATCAGCAATCTAAAATCTAAAATTAAAAAAATGACTTTCAAAGAACAAATACAACAGGGAATTCCATCGATATTGCCTCCAAAGGCAGCGTACGATTTAGCGATTAATCATGCGCCAAAACGAAAAGGAATTCTTTCGGCAGAAGAAAAAAAACTGGCTCTAAAAAATGCATTGCGTTATTTTGAAGCCAAACATCACGCTGAATTAATTCAGGAATTTTCAGAAGAATTAGAAAAATACGGTCGTATATATATGTATCGCCTTCGTCCGGATTATAGAATGTATGCACGACCAATTGACGAATATCCAGGGAAATCATTGCAGGCAAAAGCGATCATGCACATGATTCAGAACAATCTGGATTATGCTGTGGCACAGCATCCGCATGAATTAATTACGTATGGTGGAAACGGAGCTGTTTTCCAGAACTGGGCACAATATTTATTAACGATGCAATATTTGTCTGAAATGACAGATGAGCAGACTTTAACGATGTATTCAGGACATCCAATGGGATTATTTCCTTCGCATGCTGAAGCACCGAGAGTTGTGGTTACAAACGGAATGGTAATCCCGAATTACTCAAAACCGGACGATTGGGAAAAAATGAATGCCCTGGGCGTTTCACAATACGGACAAATGACGGCGGGAAGTTATATGTACATTGGCCCACAAGGAATTGTACATGGAACTACGATTACGGTTTTGAATGGTTTCAGAAAAATAAAACTAAATCCTGAAGGAAATTTATTTGTGACTTCTGGTCTTGGCGGAATGTCTGGCGCGCAGCCAAAAGCAGGAAATATTGCAGGTTGTATTACGGTCTGCGCCGAAGTAAATCCTAAAATCACCAAAATTCGTCACGAACAAGGCTGGATTAATGAAATCGTAACTTCGACAGAAGAATTGGTTCAGCGAGTAAATTCGGCAAAAGCCAATAAAGAAGTGGTTTCGATTGCTTATTTAGGAAATGTCGTTGATGTTTGGGAATGTTTCGACAAAGAAAATATTAAAATTGATTTAGGATCTGATCAGACTTCGCTTCATAATCCATGGGCCGGAGGTTATTATCCGGTTGGAATTTCTTTTGAAGAAGCCAATGAAATGATGGCCAATAATCCGGATTTATTTAAAGAAAAAGTACAGGAATCTCTTCGCAGACAAGCTAAAGCAATTAACAAACATACCGCAAAAGGAACGTACTTTTTTGATTATGGAAATGCCTTTTTATTAGAAGCTTCACGCGCCGGAGCTAATGTAATGGCGGAGAATAATATCGATTTTAAATATCCGAGTTATGTGCAGGATATTATGGGACCAATGTGTTTTGATTATGGCTTTGGACCTTTTAGATGGGTTTGTACCTCTGGAAAACCAGAAGATTTACAGAAAACGGATACTATTGCCAGTCAGGTTTTAGAAGAATTAGCAAAAACTTCTCCAAATGAAATTCAGCAGCAAATGCAGGATAATATTAAATGGATCAAAGGCGCGCAGGAAAATAAATTGGTTGTAGGTTCTCAAGCCAGAATTCTGTATGCCGATGCCGAAGGTAGAATTAAAATTGCCGAAGCTTTTAATCAGGCGATTGCAAAAGGCGAAATTGGAACTGTTGTTTTAGGCCGCGATCATCACGACGTTTCAGGAACGGATTCTCCTTACAGAGAGACTTCTAACATTTATGACGGCTCTCGTTTTACGGCCGATATGGCGATTCAAAACGTGATTGGTGACAGCTTTAGAGGAGCAACCTGGGTATCGATTCATAACGGCGGCGGAGTTGGCTGGGGAGAGGTTATAAACGGCGGATTTGGTATGGTTCTTGATGGTTCTAAAGAGGCTTCAAGACGTTTAGCATCAATGCTTTTCTGGGATGTTAACAACGGAATTTCAAGACGAAGCTGGGCAAGAAATGACGAAGCTATTTTTGCTATAAAAAGAGCGATGGAAGTTCAGCCTTTATTAAAAGTAACTTTGCCTAATATAGTCGACGAAAGTTTATTTTAGGTAATTACTGTCATCCTGAGCGAAGTCGAAGGCATCATGGGGAAAAGGCTTCAACTTCGCTCAGCCTGACAATTTAAAGCGTACTTTTAAGAATAGAAAATTGAGAACAAATAAATTTTTATAAATATGAAAACATTCAAATTAGTACCCGTTTTTTTGCTTTTAATATTAGCCTCCTGCAGCACTGTTAGTGTTTATTCTGATTACGACAAAAACGTAGATTTTGCGCCTTATAAAACGTATGCTTTTTTTAAGCCGGGAATTGACAAGGTTGAAATTTCTGATTTGGATAAAAGACGAATTCTTCACGCAATAGATACTGAAATGCAGGCTAAAGGTTTTACCAAAAGCGAAAATCCTGATTTATTAGTAAATATTTTTACTAAATCAAGAGAGCAAGTAAATGTAAACCAATTTAGCGCTGGATGGGGTTACGGCTGGGGCTGGGGTTGGAATCCTTACATGATGTATGGAGGAAACCAAACAACGGTTTCTACCTCTACCGAAGGAACTTTATTTATCGATTTAATTGATGCTAAAAAGAAAGAAATGATCTGGCAAGGGGAAGGAATTGGAACCTTAACTAAAAACATTGATAAAAAAGATGCCAGAATACAAGAAATTGTAAGCAAGGTTTTGGCTCAATATCCACCCGTTAAGAAGTAAGTTTTTAAGTCGCAGTTTTCAGTTTCAGTTTTCAGTTTTTACTAAACTAAAAATGAGATTGAGAATTTTAAAAAATAATTAATACATTTGTTATTCAGACAACAACAAAAATGACAAACTTTAGTAACATTATTATCTCTATTATCAGCATTATTGCAATTCAGCAATGATGGCGAGGTGTTATATAAAAAAGTAAACAAATACAATTTATGAAACCTCCCAATCGGGAGGTTTTTTTTTATTTAATGATTTTTTGCCACAGATTTCACAGATTCTCACAGATTAATCTTTTTAAATCATTTAATCTGTGGCAAAATAAAAAACAAGACAACATGACTTTATTTAACGAAGTAATCAACGCAAAAAAACAGCTCGAAAATGTAGTTGTTGCTACTCCACTCACACAAAATTTAAATCTTTCAGATGAATTTAAATCAACTATTTTATTAAAAAGAGAAGATTTGCAAATTGTTCGTTCGTATAAAATTCGGGGTGCTTATAACAAAATTTCTTCGTTGAAAGATTCTGAAAAAGCAACAGGAATTGTTTGTGCCAGTGCCGGAAATCATGCACAAGGCGTTGCTTATTCCTGTAATTTACTGGAGATAAAAGGCAAAATTTACATGCCAAAAACCACCCCGAAACAAAAAGTAAAACAAGTACAATTATTCGGAAAATCGTTTGTTGAAATTGTACTTACAGGAGATACTTTTGATGATGCTTATGCTTCGGCAACAGCAGATGCTATTAAAAATCATAAAACTTTCATTCATCCTTTTGATGATTTAAAAGTTATTGCAGGACAAGGAACTGTTGGGTTAGAAATCTTAGATAGCTATAAAGAACATATTGATTATGTTTTTGTGCCAATTGGCGGTGGCGGACTAGCGTCGGGATTATCTGAAGTTTTTAAACATTTGAGTCCGAATACAAAAATTATTGGGGTTGAACCAAAAGGTGCGCCTTCGATGAAAACTTCTATCGAACAAAATAAAAATACCGCTTTAACCACAATAGATAAATTTGTTGATGGTGCTGCCGTAAAACAAGTTGGCGACATGACTTTTGATATCTGCAGAAATAATCTGGATGATATTATCCTAGTTCCCGAAGGAAAAGTCTGCACGACAATTTTGCGTTTGTATAATGAAGAAGCAATGGTTGTTGAACCAGCTGGAGCTTTAACAATTGCTGCCTTGGATTTTTATAAGGATAAAATAAAAGGCAAAAAAGTAGTTTGCGTTGTTAGCGGAAGTAATAATGATATTGAGAGAACTGCTGAAATAAAAGAACGTTCTTTACTTTACGAAGGTTTAATGCACTATTTTATGATTCAGTTTCCGCAACGTCCGGGTGCATTGAAAGAATTTGTAAACAACATTTTAGGTCCGGATGATGACATTACTTATTTTCAGTTTCATAAAAAAAACAATCGCGAAGTAGGTTCTGTAGTTGTTGGATTAGAACTGAAAAAGAAAAAGGACATTATGAATATTAAATTAAATATGACCAAAAACGGATTTGAGTTTCAATATTTGAATGACAATCAGGATTTGTTTACACAATTAATTGGCTAAAAAACAAAAGGCTGCCTGAAATTACTATCAGACAGCCTTTAAACTCAATATAAAATTACTAATTGAATTCAGAAATTTAAAATTATTGTTTTACAACTTTTTTAGAATAAGAACCTTTACTGTCAGTAACTTTCACAATGTAAAGTCCTTTTGGTAATTTTGAAATTTCAATTTCAGCCTCACTTCCATTTACAAAATCAACAGTTCTTTTTAAAAGATTTTGACCGGTAACCGAATAAATCTCAACCCCGCCAGAACCAGAATTTGGTGTATTTATTTTTAAATAATCATTCGTTGAATTGATATAAATAGAAAGATCTGATTGAGAACTAAGTTCTTCTGCAACAGCCTTTTTAGCTGTAGATTCAACCTGAACAAATTGCCATTGCTGATTTAATCCGCCAGTATAACTCCAAACCTGAATATTGGCTCCGTTTGCAGTAGAAACATTTTCAACATCAAGAGATTTTCCACTATTTAAATTAATGATTTTATAATAACCTCCTCCAAGACTTGTAACTGTCCATTTGAATTCGTTGGAAGCAGAAAATGTTTTTTGCTGTACTTTTAATCCATCTGCAGTTCCGTTATTTTCAACCGCAAGATACATTCCTGTCGATTTTACAATGATATAATAGTTTCCACTTCCGTCAGAAACGAATTTCCAACGCTGATTATTTCCTCCGCCATTTGTAATATCATATTGCTGAATACGGCTTCCGCTAGTTGTGGCATTATCTGCAACATCCAAACCTTTGTTACTATTTCTTGAAATAATATTGTAATATCCCGGAAAACTTTCAACCGGAGGATTACCTACTGCCCAATTGAATGTTACAGCAGATGTTGCAGGTACAGAATAATTAAATGCAGATGATCCTGAAACCACTTTGATTGTATTTGCCGATCCGCTTGAATTATACACAACAAGCGAAATCGAACCGTCAGGATTTTTAAATCCAACAGAAAAAATACTTCCGTTTGTACTTGAAGAATTAATTCGTAAAGCGCCCGGTTTTACAAATTTTGAAATTTGACCAATAATATAAAACGCTACATTTTTAGTATAACTTGTACTATTGTTTACCGTAATTGCACCTAAACAAGTAGAACATCCGCCCGGAGTTCTTGGCCCTAATGCTGGGTTATTTGCTGCATTCCATTCCAGAACTGTTTTTGCCCAATTGTTTGTACTTCCAATCACTACATTTTGCATGTGCCAGCCAAAATCTCCACTAAAACTTCCTCCCGATCCTGTATATTGTTCTGTAAAATATACGTTTTTATTGGTTGCATTTCGTACTGTTGACATTGCTGAAATATTTCCTAAATACAAATGAAACGCCGCGCCATCAACATAACCACTGTTATTTAAAACATCAATAGGATAAGCTGTATTATCACAATTATGATCAAAAGCAATGATTTTTATGTTTCCGTAACCAGCTGCTGCCATTTGCGGACCAAGTTGTTGATTAATAAAATTCTTTTGTTCAGTAGAATTCATCAGCATGCTTGGTTCGTTGTGTGGATTTTCAGGTTCATTTTGAGGTGTGATTCCCCAAATTGAAATTCCCTGTGCCTGCATTGCATCAAAATATTTTACAAAATATCTGGCATACGCGGCATAATATTGTGTTTGCAAACTTCCGCCAATCCAGGAATTATTCGTTTTCATCCAACGCGGAGCCGACCACGGAGTTGCTAATATTTTAATATTCGGATTAATTAATTTTATCTTTTTTATAATGGGAACTAAATACGTTAAATCCGGTCCGTTAAGACTAAAATTATTCATATTTACATCGCCAGATGTTTCATTATAACTATAAGAAGAACTGCTTAAATCTGAAGCTCCTATACTAATACGAACTACACTTGCGTTTAATCCTGTAGTAGGATTGTATAAATCATTTAATAATTGATTTTGCTGTGTAGCAGCCATTCCACTAATTACTTCGCAGCTTCCTTCAGTAAGTGTGTAACCAAACCCATCCATAGTTTGATAGGTTGTTGATGGATTTACAGTAACCGTCGAAGGATTTGAGCCTGAATTTGTTCCAAAACTTACGGCAGTTTGCTGCTGTAATAATTTCGTTTGGTCGCCTGAGGTTATCCACGGCGTAACGGTCTGTGCATTCGTTTTACTAATTAGTGAAGTCATAATAATGCATAGCATTAATATAAACTTCATTCGGTTTTGTGGTTTTTGGGTAATTTTGTTCATAGTTTTGAGGTTTTAGATAATTAAATTTTTCTTATTTTTTAAGATTAATTTTATTAATTCATATCAATATTAGGACTTTTTTAATTAAAATGATATTTTTCCTACATTACAAATACACATCATTTTAAAATTTAAACTTTACAAAAACCCATCTGTATTTTTTATAAAAAATTGATTTTAAACACTTTATATAAATTAAAAACATAAAAACCTTACTTTTAAAATTCAGATAATCATAAAATAACAAAATCAACTTAAACTTTATATTTCCTGATCTGCCAATCATTATTTTATCTTCTGTTTGACAAAATAAATAATTGTGCAAATGATAAATATCAGAAATTATAAATCAGCAGATATCGTATTTTTGTAATTCATTTTATAATAGAAAACATGGCAACTCTTAAAGATATTTCAAACATAGAAGACATAAAATTAATGGTCGATTCTTTTTATGATAACATTAGAAAGGATGAACTTTTGGGACCCATTTTTAATGATAAATTACAAGATCGCTGGCCTGTACATTTGCAAAAAATGTATGGTTTTTGGCAAACGATTTTATTTGATGTTCGCGCTTATTCAGGAACTCCTTTCCCTCCACATAAGCAATTACCGGTAGACAAAACACATTTTGACCGCTGGATTCAAATTTTTAATACTACAATTGATTCTCAATTTTCCGGACCAATTACCGAAGAAGCCAAAATGAGAGCAACAAATATGGCTTATATGTTCAATCACAAAATCGATTACTTCAGAAATGCCGAAAATGAGTTAAAAAAGTAAATTAACAATTAGATTTGGATTACCGTTTTTATTAAATAAATTTGATCAGCAAAATTGCTATTAAAAACCAAATCAAAACAAATCCAATTCTTAATCATGAAAAAGACAATTCTGCTTTTTATAATCTGCTTTTCCTTTTTAAATCATCTAAATGCACAAACTGCCCCTATTTTTAATTTGTACAAAGGCACTGTTGACACAAAAAATCCTGTAACATTTTATATTAAAACAGAAGAAAACCCCTGCACGGCTGATCTAATGTATACCGCCATGTATCGTTATGACAAATCAGGAAGCTGGATTCAGTTAAACATTACTCAGAATGTAAAAATCGAAAATCAATTTGTTTTCGTAGAACACGGTTTTAGTGGTGTAATGATTTTAAAGAAAACCGGAAATACTTTTACGGGTTTATGGATTAGTCCTGATACAAAAAAACAATTAAAAATTGATGTAAAAGAAGCTTCGATGACAAAAAAGGAAATCGAAAAATATGAAAAAACACTGGAGAAAGTGAATTATGAAAATAATGACTGTTAAAATCATTTGTCTTCAAAATCTATAAAAACGCAATAAAAGTTACTTTCGAATAAAAATATTGTGATGAACAGCAAAAATTAGCGAGCTAAATTCGTAATTTTACATTCTTAATCTACAACGTTTTCGAAAATGAATGCATCTATAGAAACAAATCCGTTATTAGAAAGATTGCCAAAACATTTAAAGCAATTCATCAAACCACAGGATTATAGCGATTACACGCCAATTAATCAGGCAGTTTGGCGCTATGTAATGCGCAAAAACGTAGATTATTTATCAAAAGTTGCACATCATTCTTATTTGGATGGTTTGAAAAAAACCGGAATCGAAATTGATTCTATTCCAAGCATGTACGGCATGAACAGAATCCTGACCGAAATTGGCTGGGCTGCAGTTGCCGTAGACGGGTTTATTCCACCAAATGCATTTATGGAATTTCAGGCTTACAACGTTTTGGTTATTGCTTCAGATATTCGTCAATTAGAACATATTGAATATACACCTGCACCAGATATTATTCACGAAGGTGCCGGCCACGCTCCTATTATTGCAAATCCTGAATATGCAGAATATTTGCGCCGTTTTGGTGAAATTGGGTGCAAAGCTATTTCATCTCACAAAGATTATCAGATGTATGAAGCGATTCGTTTGCTTTCTATTTTGAAAGAAGCCGAAGATACTCCTCAGGAAAAAATTGATGAAGCTGAAAAAGCGGTTGCCGATTTGCAAAATAATATGGGCGAATTATCTGAAATGGCCCAGATTCGTAATTTACATTGGTGGACAGTAGAATATGGTTTGATTGGAACTGTCGAAAATCCAAAAATATATGGCGCCGGATTGCTTTCTTCTATTGGAGAAAGTGCCTGGTGCATGACAGATAATGTGAAGAAAATCCCTTATGATATTTCGGCTGCGAATCAAAATTTTGATATTACACAGTTGCAGCCTCAACTTTATGTAACGCCGAATTTCTCTTATTTAAGTTTGATTCTGGAAGAATTTGCCAATAAAATGGCTTTAAGAACCGGAGGGCTTTCTGGAATTAAAAAATTAATTCATTCAAATGCTTTAGGAACAATTGAATTGAGTACAGGTTTACAAATTTCGGGCGTTTTTACCAATGTTTTGGAAGAAGAAGGAAAACCGGTTTACATTCAGACAACCGGAAAAACAGCTTTATCTTACCGTGAAAAAGAATTAGTTGGTCACGGAACTTTAACGCATCCTGAAGGGTTCGGAAGTCCGATTGGGAAATTAAAAGGGTTCAATTTAGCCATTGAAGATATGAGTCCGAAGGATTTACAGGCTTATAGTATTGTCGAAAACGAAACTGTAAAGCTAGAATTCGAAGGCAATATTATTGTTGAAGGTGAAATTATTACAGGTTCCAGAAATTTGCATGGTGAAATTATCTTAATCAGTTTTAGAAATTGTACCGTAACGCATGGGGAAACGATTTTGTTTCAGCCAGAATGGGGAAATTATGATATGGCGATTGGTAAAAAGGTAGTTTCTGCTTTTTCCGGTCCAGCCGATGTAAATAGTTTTGACTTAATTAATACAGTTCCCAAAACAACTACTATAAAAGCAAAACATACAGACGAACGTGATGATTTAGAAGTTTTATATCAAACGGTTCGAATGATTAGAGAAAACAAAGATTCTAAATCTGAACTGAAAGCTGTTTTTGAAAAACTGAAAAACAATCATCAAAACGATTGGTTGCTTTCTGTTGAAATTGCCGAACTTTTAAAAGATTCTGAAGAAAAACAACTTTTGCAGGAAGTCTTGGTTTATTTGGATCAACTAAAAGAAAAACGTCCTGAAGTTGCGCATTTAATTGCGGGTGGATTGGATTTGATTTTTGATAGTTCTTTGCCTCAAAGGCACTAATTTTTTGCCGCGAAGACACTAAGGCACAAAGTTTTTTTGTTAATTAAGCTGAATTTTATTTCACGCAGATTTGGCAGATTGAGCAGATTTTTTAATCTCGCAAAGTCGCTAAGTTGCAAAGTTTTTCTACAATCTTGTCATCCTGACGCAGGAGAAATCTTCGCAAGAAACTCGACAAAGATTGACGATTTTGAATGCGGAGTTTCGAATGTGATCCTTCCTCCGTCAGGATGACAAGATTGTAAAAAACCTTTGTGCTTTTGCGACTTTGTGGCAAATCACAATTTCAAATCTTCATTAAAATCCGTATCAGATTCTATTGTTTTTCCGTTGTATTGTAGTTTCCACCCCATTGAATTAGTTAAAATCAGTATCTTAGATAATTCGCTGATTAATCTGTTTTGGGCGTTTGTTTTTAAGGATGATTTATCGATTTTTTTCTTCAAATTCGCTTTTACCGATTTATTGATTTTATTGTAATCATCTCCCGTAAACGGATTTAATTTACTCTGCTCGACATCATAAAACTGAATATCGGGATTGATCGTAATTTCTTCTTTGGGAATATTTAAAATCGTAATAGTTTTATTTTTTTCGTCGATATCGTATTTCATTTTATGCAAATCATACGCTACGGTTACATTTGCATTTACCACAACAAGAGCCTTTTTTTCAAAGGAAACCATATCCATCAAATATTTCTGTTGATTTTTATAGGTGATAACTTCAGAGAAATGCCCTTCGGTAACAACCAATTTCCCCACATTTAAAATTTGCTGCTGAATTAAGTTGGTATTGTAATCAATTGTAGAATCGTCTTCTTTTTTGAATTCACAATATTTAAAAGCAAGCGCAATTGCCAATACAACTAAAGCTATAAGTAAAATCCTTTTGAGTATATTTTGCATTCCATTAATTTATTAGAGCAATTTACTTCTTTTTTTAAGAGCTTAAAAGTTTTTCGCCACGAATTGCACGAATTTTCACTAATTTATAGTTTGCGAATATAGAAGAGTAAAAAAAATAATTCGTGAATTCGTGGCGAAAAACCTAGAAAGGATATCCAATTGCAATATTCAAAATCAGGTTTTCTTTTCTCCACGAACCGCTTCCAAAATCAATATCTTTTATTACCCAACGCTCGTTTTCAGGCAAATAGGGTTTTCTTAACGGAAATGCCAAATCGGTTCTTAAAATCAGGAACGACAAATCGAACCGCAATCCTGCTCCTGCTCCAACGGCAATTTCCTTCATGAAATCTTTAGAAAATTTAGCTCCGGGTTTATTTGAGTCTTCATTCATCAACCAAATATTTCCTGCATCAACAAATAATGCACCCCGCACAATGCTAAAAAGTTTCGCACGATATTCTGTACTAAATTCTAATTTTAAATCTCCAGACTGATCCGGCAGATAATCGTTTACAGTTGGTACATTCAAATAACTTCCCGGCCCAAGCGATCTTGCCCTGAATGCACGGATACTATTTGTTCCTCCAACCACAAATTGTTTTGATGTTGGTAATGCCCACGAATTTCCATACGGAATCCCGGCACCAACAATAATTCTGCTCGCTAATTCGCTTTCTTTACTTAATTTTAAATAATGTCTAAAATCAGCACGAATTTTTACATACTGACTAAACGGAACGTCAAAAATACTTTTCTCATTACCTTCTTTAATATTTGCTCCCGTTGCTAAACCGGTTATATTTCCTGCGAGATCTAATTCTCCATTAAAATAAAACGTATTTTTTCTACGTTTTTGCATCGTATTGGTGTACGTATATTGATATGTTGGCCCAAAAATCAATTGTTTTTCGATCACTTTGCCAAGTGCCGGATCTGCATCAATATCTGCCTGATATTCTTCAGTAACATTATTCGGACTTACATACGTAACATCCAAAACATTCAATTGATGTTCTTTCCTTATATTTTCTTTCCATAAATAACCAAAAGAAGCATTAAAAGAATTCAGTGCGTAAAGCTGTGTTCTGTTCTGGAATTCATATCGAAGTGTCGCTTTGGTTCTTGGCACAAATTCACTTGAACCAGCAATTTTCTTAAAAGGCACAATAAATCTTGGCCAAGTTAAACTGGTTTCTGCTCCGAGTTTATAGATGTTTTTTCCGTTATTGGCTCCGGAAAGCTGAAAATCGGCACCTCCAAAAACAGAAACAGTAAGCAATTCCGCACCTCGAAATAAGTTCCTGTTATTCCAGTTTACATTGACTTCTGTTCCGGTATAACTGGCTGAATTTGTTTTTCCTAAAACCTCAACACGAATAAATTTTTTAGGCAAAAGCGTTAAATAGTAATAAGAATCTAAAGTGTTTGGTAAACTATCCGATTGCCTGAATTCGTTTTTTACAAAATTAAATGTTCCCAAATTTACAAATCGGTTTAAGGTTAAATTATGGTCTTTTCTGTTATAAAGATCCCCTTTTTTAAAATAAATAGTTCTGTCAAAAACCCTCGGATTGAAAGTATTTGCCGTATCAATTATTGTAAAATCATTATAATGAACAATATCCTTTTGAGTGTATTTTATGCTGTCTTTTGAAATCGAAAAATTTGGATATACCACAATTTTATCAATTTTATATGCTGTAAGTGCTTTTGGCGGTGCATCGGGTTTTATTACCAGTTTAATTTTTACCTCGTGATCGCCTTTACTGCTATCAACCTGAGCCAAAATATAATCGGGATTAAAGTAATAATATCCTTTTTCTTTTAGTCTGGCATCGATACGCTCACGTTCAGATTTAATGATGTCTAAATCATATGGTCTGCCTACTTTTAATAAACTTCTTCGACTTGATCTTCCAATTATTTTTGACATTTTTAAAGAGTCATCCGGAAAAGTCACACTTTTAATGATATACTGTTTTTTGGGTATAACGGTATATTCTGCTGTCGCTCTTTTATTTTTGGCTGTAGAATCTGCACTTACACGTGTTTTAAAATAGCCGCGGTTTTCGGTATAATTTCTTAATACTGACGCATTATAATCTAAATCGACTTTGCTAAAAAGTACCGGCTCTTCTCCCACTTTATTTCGCAGCCAATATCGTATTCCTTTGTCTTTTTTAGGTTCTCCGGCAATATTATAAATCCATAATTTTGGTCTTAAACCAAAAATTTGTTTGTTTGGTTTTGGACGTAATAAATCTTCTAACTCTTTTTCAAGTTCTTTTCTTTGTTTCTTTTTAATCACAGAATCTTTTACCTCAACAGAAGCTCCTGTGTATAATAAATCGCCATCCGGCAAATATTTTGTGTTGCTGCATCCAAAAACAAAAAACAAGGATACCAGCATCATCAAATATTTTATATATTTAATATGACTATGTTTTTTGCTCATTTCCTTCAATTTGATCATTCTCCTGATTCTCTTCTTTTTCCTTTTCTTCTTTTTCCTTCTGTTTCTTTTTTTCTTTACGAAGTTTCTCTTCTTTAATCATTTCTTTTTCTTCTGCAGAACGATGAAAAAGTTCACGGAATTTATTGTAACTCATTGTGATAATAAAAGCAACTCCGGTTTCTATAACCTGTCCTTCTACCGCAACCTGATATTCATTTTTTCGATACGCACGAACCATATATCGTCCGTCTTTTGTAAGCTGATAATCTAATGCGACATCCCCCGCAATATTGGTGCTTTCTTCATTCGCACGTTCTTGGCCTTCAACTCCAAAACTGCTTCCTACAGTCACTTTTAATCGGTCATCCAAAAGCTTTTTAGAAACTCCAACATTCAAATCGGTTCTGTTTTCTCTTGTTCCGGTGGTATAATCGTCTGTAGATTCAAGGTCGAATTCTAATTGAACACCTTTAATTAATTCTCCTGCAAGATCATTTAATTGCTGTGAAAGAATTTTGCTCACACTTTGTCTCGCCAAAGATTCGGCACTTGTTCCGCCACTTTCACTTGCAAATGGATTTTCGCCAATAAACCGGTTCAATAATAAAAGTGCAAAAACCTGTTTATTTAGTTCTGCCGGTTCTTGTCGAAGCTGTTCCAGTTTTGCCTGAGAAGCCGAAACAATATCAGATGAAACATCATAATTGCCGTCTGGCAGAACAATATCAAAACTAATTTCGGGTTTCAATAATTCGCCTTTCATTTTCAAATGTGTCTCAAACGGAATTTTCTGTTTGTAGGTATTTTTAACTGTTGAACTAACTGATCCTAATTGGTTTCCAAGCAAATCAATTGGAGCGGTTTCTACTTTATAGATCGCCGTAATATTTAAAGTTGCCATCGTTGGTTCGCCGTTCCAGGTTATCGAACTTCCTTTTTGAATATTAAATTTTCTACGGATCATATTGAAATTCATTTCATACGCTCCGTCTGTAAATTCATATTTCCCTGTTAACGTTGTTTTTCCAGAGGGATCAATACCACCAGTAAGTTGTGCTTCACCTTTAAGATTTAAATAATCTCCATTTCCTTTATCAATTACGAGCGTTAATTCAGCTTCTTTATCGATCGTAATATCAACGCTTACATCCATTCCTTTTAACTCAGACTGATTGAGTTTTTCCTGCATTGCTGCAGTTTGTTTCAGATACAAATTATCTTCGTCAACAAATTCTACAATTCCCTCCCTGTCAGCAATTGAAGGATCTGATTGAGGTAAAACCACAGAGAATTTTGTTTCTTTATTGATCTTTATATTTCCGTTAATAACGGGGCTATCCAACGTTCCTTTGACATTTAATTTGGTGTCTAAAAATAAATCGCCGTAAAACAAATCATTGTCTGCTGCTTTTGAGTGAATCGCTCTAAAATCATTGGCAACAACAGTTAAACCGAAATTGTATTTTCTAAAATCAGGTGATTGAATTGTTCCGTCTAATGATAATTCGTTGTCATTTTCATCAATAAGCGTAAATTTATCAAACGAAATCACATCATTTGAAAAAGTAATTTTTTCCTGATCTGTTTTGAAATAAGAGTTAAGCTGCGTAACTCTAAAAGCGGTATCGTTAAAGTTTAATTCTCCACCAATTTTAGGAGCAGAAGCATTTCCGGTAATTTTAAAATTTCCTGATAAATAGCCTTTTCCTTCGGTGATATTTCCCATTGTGAATCCCTGAATACTTTTGATATTCAGTTTATTCATATCCACGTTAAAATCTAAATTCCCGTCGTTTATTGTATAATTTCCTGTCAATTTCAGATCATTATCCTGTCCGGTTAAATTGACATTTGCAGCCAGAATATTATTGGTTTTATTGTCCACTTTTATTTCAAGATCTCCCACAGGTTCCTCTTTAAAAGCAAAATCAGTAATTTTTATATCCGAAGTAAAAGTTGGGCTAGTCATTACGTTTTCAACAACGGCATTTCCGTTTATCAATCCCTGCATTAACATTTCATCTTTTTTCACCATATTTAAAATGGTTTCGATTTTGAAGTTTACAAAATCGACCTGCAATGGCGCATTATCCTGAGTTCCCTGTGACTGGATTTTTAATTCATTTCCGGCGTTATCCAAATAAAATTTATTGATATAAAGACGTTTCCCTCCAAATTCAACTGCATTTTCAGGATCGATATTCCATTTATCATAATTTAAAACGAAATTTTCCGCATCAATTTTAAAGATATTTTTACTATCATCCCGATTTAAATTTCCGGCAATATAATACTGTTGTTTTTCTTTTGCATCCTGAACTTCAAGTGCATAAGTCAAAGTATTATTCTGAACATTTCCTGATAAACTGGTAAACGGAATTTTCATCGAACCGCTTTCAATTGTTGCTACAGAAATTTGGTATTCTAAAGCGTTTTCTTTGGCTTCGATATTTATTTTGCCGTCGGCAATTGTATTATTGTTGTATACAATTCGCGGAATCGTTCCTTTTATTTCTAATGAATCGGTTGCATTATTGTATTTTCCTGTAATTTTAATTGGCTCTAAACCAGTTAATTTCGGAATCAATTTAAAAATCAGCGGATCGTTATCTACCGTTAATGTAAAAGCCAGTCTTTGTTCATCAGACTCTCCGTTTACTTTCGGATTTTGTAAATCAAGATATTTTGAAAGTGATTTTTTTACAGCTGCTGCTAAAGTTGTCAGTTTGTATTTTCCATCCACTTCTGCTTTTAAAAACTGAGACGAAATTTTGATATTATTTCGACTTTCGTCTGAAAAAGCAATGATACGAACAGAATCCAATACAATTGGTTCTGCTTCCTGCAAAATCTGAACATTCGAGAGAAACACTTTTCCGTTTAAAAAATCCGGATTACTATTGGCAATATCTGCATCGATATTTCCGCGCAACTTCATTGGTCCGGCATGAAGATTTAGTTTTTCAAGATCGGCAATATCCAGGTTTAATTTTAATTGAATAGATGGGTATTTTTCTTTTGTATTTCCGCTCGCTGCTAAATTAAAATTCAAATTTGGGTCGTTCATTCCTGATTTTACCGCAAAAGATCCGTTTTTAATATTTCCTTTTAAAGCTAAATCTCTATATGTATATTTATTAAATACCGCTTTCTGAACCAAACCATCCAATTCTGCCTGGGTCGTTTTTGGATCTAAACCTTTGCCTTTTACTTTCGCTTTAAGCGTAATTTTTCCAATCGAATCATTTTTGATTAATCTCCCTAAATCAAAATCAAGCAAATAAACGGTCGCATCATATTTCTCTTGTTTTTTTATTCTTTGATCAAATAATGCATCGACTTTCGCATTTCCGAAACTGCTGTTTAAAGCCAGATTTGTTTTGAAGTTTTGAACTGAACCTTTAAATTTTCCCTGCAAATTAAATTGAGATGGCAATTGAATATTTTTCGGAATTGTTCCAGACGGTATAAACGAGTATACATCTTTTGATGTACTTGATAACTTTTTAATATCCAGATCATAATAGGCTTTTTGAGCATCTGGCAATCCTTTTATTTTCCCCGAAAGGGAAACTCTTGTATTACCAATTCCGCTCATTTCAAATTGAGGAATATCAAGGTCTTTTATTTTTCCGCTCAAACGTGTATTCAAATACAAAATAGCGTTTGGATTGCTTTTAAACGGATTTGTTTTTTGCAAATCTGGAGCAAAAAGTAAAATATCTTTAAACCCAATTTTTGATTGGTTTAAATTAGCATCTAAAGTCAGGTTTCCTAAATCTTTTTTTAAGGCGTCAAGCGAAGCATATTTTATTTTGATTTTATTCTGCAAAAGCGTTTGCGGCGTTCTTACATATAAATTTTCCAGTGACGCATTTTTTGGTCCGTAAAAGAAATTGGTTTTTAGAGACTGAATGTCCAATCCGCTTTTTTCATTTGCGGCAAGAGATTTTATATTTCCCGAAATTATACCGTCTCCGTAAGACAATTTTTCTGCTTTCAGATTAAATTTACTCAAATCTAAATGGCTGTAATCAACCCCTTTTTCAGTTGGTTTTGATTGCATATCATCAAATTTGAAAACGATATTTTGTATGTCAACATCATTCAGTTTTACCTTCCACCCTGTTTGTTTTATGGAAGTTGAATCTAAACTTGGTGCTTTTATCTGCTTGTCTTTTACACCTAATCGAAGATTCCCTTTTAAATTTTTTAATTCGAAAGAATCAAAATCTAAAAGCTGTTTATTTAAATCAATTTCATTAACGGTCAAATCTAAATTTCCCAGCTTAATTCCGGAATCTAATTTTGAATCTTTATTATCATAAGAAACATCAATTTTTGACAAACTGATTTTATCTAATTTTAATTTAAAGTCTTTTCTTTTCGAAATGGTATCAACGGTTTCAACAGAAACTTCAGCAATTTTCTCCACAGCATCCTGATCTAAAACCAATTTTAATCCGTTTAAATTAATATTCGGAATATCAAAATTCATCTTATCCAATTCGAATTTGTTGAATTTAGTATCAAAATGTGTCAGTTTTACTTTTATATCATTTTTGGCGAAATCATCTTTAAAATTAAAATTGATATTATCCAGATTTACATCTACAACTGATATTTTGAAAGGTTTGCTATTAGGATCTTCCACTTTTGGTTCTTTCGATTCGAAAGCTTTTATGATGTAATCAAAATTGAAAACCCCATTTTTATCTCTCGAAATATTGGCGGTTGTATTTTCTAATGAAACAGAATTGATTTCTAATTCGCTGCTTATCAGTTTAAATAAGTCAACATCAACTTCTAATCGTTTTCCGGCAAGCAGAACTTTCTTTTTTTGGTCTTCAAAATAAAACCCTTCCAGAACTACATCTTTGGGGAATTTGATTAAAATTCGGTCTAACGAAACTTTGGTTTTTATTTTATTATGCAGATACGTTATAGCTTTATCCTTAGCGTAATTCTGAATTGACGGGATTTGGATTAAGATAGTAAGAAGAAGTAAAAGTGCAACTACAGAACCCACGCACCAAAGTAGCACACGTAGTGTTTTTTTAAGAAAATGAATGGGTTTCTTATTGATACGTAAGTAAAACACAAAT
>Ga0247738_10000294_pt1 | contig 20015 bp, 31 predicted proteins | sample UWRJL013104B2_FD_180936 | JGI IMG/M metagenome (GOLD analysis project Ga0247738, IMG submission 180936) | Plant litter microbial communities from Arlington Agricultural Research Station in Wisconsin, United States - UWRJ-L013-104B-2 | ecosystem: Environmental > Terrestrial > Plant litter >...
ATACGCCCATCGGCACCAGAATTTCAGCCTTAACGCCAGCGAATTTGGCAATACTGCCCACCGTCTCGAAAGCCTGTGGCCGATAGTCGAACCCTATCTCGACGGGCTCTACCTCAACTTCGAAACGTCGCGGGACCGCGCCCAGCTCGACAGGGCCTTCCCCGGCGAGACGCTGGAAAAACTGCGTTTGCTCAAGGCAGAATACGATCCAGGCCAGCTGTTCGGCACGAACTTCCCTATTCCGCCGGCTCAGCCTGACGCGGTCGCGCCGAATTCGGACGATGCACAAGGCCTAGCCGGATGAGGCTCTCGGCAGCGCTTAGAATTGCCTCCTCGACGGTAAAATAGGACCGGCCGAGGAGGCGCTCGCCTTTTGCGCCATCAAAATGTTTCTCGTTGCCGATATCATTAATGATCTGCCGGACGGGGCCATTCATTAGGGCCACGAGGCGCATCAGCCAGTCGGGGACAGTCTTGAGCGTCACGGGGTAATCGGGATAGGCGCGGCGGAGAATCGCGGCGACCTGGTCAAAGCGGGTATAGGGGCCTGTGCACAGATAGCGCTGGCCAATGCTTTCGGGATCGCGCAGGGCCGCCAGATGCATTGCGGCGACATCGCGCACATCGGAAATCGCAAAGCCGATGCGCGGCATGGCGGGGGTCGAGCCATCCAGGAGCCCGCTGACAAGGCCGAGCGAGATGCTAGTCTGGGGATCGGACGCGGGACCGAGAATGGCCCCGGGGTGGATCGTGGTGAGTTCCATTCCCTTGCCGCTCGCGAAGGCCCACGCCGCCTGCTCGGCCCGGGTCTTGCCGATGCAATAGGCCCAGGGATGGCGCATTTTTGCCAGATCGGTGAAATCCGCCTCGGAATAAGTGCGGACCCCACTATCGTGACCATGACCATAGCCGACAGTGGCAATGGAAGAGGTCATCACCACGCGCCTGATGCCCTCGGCGTGCGCAAAGCGCAGGATGCGTTCCGTGCCCTCCACAGCCGGACGGATTACTGTGGACGGATCGCGGGGCTCTTCGGCGACGATGACAGTCGCAACATGCATCACCGCCTGGACATCGGCCATGGCCGACGCCCAACCCGCATCGTCGAGGAGGTCAGCCTCCACGATCTCGAGACGATCCTCCCTGCCCGGGGCTAGAGCCACGGTGGCCGCCTGGATCGACTGCAGGCGCGACCGGGTTCGGACCGTGCCCCGCACCAGATATCCGGCGCGGAGGAGTTCACCGATAAGATGCCTGGCAACGAAGCCCGAAGCTCCGGTGACGAGAATGCGATCCATTATGTCCCCCCGAATCTCCTCAATGGGTACACACTGGATGGATCGCGTGAAAGCGGGAAAACAAGCCCGGTACTCGCGTCGCAAAAACTGGCCGCGCGGGGGACCAACGCGCGAATATTGAACTGCTTAGTCTGACTGCCGCCATGCCGTTCGTCTAGTTTCAACGGCGGAGAGAGGCTCCACCGAACGCGAGGAGACGAAAATGCAGTTCCTGGTCGCGATCCATTTGCCCGACGACTACGACACCGCGCAGGAAGACAGCGCGCTGCGGGCGGACATTTCAGATCTCAATGAAGAGATGATCGCCAAAAATGTTCGGGCCTTCGTGGGAGGCCTCGAGCCGGCGCGGCGGGCTCGAACCATCCGAGCCGACCGCAATGGCGGCACCGTGATCACGGACGGCCCCTTTGTCGAAGCCAAGGAGCATGTCGGAGGGTTCTGGGTGCTCGAATGTAAGGACATCGAGGAAGCGCTGGACTGGGGCAAGAAGGCCGCAATCGCTTGCAGGGCGCCCGTCGAGGTCCGGGCCTTCAATCCCGTGCCGCCGGAGCGGCTCAAAGCCCGGGCGGAAGCCGAGAGACGCGGCTGAACCGCCCTGCCCGCCCAGGCAGACACCGACCGTACCGACCGGATCACAGAAAACAAAAAGGGCGACCACAGAGGCCGCCCTTTTGAATTTGATGCTGAAGCGCTCTTATGCGGCTTCGGCTTCGTCGTCCTGTGCGAAGGACGGACCGGAGTCCAGGCCCTTGGCATTGACGTCGCGATCGACAAACTCGATCACGGCCAGCGGCGCATTGTCACCATAGCGGAAGCCGGCCTTGAGGATGCGGATGTAGCCGCCCTGACGCTCGGCATAACGCGGGCCAAGGACTGCGAAGAGCTTCGCAACCATGGCTTCGTCACGGATCTGGGCGATCGCCTGACGACGAGCGTGCAGGTCGCCGCGCTTGCCGAGGGTGATCAGCTTCTCGACGATCGGACGCAGGTCCTTGGCCTTGGGAAGCGTGGTAACGATCTGCTCGTGCTTGATCAGCGCAGCAGACATATTGGCGAACATCGCCTTACGGTGGGAAGCGGTACGGCTGAATTTGCGGCCGCGATTACCGTGTCGCATGGGTTATCTCCTAAAAGTCTTGGCCGGCGCCGGATCAGTAATGATCTTCGTAGCGCTTGGCGAGGTCATCGATATTCTCGGGCGGCCAGTTGTTGACGTCCATCCCGAGATGAAGCCCCATTTGTGCCAGGACTTCCTTGATTTCATTGAGCGACTTGCGGCCGAAATTCGGAGTCCGCAGCATTTCGGCTTCCGTCTTCTGGATAAGGTCGCCGATGTAGACGATGTTGTCGTTCTTGAGGCAGTTGGCCGAACGAACGGAGAGTTCGAGTTCGTCCACCTTCTTGAGCAGAGCCGGGTTGAAGGCCAGTTCGGGAACGGCATCCTGTGCCTTTTCCTTGCTGGGCTCTTCGAAGTTCACGAAAACCGACAGCTGGTCCTGGAGAATGCGCGCAGCGTAAGCCACGGCATCTTCCGGCGACACGGCGCCATTGGTCTCGACCTGCAGGGTGAGCTTGTCCTTGTCCAAGCTTTCGCCAGCGCGGGTCGCGTCAACCTTGTAGCTCACGCGGCGAACCGGCGAGAACAGGGCGTCGACCGGAATATAGCCAATCGGGGCATCTTCCGGACGATTCTTGTCGGCGGGGACATAGCCCTTGCCGGTATTGACGGTGAACTCGATATTGATTTCGGCACCATCGTCGAGATGGCAGATCACGAGTTCGGGATTGAGCACTTCGATGTCGCCCGACACCTTGATGTCGCCAGCCGTCACCGAGCCCGGGCCTTGCCGGGTCAGAGTGAGACGCTTCGGACCTTCGCCACCCATCTTGATGGCGATTTCCTTGACGTTCAGCACCAGATCGGTGATGTCCTCACGCACGCCGGGCAGAGACGAGAATTCGTGCAGAATGCCGTCGATCTGAATCGCGGTGACTGCGGCGCCCTGAAGCGACGACAGCAGAACGCGACGCAGCGCATTGCCCAAGGTAAGGCCGTAGCCGCGCTCGAGAGGCTCGGCGATCACCGATGCCTGGCGCGTATCGACGCCATCCGAAACAATCTCCAGCTTGGTCGGCTTGATGAGTTCCTGCCAGTTCCTCTGGATCGTCACGGTATTGTCCTTTCAAATTCGCGGCCCGCTAAGGCCGCTCCGCCGCAAACACAATAGGACTCCCGGCCCTTGAAGCCGGGAGTTTACCAAGTGGTCTAAGGTTTAGACGCGGCGCCGCTTGCGCGGACGGCAACCGTTGTGCGGAATCGAAGTCACGTCGCGGATCGAGGTGACATTGAAGCCAGCAGCCTGAAGGGCGCGCAGCGCCGACTCACGGCCTGAACCGGGACCACGCACTTCGACCTCGAGGGTCTTCATGCCGTGTTCCTGGGCCTTCTTTGCTGCGTCTTCCGCGGCAACCTGGGCAGCATAGGGGGTCGACTTGCGCGAGCCCTTAAAACCCATCACGCCCGAGGACGACCACGAGATCGTGTTGCCCTGCATGTCCGCGATGGTGATCATGGTGTTGTTGAAGGAGGCGTTCACGTGTGCAACGCCAGAAGTGATATTCTTGCGCTCCTTGCGACGGACGCGCGCGACTTCGGTCTTAGCCATAAAGGTCCTCTTAGGTATCGGCGCTGCCGTAGTGCCAGCAGCTCCACCACGAAAGAAGCGGATGACATCCAGGAGCACGAAGCTCCAGAGGGATCAAACCCGCCACTTCCGATAAAACAACCGCCCCGCCCCAGCGGGTGCGAAACTTACTTCTTCTTACCGGCGATCGGCTTTGCCGGACCCTTGCGGGTACGAGCATTGGTGTGGGTGCGCTGACCGCGGACCGGAAGGCCACGACGATGACGCAGACCACGATAATTACCAAGGTCCATCAAGCGCTTGATGTTCATCGCAACGCTGCGACGAAGATCACCTTCCACGACATAGTCGCGGTCGATGGCTTCACGGATCTGAATCACCTCGGCGTCGGTCAGTTCATTGACCCGACGCTCAGCGGGGATACCGACCGTGTCGGTGATGTCCTTGGCGAACTTTTCGCCGATCCCGTGAATATACTGCAGCGCGATAACAACGCGCTTGTTCGTCGGGATATTGACGCCAGCAATACGAGCCACGTCTGCTCTCCTTCATTCAACACGCGCCATCCCGGCGGGTGTCCTTAAACAACAAGGGACCGGATCTCGACCCCCAACCATGGTTGAGAACCGAATCCAGCCCAAAAATCCATGAGACTGATGCGGTTCTTTAAGGATTCGACCGAGCGGAGTCAACAGGCCCCGCTCTATCAAATTATTTGGTAATCGCTGCCTTGATGGCAGTGGTCACTTCGTTCACCGGGGCCATACCATCCACGGGGCACAGCAGGCCCTTATCGGAATAGTACGAAACCAGCGGGGCAGTCTGATCGGCATAAACACCAAGGCGCTTGCGCAGCACTTCCTCGTTGTCGTCGGCGCGCGCGCCACCCGATTCCTTAGCCCGATTGATAACACGTTGCACGAGAATGTCGGCGTCTGCCTTGATCTCGATAACCGCGTCAAGCGAGACACCCTTGTCCTTGAGCATGCCATCGAGGGCTTCCGCCTGGGCGATGGTCCGCGGGAAACCGTCGAGGATGAAGCCAGGCTTGCAATCCTCGGCGTCGAGCCGCTCAGAGACAATACCGTTCACGATGGCGTCCGACACGAGGTCACCACGATCCACGATCGCCTTCGCCTCGACCCCGAGCGGGGTCTTGGCCGCAATCGCAGCGCGCAGAATGTCGCCAGTGGACAGCTGGGGAATACCATAGGCCTCGACCAGAATCTTTGCCTGTGTACCCTTGCCTGCCCCCGGCGGTCCCAAAAGGATCAACCTCATCGACGCTTGCCCCCTCCAAGTCGGGATTTCTTCAAAAGCCCTTCATATTGCTGGGCAACGAGATGGCTCTGGATCTGACTGACCGTATCAAGGGTCACCGTCACCATGATCAGGAGCGAGGTGCCGCCAATGAATTGGCTGACAGCGAGCTGGCTGAACATAACTTCCGGAATCAGAGCCACGACCGTGAGGTATATAGCACCGACAACGGTGATGCGCGTCAGCACATAGTCGATGTGCTGTGCGGTCCGCTCACCCGGACGGATGCCCGGAATGAAACCGCCAGAGCGCTTGAGATTATCCGCCGTCTCCGTGGGATTGAACACGATGGCCGTGTAGAAGAAGGCGAAGAAGATGATCAGGAACGCAAACAGCGCCAGATAGAGGGGCTGCCCGCGGCCGAGAAGGGCCGTGACGGTGGTCAGCCAGCCCGGTGCGTTCCCCTGTGCTGCAAAGGACGCAATGGTCGCTGGCAGCAGGAGGAGCGACGAGCCGAAGATCACCGGGATAACGCCGGCGGTGTTCAGCTTGAGCGGCAGATGCGAGGTATCCCCCTGGAACATCTTGTTGCCGACCTGACGCTTCGGATACTGGATCAGCAAGCGTCGCTGGGCCCGTTCGAAGAAGACGATGATCGCGATGACCACGAGGGCCAAAACGATCATGCCAAGCGCGGCAAAACCAGGAATGGCGCCAGTACGGCTGAGCTCGAGCGTCTGAGCCACTGTCGAGGGCAGATTGGCCACGATACCTGCAAAGATAATCAGCGAGATACCGTTGCCGACGCCGCGTGCCGTGATCTGTTCGCCCAGCCACATCAGGAACATCGTGCCACCAACGAGGGTGATGACGGTCGAGATGCGGAAGAACCAGCCCGGATTGAGGACGACGCCCTGGCTGCCTTCCAGACCCACGGCAATGCCATAGGCCTGCACCGCGCAGAACAGCACGGCGAGGTAGCGGGTGTACTGGTTCATCTTGCGACGGCCAGCCTCACCCTCTTTCTTGAGGGCTTCGAGGCGCGGAGACGCCGTCGAGATCACCTGCACGACGATGGACGCCGTAATGTAGGGAATCAGGTTGAGAGCAAAGATCGCCATACGTTCCACGGCGCCACCGGAGAACATGTTGAACATGCCGATGATGCCTTGCTGGCTCTGCTCGAAAGTGGCCCGGAACGCATCTGGATCGATGCCCGGAACCGGAATGAAAGTGCCCAAACGATACACAAGCAGCGCGCCCAGCGTGAACCAGATGCGCTGCTGCAGGGCTTTCGCCTTGGAGAAGGTCGAAAAAGAAAGATTGCGAGCTAGTTGCTCGGCTGCGGACGCCATACTTCGCTCCCTAAGGCTTCAAGGCCAGGCGCAGTTGGAGCGCCTGAGGAGCATATAGTCCTGCCACCCTGGCGCAACAAACCAAAAAGCGCACCCAATCCAATGGTCGGGTGCGCATTTGCCAGATTACTTGGCGGCGTAAGGAGTCTTTTTCCAGGTCTCTTTGACCGGGATCAGGTCGAGCTTGCCGCCGGCTGCCTCGATGGCAGCGGCTGCGCCCTTGGTGGCGTAGTCAACCTTGAAGGTCACCTTCTTGGCCGAAAAACCTTCCGAGCCGATCAGGCGCACGCCGTCCTTGGGACGACGGATGACACCAGCTGCAACCAGGGCTGCGGAGTCAACCACACCCTTGATGTCCAGCTTGCCGCTGTCGATGTAGGCCTGGATGCGGTCGAGGCGCACTTCGTTCCAATCCTTGGGATTCCAAGCATTGAAGCCACGCTTCGGCATACGCATGTGAAGGGGCATCTGGCCGCCTTCGAAGCCGTTGATCGCAACACCGGCGCGAGCTGTCTGGCCCTTGCCGCCGCGGCCGCCGGTCTTGCCGACGCCCGAACCGATACCACGGCCAACGCGAACGCGGACCTTGTTGGCACCTGGATTATCGCGAAGTTCGTTCAAACGAGTCATTTGTACGGACCCTCTCTTACTCGCCGACAACGCGGACGAGGTGCGGGACCTTGTTGATCATGCCACGAACTTCGGGCGTATCAACCAGCTCGCGCTGCTTGTTCATCTTGTTGAGCCCGAGACCGATAAGGGTCGCGCGCTGGCTCTTTTCGCGGCGGATCGGCGAACCGATCTGCTGCACAGTGATGGTTTTCTTGTCAGCCATTTTGCTTCTCCGTCCTTACGGTCAAGCTTCGACAGCAGTTTCGCCGCGGCGAGCCTGCAGTTCGGAGACCTTCAGGCCGCGACGAGAAGCCACCGCACGGGGGCTATCAACGCGCTTGAGCGCATCAAATGTGGCGCGAACCATGTTGTAGGGGTTTGCAGTGCCCTGGGACTTGGCAACGATATCGTTGATGCCAAGCGTTTCGAACACGGCGCGCATCGGACCACCGGCAATGATACCAGTACCCGGAACGGCGGCACGCAGGATCACCTTGCCGGCGCCGTGACGACCCGTCACGTCGTGGTGAAGGGTACGTGCATCGCGGAGCGGCACGCGGATCATCTGGCGCTTGGCCTGTTCAGTGGCCTTGCGGATTGCCTCGGGAACTTCACGGGCCTTACCGTGACCGAAACCGACGCGACCCTTCTGGTCACCAACAACGACGAGTGCTGCGAAACCGAAGCGACGGCCGCCCTTCACAACCTTGGCCACACGATTGATGTGGACCAGGCGATCGACGAATTCGCTTTCGCGCTCTTGAACGTCTCTGCTCATTTTATCTCTTCCTCGCCGTGGTTAGAACTGCAGACCGCCCTCACGGGCAGCGTCTGCAAGGGCCTTAACACGGCCGTGATAGATGTAGGCGCCACGGTCGAAGACGACTTCGCCAACGCCTGCCTTCACGCCACGCTCGGCAATCGCCTTGCCGACGGACGCAGCAGCCTCAGCGGTCGAACCGCTCTTGAGGCCCGAGCGCAGATCCTTGTCGAGGGTCGAAGCGGCAGCCAGCGTACGACCAGTCGTATCGTCGATGATCTGGGCGTAGATATTCTTGTCCGAGCGGAAAACGCTGAGACGGGGACGACCAAAGGCACGAGCCTTGAGCGCCTTGCGGACACGGGCCTTGCGGCGATCCGCACCTTTTGCAGTGATAGCCATTGCAGGCGCTCCTTACTTCTTCTTGCCTTCTTTGCGATACACGGTCTCGTTCGAGTACCGCACACCCTTGCCCTTGTAGGGCTCGGGCGGACGCCAGCCGCGGATCTCTGCGGCCACCTGGCCAACAGCCTGCTTGTCGATACCGGTCACGATGATTTCTGTCGGAGCCGGCACGGCCAAGGTGATCCCCTGGGGCGCCTGATAGACTACTTCGTGGCTGAAGCCCAGAGACAGCTTCACATCCTTACCCTGCATCGCGGCGCGATAACCCACGCCCTGGATCGCAAGCTTCTTTTCGAAGCCGGCGCTGACACCGGTGACCATGTTCTGGATGAGGGCGCGGGTGGTGCCCCAAGCCGCACGGGCTTCACGGCTGTCGTTGGCAGGAGAGACGACAACGCCTTCTTCACCCTGCTCGACGTTCACCACATCCATGAGCGCAATGCTCAATTCGCCCTTCGGGCCCTTAGCCGAGACGGTACGACCATTGATCGTTACCGTGACGCCGCTTACCGGGGCCACCGGTTTCTTGCCAGTACGTGACATTTCTTATCCTTGAGTAATCGTCTTACCGCGCGATGCGAGCAAGTGACCGGAACGCAGGGGACCCTGCATTCCGGGCTCACACCTTAGAAGACGCGGCAGAGTACCTCGCCACCAACGTTGGCAGCCTTGGCTTCGTGGTCGGCCATAACACCCTTGGGGGTGGACAGGATCGACACACCGAGGCCATTCGCCACCTGCGGAATATTCTTTACCGACGCGTACACGCGGCGGCCGGGACGGGAAACGCGCTCGATGGTGCGGATCACGCCTTCGTTCTCGGAGTACTTGAGTTCAATCTCGTACTCGGAGGCACCGTTCTCGAACTTGGTCTCCGAATAGCCGCGGATGAAACCCTCGGACTGGAGAACGTCCAGCACGCGACCGCGAAGGGTCGATGCCGGCGTCGAAACGGAAGATTTGCGACGCTCCTGAGCGTTGCGGATGCGGGTCAGCATATCGCCGATGGGATCGGAAAAGCTCATTGTCTTCTCTCCTTACCAGCTCGACTTGACCAAACCCGGGATCTGACCCAGGTTGCCCAGCTGACGCAGGGCGATACGGCTCATCTTGAGCTTGCGATAGTAACCACGCGGACGACCCGAGACCTCGCAACGGTTGCGCACGCGCACCTTTGCCGAGTTGCGGGGAAGTTCTGCGAGCTTGAGCGTTGCGTTGAAGCGCTCTTCAATGGACAGATTCTGGTCCTTGATCGTTGCCTTGAGGGCAGAACGCTTGTCAGCATACTGCTTGGCCAGGGCCGCGCGCTTGTTGTTCTTTTCGATGGAGCTGGTCTTTGCCATGTCCTGATCCTTTATCCCTTCCCTGCCCGCTTACTGGCGGAACGGGAAGTTGAAAGCCCGCAGAAGCGCGCGTGCTTCATCGTCCGTCTTGGCCGTCGTGGCAATCACGATATCCATGCCCCAAACCTGATCGATCTGATCGTAGTTGATTTCGGGGAAAATGATGTGTTCCTTGATGCCCATGGCATAGTTGCCACGGCCGTCAAAGGAATTCGGATTGAGGCCACGGAAGTCACGGACGCGCGGCAGGGCGATGTTCACCAGGCGGTCCAGGAATTCGTACATGCGCACGCCGCGCAGGGTGACCTTGACGCCGAGCGGCATTTCTTCGCGGACCTTGAAGCCAGCGATAGACTTGCGCGCATGGGTGATAACCGGCTTCTGACCAGCGATCTTTTCCATTTCGGCAGCAGCGGACTTCACCTTCTTGGTGTCGGCCACGGCTTCACCAACGCCCATGTTCAGCACGATCTTGTCGACCTTGGGCAGCTGCATGACGTTGGTGTAGTTGAACTGCTTGGTCAGTTCAGCCTTGATGGTCTCTTCATAGACCGTGCGCAGGCGCGGAATATAAGCGGTCTCAGCCATCGATCCCATCTCCGGTAGTCTTGGCGACGCGGGTCTTCACGCCGTCCTTGATCTGGAAACCGACGCGGGTCGGCTTGCCATTGGCATCAGCAACGGCGAGATTGGACAGATGGATCGGCGCTTCCTTGGTGAAGATGCCGGCATCGGTCGACGCAGTCTGCTTGGTGTGGCGGCGGATCAGGTTGATACCCTGAACGAGCGCGCGGGTTTCGCTGGGAATTACCTGCAGGACCTGACCGGTCTTGCCCTTGTCCTTACCAGCGAGGACGACGACCTTGTCGCCCTTCTTGATCTTGGAGGCCATTACAGCACCTCTGGGGCGAGCGAGATGATCTTCATGTGGTTCTTGGCGCGAAGTTCGCGCGGAACCGGTCCGAAGATACGGGTGCCGATGGGCTCTTTCTGATTGTTCAGAAGAACAGCGGCGTTCTTGTCAAAACGGATGACGGTGCCATCGGGGCGACGGATGTCAGTTGCGGTGCGAACCACCACAGCCTTCATTACCTGGCCCTTCTTAACGCGACCACGCGGAATAGCGTCCTTGACCGAAACGACAATAATGTCGCCGACCGAGGCGTATTTGCGATGCGAGCCGCCCAGCACCTTGATGCACATGACTCGCTTAGCGCCGGAATTATCGGCGACGTCGAGATTGGACTGCATCTGGATCATAACTGGATGCCTTCTAGTTGAACCGGCTGCACCGTCATCCGGCTCGCCGACCTAATATCAAAAATTCTCTTACGCTGACGGAACAAGCGTCCAACGCTTGTTCTTGCTGATCGGCGCAGTTTCCTCGATCCAGACGATCTGCCCGACCTTGGCCACGTTGGCCTCGTCATGGGCATGGTACTTCTTGGACCGACGCACCGTCTTCTTCAGAAGGGGGTGCGTGAAACGGCGCTCGACACGAACAACGATAGTCTTGTCATTGGCGTCGGAGACAACAGTCCCCTGCAGAACGCGCTTTGGCATGGGATCGATTCCTTACTTAGCTGCGTTCTTTTGGCCGAGGATCGTCTTGATCCGCGCGATATCGCGGCGGACCTGCTTGACCTGGGCCGGCTTTTCCAGCTGCTGGGTAGCACGCTGGAAACGCAGGTTGAACTGTTCTTTCTTGAGGTCGACGAGCTGATCTTTCAGTTCGTCTGCGGTTTTGCTCCGCACATCACTGGCTTTCATGCTCGTGTTCCTTAGTCGACAATGCGCTGTACGATGCGCGTGGTGATCGGCAACTTCATTGCTCCGAGGCGAAGGGCCTCCTTTGCAACGTCTTCGGGTACGCCGTCAATCTCAAAAACGATGCGACCAGGTTTTACACGTGCCGCCCAGAACTCCACGGAGCCCTTACCCTTACCCATTCGGACTTCGGTAGGCTTCTTGGAAACTGGCAGATCCGGGAAAATCCGGATCCACACGCGGCCCTGACGCTTCATCTCGCGAGTGATCGCGCGACGGGCTGCCTCGATCTGGCGGGCAGTAACGCGTTCCGGCTCAGTGGCCTTCAGTGCGTACTGGCCGAATGCCAGCTCGGTGCCACCCTTGGCCTGGCCATGGATGCGACCCTTGTGGGCCTTGCGGAACTTAGTTCTCTTCGGTTGCAGCATAGTCGTTCAACCTTCTTATGCGCGTTCGCGGTCGCGATCGCCACGCTCACGGCGCGGTTCGCGCTCGCTACGCTGGCCACCTTCACTACCTTCGGTAGCGCGACGCTCATGAGCGGACGGATCATGCTCGAGGACTTCGCCCTTGAAGACCCAGACCTTGATGCCGATGATGCCATACGTGGTTTCGGCTTCGGCCGTGCCGTAGTCGATGTCCGCACGCAGGGTGTGCAGCGGCACGCGGCCTTCGCGGTACCATTCGGTACGAGCGATGTCGGCACCACCAAGACGACCACCAACATTGACGCGGATACCACCGGCGCCCATGCGGATTGCGGTCTGAACGGCACGCTTCATGGCGCGACGGAATGCCACACGGCGTTCCAGCTGCTGAGCAATGCCCTGGGCAACCAAGGTCGCGTCCGTCTCGGGCTTGCGCACTTCAACGATGTTGATGTGCACTTCCGAGTCGGTGAACTTCTTCACCTTGGCGCGGATCTTGTCGATGTCAGCGCCCTTCTTGCCGATCACGATGCCCGGACGGGCGGTGTGGATCGACACGCGGCACTTGCGGTGCGGACGCTCGATGACGATCTTGGAGACGGCGGCCGCCTTCAGATCCTTCATCAGCATGGTGCGGATCTTCAGGTCTTCCTGAAGCAGCGAACCATACTCGCCCTTGTTGGCGTACCAGCGGCTATCCCAGGTGCGGTTGATGCCCAGGCGGAAGCCGATTGGATTGATCTTCTGACCCATTATGCGGCCTCCTCAACTTGCCGGACGACGATCGTCAGATGCGAGAAAGGCTTCTCGATCCGCGACGATTTACCGCGACCACGTGCAGTGAAACGCTTCATGACAAGCGAATTGCCCACGAAGGCTTCGGCAACGACGAGGGCGTCGGTGTCCAAGCCATGGTTGTTCTCGGCATTGGCGATGGCGCTCTCGAGCACCTTCTTCACCTGGCCAGAGATGCGCTTGTGGCTGAATTCGAGATCGGCCAGGGCCTTCTCAACCTTCTTGCCACGGATCAACTGCGCGACGAGGTTCAGCTTCTGAGGGCTGATGCGCAGCATGCGCAGGACAGCCTTAGCCTCGTTGTCCTTGAGAGCGCGCTCAGTCTTTGGCTTGCCCATCTTACTTCCTCTTGGCCTTCTTGTCGGCGGCGTGACCGTAGTAGGTACGGGTCGGCGCGAACTCGCCAAACTTGTGGCCGATCATGTCTTCGGTGACGCTGACCGGAATGTGCTTCTGGCCATTGTGCACGCCGAACGTGATACCCACGAACTGCGGCAGGATGGTAGAGCGACGGCTCCAGATCTTGACAACGTCGTTGCGGCCGGATGCCAAGGCCTTCTCAGCCTTCTTGAGCATGTAGCCGTCTACGAACGGGCCCTTCCAAATCGAACGGGTCATCGCTTACCTGCCCTTCTTAACGTGACGGCTACGAACGATGAACTTGTCCGTTGCCTTGTTGCTACGCGTACGCTTGCCCTTGGTCGGCTTGCCCCACGGGGTAACCGGGTGACGACCACCGGAGGTACGGCCTTCACCACCACCATGCGGGTGATCGACCGGGTTCATGGTCACACCGCGGTTGACCGGCTTGCGGCCGAGCCAGCGATTGCGACCAGCCTTGCCGAGCGAGGTGTTGGCGTGATCCTGGTTGGACACGGCACCGACGGTTGCAAGGCAAGTGCCATGCACACGACGCTGCTCACCCGAGTTAAGGCGCAGGATGGCCCAACCGGAGTCGCGGCCAACGTACTGGGCATAGGCGCCGGCAGAACGGGCGACCTGGCCACCCTTGCGGGGCTTCAGCTCGACGTTGTGCACGATGGTGCCGACCGGCATGCGCTCGAGCGGCATGGCGTTGCCCGGCTTCACGTCGAGAGCCGACATGGACGAGATGACCTTGTCACCTGCAGCCAGACGCTGGGGAGCCACGATATAGGCAAGCTCGCCATCTTCGTACTTGATCAGAGCGATCCAGGCGGTGCGGTTCGGATCGTATTCAAGACGTTCTACGGTCCCGACGACGTCAAACTTGGCACGCTTGAAATCAATCATACGATAGGTACGCTTGTGACCGCCACCACGGTGGAACGCAGTGATGCGACCACGGTTGTTACGACCACCAGATTTGCTGAGGCCTTCGGTCAAAGCCTTGACCGGGGCACCCTTCCAGAGCTGCGAACGGTCGGTCGTAACCAGAGTACGACGGCCTTCGGAGGTGGGATTGTAAGTCTTTAGAGCCATTTTGCTGTCTCTTGTCCCTTAGAGGCCGGTCGAAATATCGATCGACTGGCCGTCGACGAGGGTCACAACGGCCTTCTTCACGTCGTTCCGGGTGCCGATGCGGCCGCGGAAGCGCTTCACCTTGCCCTTGCGGACGAGGGTGTTCACTGCCTTGACCTTGACCGAGAAGAGCTGCTCGACGGCAGCCTTGATCTCGGGCTTGGATGCATCGATGGCCACGTCGAAAACGACCTGGTTGTTTTCCGAAGCCATCGTCGACTTTTCAGTCACGACGGGGTTACGGACGATATCGTAAGCGGCAAGCTTGTTCATGCGAACCTCGCTTCCAGCGCCTCAAGCGCTGCCTTGGTCAGGACGAGCTTGTCACGCTTAAGGATCGAAACAACGTTGATCCCCTGCACCGGCAGCACGTCGATATTCGGGATGTTGCGCGCGGCAAGAGCGAAGTTCTGGTCGACGGTTGCACCATCGATGATCAGAGCGTTTGCCCAGGCGAGCTTGCCGAAGGTGGTGCGCAGAGCTGCAGTCTTGGCTTCCGCCTGTGCAACGCTTTCCAGCACGATCAGCGAGCCTGCAGCGGCCTTGGCCGACAGAGCATGCTTGAGTGCCAGGGCGCGGACCTTCTTGGGAAGATCGATCGCGTGGCTACGAGGGGTCGGACCGAATGCACGGCCACCACCACGGAACTGGGGAGCCTTGCGGTCGCCGTGACGAGCGCCGCCCGAACCCTTCTGCTTCACGAACTTCTTGCCCGTGCGCACGCCTTCGGAACGGTTCTTCACGTCATGCGTACCAGCCATAGCCTTAAGCTGCTGGTAGCGAACCATACGGTGCAGGATGTCGGGGCGAACCTCGAGACCGAACACGTCATCCGCGAGGGCGACAGTACCGGCCGACTTCCCGTCGAGAGTAGTTACCTGGAGTTCCATTTACTTCGCTTCTCCCGCAGCAGCGGCCTCGAACGAACCCGGAAGGGCAGCGTTCGCGGGAGCCGGCTTCTTGACGGCGTCCTTGATCGTGATCCAAGCACCCTTGGAGCCCGGCACCGAACCCTGGATCAGGATCAGGCCACGTTCCACGTCAGTCTTGACGACCTTGACATTCTGAGTGGTGATGCGGCGGTCACCCATGTGACCAGGCATCTTCTTGTTCTTGAAGGTCTTACCGGGGTCCTGACGACCACCAGTCGAACCGATGGAGCGGTGAGACACGGAAACACCGTGCGAGGCGCGCAGACCACCGAAGTTCCAGCGCTTCATACCACCGGCAAAACCCTTACCGATGGACGTTCCGGTCACATCGACGAGCTGGCCTTCAGCAAAGTGGTCAGCCTTAAGAGTGGCGCCAACCTCGATCAGGTTCTCTGCATCGACGCGGAATTCGGTCACGTGACGCTTGGGTTCGACCTTGGCAGCGGCGAAGTGGCCGCGCTCTGCCTTGGAGGTGTTCTTTGCCTTAGCCTGGCCTGCGCCGAGCTGCAGGGCGACGTAGCCGTCCTTCTCCACGGTCTTCTGGGCTACCACCTGGCAGTTTTCCAGACTCAGAACTGTCACAGGGACGTGCGAGCCGTCCTCTGCGAAGATGCGAGTCATCCCCAGCTTCTGTGCGATCAATCCAGAACGCATCGGTTATACCTTCTTGTTGGCGCTCTGCCGGGTCATGGTTTCAGAGGACCCCTTTAGCGGCAGGCGCGGAATTTGTTTTATGCTTTAGAGCTTGATTTCGACGTCGACGCCGGCGGCGAGGTCAAGCTTCATCAGTGCATCCACCGTCTGAGGGGTCGGGTCCACAATGTCAAGCAAACGCTTGTGGGTCCGGATCTCAAACTGCTCGCGAGCCTTCTTGTCGATGTGCGGCGAGCGGTTGACGGTGAACTTGTCGATGCGGGTCGGCAGCGGAATGGGACCGCGAACCTGTGCACCCGTGCGCTTGGCGGTGTTGACGATCTCGCGGGTCGACGTATCGAGCACGCGATGGTCAAACGCCTTGAGGCGGATGCGGATATTCTGACCGTTCATCTTCTCAAATCCTGACAAAATTGATCGCGGCGCGCGATCATCCGCGCGCCGCGAATGTCTAAGAGGCTTACTTCAGGATCGTAGCAACGACGCCCGAACCAACCGTACGGCCACCTTCACGGATAGCGAAGCGGAGCTTCTCTTCCATGGCGATCGGAACGATCAGCTGAACGTTGATGTTCAGGTTGTCGCCCGGCATCACCATTTCGGTGCCTTCGGGAAGGGTCACGATGCCGGTCACGTCCGTCGTGCGGAAGTAGAACTGCGGACGGTAGTTACCGAAGAACGGCGTGTGACGGCCACCCTCTTCCTTGGTGAGGATATAAACCTCAGCCGTGAAGTCGGTGTGCGGGGTCACGGAACCGGGCTTGCAGAGCACCTGGCCGCGCTCGACCTGCGTGCGGTCGATACCACGGATCAGGGCGCCAACGTTGTCGCCAGCCTGGCCCGAATCGAGCAGCTTGCGGAACATTTCAACGCCGGTAACGGTCGTCTTCTGGGTGGCCTTGATGCCGACGATTTCGACTTCTTCACCAACCTTGACGATACCGCGCTCAACGCGACCGGTCACAACCGTACCGCGACCCGAGATCGAGAACACGTCTTCGATCGGGAGCAGGAAGGGCTGGTCAACCGGACGTTCCGGCTGCGGGATGTACGCGTCAACAGCGGCCATCAGCTCGAGAACGGCGTCGTGGCCGAGCTTCTTGTCGGAATCTTCAAGAGCGGCCAGAGCCGAACCCTTGATGATCGGGATATCGTCGCCCGGGAACTCGTACGAGGACAGCAGTTCACGAACTTCGAGTTCGACGAGCTCGAGCAGTTCCGGATCGTCGACCATGTCGCACTTGTTCAGGAACACGACGAGAGCCGGCACGCCAACCTGACGAGCGAGCAGGATGTGCTCACGGGTCTGGGGCATCGGGCCGTCGGCAGCGGACACGACCAGGATCGCGCCGTCCATCTGGGCGGCACCGGTGATCATGTTCTTCACATAGTCAGCGTGGCCTGGGCAGTCGACGTGAGCATAGTGACGGTTAGCCGTCTCGTACTCGACGTGCGACGTGTTGATGGTGATGCCGCGTGCCTTTTCTTCGGGCGCGCTGTCGATCGACGCATAGTCCTTGAACTGAGCGCCACCGGCTTCAGCCAAAACCTTGGTGATCGCTGCAGTCAGCGAGGTCTTGCCATGGTCAACGTGGCCAATGGTGCCAATGTTGCAGTGCGGCTTGGAGCGGGAAAACTTTTCCTTACCCATCTTTTTTCTCCAAAATCGTCAGCGCAAAGGCCGACTTTCAGTTGAGTTTATAGCTTGCGCTGTTTTTAGGCGTACTTGGCCTGGACTTCGTCAGCGACGGCCTGCGGAACCTGCTCGTAATGGTCGAACGTCATCGTGTACTGAGCACGACCCTGGCTCATCGAGCGCAGCGAGTTCACATAACCGAACATGTTTGCAAGCGGCACGAACGCATTCACGACCTGGACAACACCACGGCTTTCAGTGCCCTGGATCTGCCCACGACGCGAGTTGAGGTCGCCGATGACATCGCCCATGTAATCGTCCGGCGTGACAACTTCAACCTTCATGATCGGCTCGAGGATCTTCGGGCCAGCTTCACGCAGGGCTTCACGGAAGCCTGCACGGCCGGCGATTTCGAAGGCCAGAACCGAGGAGTCCACGTCGTGGTAAGCACCGTCGACAAGGGTCACCTTAACGTCAACGACAGGGAAGCCGATCAACGGGCCTGCGCCCATGACCGATTCGATACCCTTCGAAACGCCCGGGACGTATTCACGAGGAACAGCGCCGCCGACGATGGCGTTGACGAATTCGAGGCCCTTACCAGCTTCACCCGGCTCGACAATGATCTTGATGCGGGCAAACTGACCCGAACCACCAGACTGCTTCTTGTGGGTGTAGTCTTTTTCGGTCTTCTTGGTGATCGTCTCACGGTAAGCCACCTGCGGCTGACCGATATTGGCTTCCACCTTGAATTCACGCTTCATGCGATCGACGAGAATGTCGAGGTGAAGCTCGCCCATGCCCGAAATGATCGTCTGACCGGATTCTTCGTCGGTCTTGACGCGGAAGGACGGATCTTCGGCAGCCAGGCGGTTCAGGGCGAGGCCCATCTTTTCCTGGTCGGCCTTGGACTTCGGCTCGACGGAGATGTCGATAACCGGATCCGGGAAGACCATGCGCTCGAGGATAACCTGCGAGTTGGTCGGCGCCAGGGTGTCACCGGTGGTGGTGTCCTTGAGGCCCACGATAGCCACGATGTCACCAGCAAAAGCTTCGGTGATCTGCTCACGGCTGTTCGAGTGCATCTGGAACATGCGGCCAACGCGTTCGCGCTTGCCCTTCACGGTGTTTTCCAGGCTGATACCGGCTTCGAGGTGACCCGAATAGATGCGGCAGAAGGTCAACGTGCCCATGTGCGGGTCGTTGGCGATCTTGAACGCCAGCATCGAGAGCGGCTCGCTGTCGTCTGCATGACGCTCGATCGGCTCGTCAGTCTTGGCATCGACGCCCTTGATGGCCGGGATGTCGGTCGGCGCAGGCAGGAAGTCGATCACGCCGTCGAGCAGAGGCTGAACGCCCTTGTTCTTGAAGGCCGAGCCAGCATAGACGAGGAAGAACTTGGTATCCAGAACGCCCTTGCGCAGCAGACGACGAATGGTGTCGTTGTTGGGCAGTTCGCCGTTCAGATAGGCTTCCATCGCGTCGTCGTCCATTTCGACGGCGGCTTCGATCATCTTCTCACGGAATTTCTCGGCAGTTGCCTTGAGGTCTTCCGGGATTTCGACGACGTCCCACTGAGCGCCCAGCTCTTCGTTGTGCCAGATCAGAGCATTCATCTCGATCAGGTCAACGACGCCCTTGAACTCGGTTTCTGCACCGACGGGGATCTGCACGGGAATGCCCTTGGCACCCAGGCGAGAACCAATCATTTCGACGCAGCGGAAGAAGTCGGCGCCGATCTTGTCCATCTTGTTGACAAAGATCAGACGCGGAACTTCATACTTGTCGGCCTGACGCCAGACAGTTTCGGTCTGCGGCTCGACGCCGGCGTTGGCGTCAAGCAGCGCAACGGCACCGTCAAGCACGCGGAGAGAACGCTCGACCTCAATGGTGAAGTCCACGTGACCGGGCGTGTCGATGATGTTGAAGCGATGCTGCACACCGTCACGCGACTTCCACGACGTGGTCGTGGCAGCCGAAGTGATGGTGATGCCGCGTTCCTGCTCCTGCTCCATCCAGTCCATGGTCGAAGCACCATCATGGGTCTCGCCCATCTTATGGTTCTTGCCCGTGTAGTAGAGGATGCGCTCGGTCGTAGTGGTCTTGCCAGCATCAATGTGAGCCATGATGCCGAAGTTACGATAGAGGTGAATCGGGAATTCGCGTGCCATTGGATACTCCTACTACCAGCGGTAGTGCGAGAAGGCACGGTTGGCATCGGCCATACGGTGCGTGTCTTCGCGTTTCTTGACGGCCTGACCGCGGCCGTTGATGGCATCCATGAGCTCGCCGGACAGACGTTCGCGCATGGTGTTCTCGCCGCGCTTGCGGGCGCTTTCGATCAGCCAGCGAATGGCGAGAGCCTGCTGACGATCGGTACGAACCTCAACCGGCACCTGGTAGGTAGCACCGCCAACGCGGCGCGACCGGACTTCAACGGCCGGGCGAATGTTGTCCAGGGCACCATGGAAAACGGTGACCGGGTCCTGCTTGAGCTTGGCTTCGACGATGTCGAATGCACCATAGACGATGGATTCGGCAGCGGACTTCTTGCCGTCCCTCATCAGGGAGTTCATGAACTTGGTGAGCACCAGATCGCCGAACTTGGCATCTGGAATAACGTCA
>Ga0247738_10000295_pt1 | contig 19952 bp, 21 predicted proteins | sample UWRJL013104B2_FD_180936 | JGI IMG/M metagenome (GOLD analysis project Ga0247738, IMG submission 180936) | Plant litter microbial communities from Arlington Agricultural Research Station in Wisconsin, United States - UWRJ-L013-104B-2 | ecosystem: Environmental > Terrestrial > Plant litter >...
TACCTCGCCGACCTGCAGGCGCTGCTCGCACGGGGCGAGAACGAGAAGGCGCTCGGCTACTTCATGGTCGACATGGTGGGCGGGCCCAAGTTCCTGCCGCTCATGTTCAAGCTCATGCCCAAGGCCCTCGCCCAGCTCAAGGCGGTCGCCCCGACCCTGCCCCACGACGCCCGCATCATGGGCACGTTCACGGCGCCCGTCGCCACACTCGCCCGCATCACGGTGCCCACGCTCGTGATGGGCGGCAGCAAGGCCAAACCTAATATGACGAAGGCGGTGGCGGATGTCGCGGCCGCAGTACCCGGATCGATCCACAAGACCCTGCCCGGGCAGACGCACCAGGTGAAGGACGCCGCGATCACACCCGAGTTGGTCAGTTTCTTCGTGTAATCGAGGACTGACACTGTCCGCATCGCTTCGTACGCTGGGGGCATGGACATGAAAATCGAACTGTTGTCAGTGCCCGTGGCCGACATCGATCGCGCCAAGGACTTCTACGTGCGGGCCGGCTTCGTCGCCGACCACGACACCACCGTCGACGAGCAGACCCGCTTCGTGCAGCTCACTCCCCCGGGGTCGGCGTGCTCGATCGTGCTCGACCTCAACTTCACGCCGATGGAGCCGGGCTCACAGAAGGGCATCCAGTGCGTCGTCACCGACGCGGACGAGGCACTGGCCGACCTGCGCGGGCGCGGCATCCAGACCAGCGAGGTCGACGAACAGGCGTGGGGCCGGTTCGTGTACTTCGACGACCCCGACGGCAACACCTGGGCGCTGCAGCAGCTGCCCGACTGGTCACAGGGGGCGTGATCTCGGCGGGTCAGCGGGCGTCGAACCCCGCCGTGCCCGCCGGGTAGCTCTCGAGCGGCACCGCGCCCTTGTGCCAAGCGGCGAGGAAGGGCTCGACGATGCGCCAGCACTCCTCCGCGACATCGCCGCGCACCGACAGGGTGGGGTCGCTCTCGAGCAGCCCCGCGAGCACCTCGCCGTACGCGCTCAGCTCTCCCGAGCCGAGGGCGCTGTGCAGCACGTTGCGCTCGAGGGTGAAAGGATCGCCCTCGCCGTTCAGGACGAGGTCGAGGTCGAGCGTCGCGGGTTTGAGCGAGATGCGCAGGCACGACGGCCCGGACACCCCGTGCAGGCCCGTGGGCAGGTGGGGCACCTCTTTGAACACGACCAGGATGTCTTGCCGGGTGTCGCCGAGGGCCTTGCCCGTGCGCAGCACGAACGGCACCCCGGCCCACCGCCAGTTGTCGATCTCGAGCGTCACCTCGGCGAGCGTCTCCGTCTCCCGTGCGGGGTCGACGCCCGTCTCGTCGACGTAGGCGGGCAGCGTGCGCCCCCCGATCGTGCCCGCGCCGTAGCGGGCGCGTCGGCTCGACGTGCCGTTCTTGCGATGGGCTCGGGTCGCGCGTAGCACCTGGGCCATGGCCCCGCGCAGGTCATCGGCGTCGACGGTCGCCGGCGGCTCCATCGCGGTGAGCGCGAGCACGAGCAGGAGGTGGCTCTGGATCATGTCGACGAGCGCGCCCGCCTTGTCGTAGTAGCCCGCGCGGTTCTCGAGTGCGAGCTGCTCGTTGACGACGATCTCGATCCGCTCGACGTGCGGCGCGGAGAGCAGCGGCTCGAAGATGCGGTTCGCGAAGCGCAGCCCCAACAGGTTGAGCACCGTCGACTTGCCCAGGAAGTGGTCCACGCGGAACAGCTGCTCCTCCGGCAGGATCGTCTCGAGCAGGCGGTTGAGCTTCTTGGCGCTCGCGAGGTCGGTGCCGAACGGCTTCTCCAGCGCGAACAGGATGCCCTCCGGCAGTTCCATCCGGGCGAGAGTGTGGCACGCGAGGATCGTCACCGCCGGCGGCAGGGCGAAGTACAGGGCGACACGGCCGGGCGCCTCCGCGAGCACGCGGGCCAGGTCATCCGCGCTCGTCACGTCCGCGCTGATGTAGCGGGATGCCCGCGCCACCGCCGTGGCGAGCGTCGACGGCTCCGTGGCGAACGCCGCCTTCACCTTGGTGCGCCACTGGACGTCGGACATCTCGCCGCGGTCCACCCCGATCAGGGTGAGTGATTCGCCGCGCGACGAGCCGAGGAGCGAGGCGAGTCCCGGCAGCAGGAGCCTGCCGGTCAGGTCCCCTCCCGCACCGAGAATGACGAGGGTGTCGATGCGTTGGGCCACGCTGCCGACCCTACCCGCGCGCTGTCACCTCGGCCAGCCGGCGCTGCAGGAACCGCGATTCCGCCTCGCTCGGCGCGAGCCCGAGGGCGAGCTCGTACTGGCGGGCGGCCTCCTCACCGCGGCCGAGGCGGCGCAGGAAGTCGGCACGGGCGGCCGGCACGAGGTAGTAGCCCGGCAACCGGTCGGCGACGAGGTCCACCCGCAGCAGGCCGACCGCCGGACCCTCGGCGATGCCCCGCGCGATCGCGCCGTTGAGGGCGATCACCGGGGAGGGGTCGACCCGGGCGAGGTCGTCGTAGGCCCGCACGATCGCGCGGAAGTCGGTCTGCGGCCAGCTCGGGGCGCTCGCGTGCTCCGAGGCGATGACGGCCTGCAACTGGTAGCGGTCGACGCGGCGCAGCCGCAGCGCGGCGCGCAGGAGGCGGTTGCCCTCGGCTATGGCGTCGGCATCCCACAGCCCGCGGTCCTGGTCCTCGATCGAGACGGGGTCGCCCACGGCATCCACCCGCCCCGCTCGCCGGGCGTGCTGCAGCACCATGAGCGCCAGCAGGCCCGCGACCTCGGGCTCGTCGGGCATGAGCACCGCGAGCAGACGCGCCAGCCGGATCGCCTCCTCCGCGAGCGGCTCGCGCAGGAGGCGCTCCCCCGACGATGCGGAATAGCCCTCCGTGAAGAGCACGTACAGCACGGCGAGCACGCCCGGCAGGCGCTCGCCCAGCAGGTGGCCCGGCGGCACGCGGTACGGGATGCCCGCGTTGCGGATCTTCGCCTTCGCGCGCACGAGCCGCTGCGCGAGCGTGGCCTCCGGCACCAGGAACGCGCGCGCGATCTCGGTGGTGGTGAGCCCCGCGACGGTCCGCAGGGTGAGCGCGACCCTCGTCTCTAGGGTGAGCGCGGGGTGGCAGCACGTGAAGATGAGGCGCAGGCGGTCGTCGAGCTCGTCGTCGTCGGACTCCATCACCATCACCTCCTGCAGTGTGGCGCGCTCGGTGGCGCTGCGGCGGATGCGGTCGATCGCCTTGTTCTTGGCGACCGTGGTGAGCCACGCGCCGGGGTTGGACGGCACGCCGTCGGTCCCCCAGCGCGCGAGCGCCTGCTCGAACGCGTCCTGCGCGCTGTCCTCGGCGAGGGTCCAGTCGCCCGTGACGCGGATGAGGGTGGCGACGATGCGCCCCCACTCCTCGCGGTGCGCGCGGGCGACCGCGGGGGCTACTGCTCCCACACCCAGAACGGGCGGATCTCGACGTTGCCGTGCGTGGCCATGGGGTGCAGCCGCGCGATCTCGATGGCCTCGTCGAGGTTCTCGCACTCGATGATGTCGATGCCGGCAATGTAGTCCTTGCCCTCAACAAAAGGCCCGTCGGTCACGAGCAGCTCGCCCTTGCGCACGCGCACCGTCGTGGCATCGACCGCCGGCTGCAGGCGATCGCCGAACGTGCGCACCCCTCTCGCATCCATCTGCGCGACCCAGTCCTCGATGTCGAGGGGCTCCTTCTCGGCGGGCTGGGTCGGGTCGATGTCGGGCGAGGTGTTGATGAAGAGCAGGTACTGCATGTGATTCCTCCTTGTGTGAGTGACGTTACGCAAGTGCGACGAACGGGGCGAGGCCGAAATCGACATCGCTTGACATTTCTTCGGCCCGGTTTATATTTATCTCATTGGTTAATTAACCGAGAGGTGAAGTACGGATGGCCGTGGACCAGCTCAGCGTGACGTTCGCGGCCCTCGCCGACCCCACGCGCCGCGCCATCCTCGCGCGACTGGCCCGGGGTGAGGCGAGCGTCAACGAGCTCGCCGAGCCGTTCGAGATGAGCCTGCCCGCCGTCTCCAAGCACCTCAAAGTGCTCGAGCAGGCCGGCCTCATCTCGCGCGGGCGGACCGCCCAGTGGCGGCCCGCCCGCCTGACTGCTGAGCCGCTCGCGGCGGCGTCCGGCTGGATCGGCGACTACCGCCAATTCTGGGAGGGGAGCTTCGACGCCCTCGCCGACCACCTCGCCCAACTACAGAAAGGCACGAACCATGACTGACCTCGGCTACGACATCGAGCGCACCTTCGACGCGCCGCGCGCCCTCGTGTGGGACATGTGGACGCAACCGGAGCACTTCTCCGTCTGGTGGGGCGGCACCGCCATGAACGTGCCGCTGGACCTCACCACGTTCGACGTGCGGCCCGGCGGCCTCTGGAAGACCACCATGGTCTCCCCCGACGGCGAGTTCACGATCAACTGGGTGGGCGAGTTCCGCGAGGTGCACGAGCCGGAGCGCCTCGTCATCGCCTTCACCGACAACGACAGCAACCCCGCGCGCGACACATTCACGGTCATCCTCACCGAGCAGGGCGACAAGACCCACATGCTCCTGCAGCAGCGCGGCGGCGGCCTCACGGCCGAGCAGTACGAACAGGCGCGCGAGGGCACCGCGCACTTCATGGACGTGATGGCCGAGCACCTCGCGGCGGTACAGACTAGATGACATGAGGATTCTCGGGCGCGCCGTCGCCGTGGTCGCGGCGGTCGTGGTGCTCGCGGTCGTCGCGTTCCTGTTCTACTCGAGCATGGTCATGCGCGGCGATCGGGCCGCGGCCCTGCAGGCGTGGGAGGACGACGCCGTGAGCATCACCTCGACGGACCACTCGATCGTGATCTCGCCGACGGGTGGGGCGTCGGGGGCTGGGCTCGTGTTCATCCCGGGCGCGAAAGTCGACCCGTACGCGTACCTGTACAAGCTGTCGGGCATCGTCGAGCAGACGGGCGCGACCGTCGTGATCACGAAGCCGACCCTCAACCTGGCGTTCTTCGACAGCCGCCCGGTCTCGTTCTTCGAGGCGGACGCCCCCGCGGTCACCCGGTGGTTCGTCGGCGGGCACTCCCTCGGCGGCGTGCGGGCCTGCCAGCTCGCCCCGAGCAGCGACGTCGTCGGACTGGTGCTGTTCGGCAGCTACTGCGCCGACGACCTCTCCGACTCTCGGCTCGAGGTGCTCAGCATCTCCGGCAGTGATGACGGCCTGAGCACCCCCGCCAAGATCGAGGCGGCCCGCCACCTGCTGCCGGAGGGGGCCAACGTCGTCGAGGTGGAGGGCCTCAATCACGCGGGCTTCGGCGACTACGGCGCGCAGCCCGGCGACGGTGTCGGCACGCTCAGCGACGGGCAGGAGCGCGAGCAGATCACCGACCTGCTGCGGAGCCTGTTCGACAATCCCCGCTAGCTCGCTACGGTGGGAGCATGACCGCGAGCGACGCACTCGGTGAGGCCGCACGATCCGATCTGGATGCCCTCCTGACCGCCGCGCTCCGCATCGCGAAGGGCAACCTCGCGCAGGCCGCCGAGTTCGACCCGTTCGTGCTCGTGACCGCGCTCGACGGCCGGCTGCTCGCCGCGGACATCGACCGGTCGCAGCTGGAAGGGCATCCGGAGTCCGCGGAGCTCGTCGCGACCGCCACGGCCCAACTCGCGGGGCTCGCGGGATCGGTGCGCGCGACCGCCCTCACCCTCAATGCGCGCCTGGCGAAGGAGCGCTCCGACGCCATCGAGGTGCGGCTCGACCACAGCGACGGCACCTCCCTCGTCGTGCTCCTGCCGTACCGGCGGCCCAAGTTCGGCGGCCGCATCGAGTACGGCGACGCGACGACGTTCCGGGGGGAACACGAGGTCTGGGCGCAACCGCTCTCCTAGAGTGGGCGCATGAGCGACGTCGCCCGTGCCCTGCGCCCACCCAAGACAGTGGGCGATGCCGCCTCGTCGATCGACCTCTCCAAGCGTGACCTGACTCTCGACATCGCGCGTGTGTTCTGCGTGCTGCTCGTCGTGGTCATCCACCTGCTCATGGTGGGCGTGGGGCTGGATGCCTCCGGTGCCATCGTCACGTCCCGCCCGCTCGAGGCGCAGCCGTGGTTCGCCGGCGTCACCTGGGCCGGCCAGATCATGCCGCTGTTCTTCGTCGTGGGCGGGTTCGCCGCGATCACCGCGTGGCGAAGCCTCGTGCGCCGCGGGGGAACCGCCGCGGACTACGTGCGCAACCGCGTGCTGCGCCTAGCCCAGCCCGCCCTGCCCCTGTTCATCTTCTACGTGGTCGTCATCGGCGCCGCGAGACTGCTCGGCATCGACCCGGGCCTGCTCGAGGTCGCGGTCACGGGCGCGGCCTCCCCGCTGTGGTTCCTGGCCGCTTACACGATCTGCCAGGCGCTCGTGCCGACCATGGTCGGCTGGCACACCCGGGCGCCACGGGCCACGGTGCTCGTGCTGCTCGCCGGGGTGATCGCTGTGGATGCCGTGCGCTACACGGTCGGCGTGCAGGAGATCGGCCTCGCCAACCTGTTCTTCGTGTGGCTGCTCGTGCAGCAGATCGGCTTCTGGTACGCGGACGGCTGGTTCGCCGCGCGCCGCTGGTGGCAACTGACCGCCATCGCTCTGCTCGCGTGGGCGTCGCTCGTGCCCATGACGTTCCTGGGGCCGTACTCGTTCGACATGCTCACCAATCTCAACCCACCCACCCTGCCCCTCGTGGCGCTCGCGCTCGCTCAGGCCTGCGTGCTGCGGCTGCTGCGCCCGGCCCTGGCGCGGCTCATGAACACGCACGCGGCGCGCGCCTTCGTGTTCGTGGTCGGTTCGCGCCTCATGACGATCTACCTGTGGCACCTGCCGATCATCCTCATCGTCACGGGGCTCCTGCTTCTCGTGCCGGGCGCAGCGCCGGAGCCCGCGAGCCCCGCGTGGTGGCTCTCTCGGCCCGTGCTCTACGTGCTCGTGCTCGCCGGCGTCTTCGGCCTGTCGTTTCTCGTGGGCCGCTGGGAGAAACCGCGAGAGATCACCGCGACACCGCCGGGCGGCATCGTGGCGCTCGCGACCGTGCTCGCGTTCATCCCGTCGTTCCTCGTCATGGAGTTCTTCATGGACTTCGGGATCGCGATCATCGGCAGCGTGCTGCTGTCGGTCTCCGTGCTCATGCTCGGCCGGTGGAAGTCCCGCACCCGGTGAGCGGCGTGGCCGAGGCGGCCGGGCGGGTGCTCCTCGAGAACTGGCGCGGCTCGTACACGGTGCCCGCCGGCGGGCTGTATCCGCACCAGTGGAGCTGGGACTCGGCGTTCATCGCGATCGGCCTGCGCCACCTGTCGGTGGAGCGCGCGCAGCTCGAGCTCGACAGCCTGTTCAGCGCGCAATGGGCGGACGGCCGCCTGCCCCAGATCGTGTTCGACACCCGCAAGGACGACGGCTACTCGCCCGGGGCGGCGTTCTGGCGCAGTGAGCGCATCACCGGCTCCCCCGCGGCGTCCACGTCCGGGCTCGTGCAGCCGCCCAACCACGCGATGGCCGCGTGGTTGGTGCACGTGAGCGATCCGGCGCAGTCCCGCCGGCGCGGCTTCCTCGAGCGCGCGTACCCGCGACTGGTCGCCTGGCACTCCTACCTGCTGGAGCGTCGCGGCGGGGCATCCGGGCTCGCGCACCTCGTGCATCCGTGGGAGAGCGGGATGGACAACTCGCCGTACTGGGATGCCGCCCTCGCCGACACCCCCGACCGGCTCGCCGGTGACATCCCTCGACCGGACTTGCAGCACGCGGCAGCCGACCAGCGGCCGACCAATGCCGAGTACTCGACCTATCTGGGTCTTGCCGCCCGGTACCGCGACCACGACTGCGACGATCGCGACGCCGACTTCCCCTTCCGGTTCGAGGACCCGGCGTTCAACGCGCTGTGGGCGCGGTCCGAGCTAGCCCTCGCCGACATCGCCGACGAGCTCGGCGCCGATCCCGAGCCGCATCGCGCGCGCGCCGCCGCCATCACGGTGGCTCTCGAGCGCCTCTGGCACCAGGGAATGGGGATGTACACGGCGCGCGATCTCGTCCGCGGGCAGCTGCAGCCCTTCCGCACCGTCTCGGGGCTGATCCCCCTCCTTCTGCCCACGGTCCGCCACGCGGACGAGCTGCTCGGCACTCTCGCGGGCGAGCACTTCGCCCTCGGACGGGTCGGCCTCGTGCCGAGCCACGACCTCACGGCCGAGACCTTCGATCCCTCCCGGTACTGGCGCGGACCCTCGTGGTTCAACACCGCGTGGCTGCTCGCGGAGGCGCTTCACGACCGGGGCGAGCACGACGCCGCCGCGACACTCGCGCACGACATCGTCGCCTCGGCGGCGCACCACGACTTCCCGGAATACATCGACCCGCACTCGCGCGAACCCCGGGGAACGCGCCGCTTCAGTTGGACGGCCGCGCTGGCCCTCGACCTGCTGCACCGCGGCCGGGCATCCGTAGAGTGACCTCAGGCGAAGGGAGCACCGTGCGGCGAATCGAACCCGGACCGGACCAGGAGTCCGCGTGGGACTACCCCCGACCGCCCCGTGTCGAGCGCAGCACGCAGCGGGTGGTCATCACCGTCGCCGGCCGGACGATAGTCGACAGCACCGACGCGGTGCGCGTGCTCGAGACCAGCCACCCGCCCGTCTACTACCTGCCCCGCGCAGCTTTCGCCTCAGGCAGCCTTTCGGATGCGGAGGGCACGAGTTTCTGCGAGTTCAAGGGTGTCGCACGGTACCTCACGGTGAGCGGCGCCGAGCGCTCCGCGTGGTACTACCCCGACCCCTCACCCGGATTCGAGGCGCTCGCGGACCGCATCGCGGTGTACCCGGGCCGGATGGACTCGGTGACCGTGGACGGGGAGGCGGTCATCCCGCAGGCCGGCGGCTTCTACGGCGGCTGGATCACCTCGCGCGTGGTCGGGCCGTTCAAGGGCGGGTCGGGAACGTCGGGCTGGTAACACACTCTTAACCCGCACGAAACGGCGCGCCCGTAGCGTGGACGGCATGACATTCCATGTTCCGGCGGTCGACATCTCCGCGTGGGTGCGCGACGAGAGCCCCGACAAGAAGGCCGCGGTCACCGCGGCAGTGGATGCGGCCTGCCGCGAGGTGGGGTTCATCCAGGTCACCGGCCACGGCATCCCGGACTCCGTGCTGGAGGGCCTCGCCGAGGCGATGGACTGCTTCTTCGCGCTCGACCTCGACGAGAAGAAGGAGTCGGTGACGCCCAAGGGCATCAACCGGGGGTACTCGCCGCCCAAGGCGGAGTCCCTCTCGCTGTCGCTCGGCGTCGAGTCCGCCTCGCGCATGAACGACTTCTTCGAGGCGTTCAACGTGGGCGCTGCGGCATCCGACTTCCCGGGCCTGGGCCTTGAGGGTGACGCCGACTACGCGGAGAACGTCTGGCCGGACGTGCCCAAGTTCCGGCTCAAAGTCGAGCGCTACTTCGCGGAGGCGAGGCGGGTCTCCCGCACGCTCACGGAGATCTTCGCGGACGCCCTGGACCTGCCCCGCGGCTTCTTCGACACCTACACCGACCACTCGATCGACGTGCTGCGCATGAACAACTACGCCCTGCCGCCCGGCACGGTCGACCTCGACGGCGACCTCGTGGGCATGAGCGAGCACACCGACTTCGGCATCGTGACCGTGCTGTGGGCCGACCAGGTGAAGGGGCTGCAGGTGCTCGGCGCCGACGGGTCGTGGAACGACGTCTCCCCCGCCGACGACGCACTGCTCATCAACCTGGGCGACCTCACCGCGCGCTGGACCAACGAGCGCTGGCAGTCGACGCTGCACCGCGTCAAGCCGCCCATCGTGGGCGGCACGATCAGCCGGCGGCGATCGGCGGCGTACTTCCACGACGGCAACGCGGATGCCGTGATCTCGGCGCTCACGACGTGCGTGGCCCCCGGCGAGACGCCGATCTACGAGCCCATCACGGTCTCGGAGCACATCGCCGCGAAGCTCGCGGGCTCGCGGGCGGGCGTGCCCAACGAGTCCGCGACGCGCGAGGCCGCCCGGGTGCTGGGCGCCGCCGGCTAGCCGTCCACCACCATCACTTCTCCGGAGAAACCGCGCCCCCGTCACAGCAGTTACCGGCCGGTGCGGCGTGTCGGCGGAAAACTCCGGAGAAGCGGAGGGGTTAGGCGGTGAGGGCGATGTACTTCTCCTCGAGGAACTCGAGGATGCCCTCCGAGCTGCCCTCGCGGCCCAGGCCGCTCTGCTTGACCCCGCCGAACGGGGCGGCGGGGTCGCTCACGACGCCGCGGTTGACCGCGATCATCCCCGCCTCGAGTCGGCGGGCGACGGAGAGCGCCTCGCGCTCCTCGCCGAACACGTAGGCCATGAGGCCGTAGATCGTGTCGTTCGCCATCCGGACGGCCTCGTCCACGTCGGTGTAGCGCACGACCGCGGTGACGGGGCCGAAGATCTCGGTCGCGTTGATGCTCGACCCGTGGGCGACGCCCGTGAGCAGCGTGGCCTCGTAGAACGCCCCGCCCTCGTGGCTGGTTCCGCCGCGCACGACCGTGGCGCCCTCGGCGACGGCCGTGGTGACGAGGTCGGCGACCTTGTCTCGCTCCGCGACCGACACCAGGGCGCCCAGGCGGTTGGCGCGATCGAGGCCGGGGCCCACCGAGTAGTCGGCGAGGGCCGCCGAGAACCGCTCGACGAAAGCGTCGTGCAGGGAGTCGTGCACGTAGAAGCGGTTGGCCGCGGTGCACGCCGAGCCGCCGTTGCGCATCTTGGCCTGCAGCGCGCCCTCGATCGTCAGCTCGAGGTCGGCGCCGGGCAGCACGATCACGGGCGCGTTGCCGCCGAGCTCCATCGAGGCGCTCACCACGGTCTCCGCGCACTCGCGCAGCAGGTCGCGGCCCACCTCGGTGGACCCTGTGAAGGAGAGCTTGCGCACCTCCGGCCGCGCGATCATCTTCGCCACGAGGGGGCCGGTCGGCACGGGGGTGACGAGGTTGACCACTCCGCGCGGAACGCCCACGCGGCGCAGCACCTCGACCATGTAGGCCGCGGTGAGCGGCGTCTCGCGCGCGGGCTTCAGGATGGTCGTGCATCCTGCCGCGAGCGCGGGGGCGAGCTTGCGCGTGGCCATCGCCGCCGGGAAGTTCCAGGGCGTGATGAGCAGCGAGACGCCGATGGGCTGCCGGTCGACGACGATGCGCTTGTCGCCGCCGGGCGAGAGCCGGTAGTCGCCGGGAACGCGCACGGCCTCCTCCGCGAACCACCGGAAGAACTCCTTGGCGTAGTTCGCCTCGGCCATCGCGTCGGCCCACGACTTGCCGTTCTCGCGCACCATGACCTCGGCGAAGACCTCGACCTCGTCGGTGAGCACTTCGTAGGCGGCGCGCAGCAGTTCGCTGCGCTCACGCGGCGCGGTGGCCGCCCACGATTCCTGGGCTGCTGCGGCGGCATCCACGGCGGCCATGCAGTCGGCCTCCGTCGCGATCGCGAAGCGCTCGATCACCGTCAGGTCGGAGGGGTCGACGACGTCGAAGCGCTCCCCCGACGATCCGGGGCGCCAGACGCCGTCGATGAAGAGGTCGGCGAGGTAGGTCATCGTTGCGTCCGATCGGTGAGGGAGCCCGTGAGGGCGTTGTCGAGGATGCCCAGCAGCAGCTCGCGCGTCGCGGGCACGGGGGCGATGGCGATGAGGCGCGCCGAGGCGAGGGCGAGGTCGGCGATCTGCGGCAACTGGTCGCGCGTGATGCCGATGTCGGCGAGGGTCGCGGGTACGCCGATGGCGGCGTTGATGGCGGCGATAGCCGCGACAGCGTCTGTGGACCCCAGGGCCGTGCCGATCGCGACCAGGCGCTCGTCGAACTCCGGGTCGCCGCGCAGCGCATCGAGCACATAGGGCAGCATGAGCCCCGTGCCGAGGCCGTGCGGCGTCTTGGTGAGCGCGCCGAGCGGGTACTGCAGCGCGTGCGAGAGGTGGGTTCCGGTGGGGCCGAACGACATCCCCCCGAGCAGGCTGCCGAAGGCGACCTCCTCGCGCGCCCGCCGGTTGTCGGGCTCGGCGACGGCGATCGGCAGCCACGTGCCCAGCTGGCTGATGCCCTGCAGCGCGATGAGCTCTGAGAACAGGTTGCGGCCCGTGAAGACGGGCAGCGCACCCGTCCACTCGAGGGTGAGCGGCGCGGCCGTGTACGACTCCACGAGGTGCACAAGCGCGTCGATGCCCGAGAAGGCGGTGACGCTCGCCGGCGCCCCGAAGGTGAACTCGGGGTCGACGACCGCCGCCACCGGGATGAGATGCGGGCTGGAGATGCCCACCTTGAGAGCGCGGTCAGGGTCGGAGACCACCGCGACGGGCGTGACCTCTGAGCCCGTGCCCGCCGTGGTGGGCACGGCGACGATCGGCACGATCGGCCCCGGCACGGCGTTCTCGCCGTAGAACCGCGAGAGCGGCCCGCCGTGCGCGGCGAGCAGCCCCACGAGCTTGGCGGCGTCGAGCGCGCTGCCGCCCCCCACCGCGAGCACGACGTCGGGGGCGAACTCGCGGGCGAACTCCCCCGCGGTGTCGAGGGACGCCACGGGAAGTTCCGGCTGGATGTTGCTGTACACCGACACGGTCAGGCCCGCACCGCGCAGCGACTCGAGCACCTCGGCGAAGATCGGCGTGCCCGTGAGGAACGGGTCGACCACGGCGAGCACGCGGGTGCCGTGCAGGGCGAGCAGCTCGGGCAGCTGCGCCCGGGTGCCGTAGCCGAAGTGCACGCGTGCGGGCAGGCGAAGCGTTCCGGTGCGGGGGTGGTTCATCGTTCTCCTACTGCGTGGTCGCGAGGGCGACGGCTCAGCGCCGCGGCGACCTCAGGGCAGGTCGGCCTGCTGGTGGTCGGGATCGTGCTGCCCCTCGGGGCCGCCACCCAGCTCGCTGCTGATCGCGGCCGCGGTGGCCAGGAGCTTGGCGAGAATGGTCGACCCGGGTGAGAGGTCGACGGTGGGGTCGGCGCCGAGGAGCGCGAGGGTCGCGGCGATGCCGTACTCGTCGAAGACGGGAACGGCGGCCACGAACACCCCCGCGTCGTGGTGGGCGATGCTGTAGCCGTTGCGCCGCGCGCTGTACACCGCGGCCTCGACCTTGGCCCGGTCGGCGGCGCTGGCGTTCTCCGTCAGCTTGTCGATCGCGTGGTGGTCGGAGTGGTGCGCGAGGAACACGCTGGTCTGCGCGGCCCACATGTCCAGGGGCGAGCCGGCGCGCACGGTCACGACGATCGTGCGGCTGCGCTCCTCCTCGACGAGGGTGGCGACGGGGCCACGGGCGCCCCACAGGCTGAGCACCGCCGTCATCTGCACGGCGGAGCCCAACTCGGCAAGGTACGGCGGGGCGATCTCCACGACCCGTCGGCGACCGAGGGCGTGGATCCCGAGCTGCAGCATGAGGCCGCCCAGGATGAACGTGCCCCTGCGGGGCCCGCGCTCGAGAATTCCGGCGACGACGAGCGATGCGCAGTAGCGGTACGCCGTCGTGCGGTTCAGGCCCAGTCGCTCGGCCACATCCGCCGCCGTGAGCTCGGTCGTGTGAGGACCGAACAGGGCGCAGATCTGGCCGACGCGAGCGACTGCCTGAATGTCGGAACTGGACGCTTCGCTGCTCTCAGTGTTCGCCATGGCTGAATCGTAGTTCAGGTGGGGAACAGTGGGGCGGCTCGGCGCGAGCGCGGGCCCGAGGGTCATCCGGCGAGCCAGGTGGTGAGCTTGGTGGAGGCCTCGTTGAAGTTCTTCGAGTACCACTCCACGTCCTGCACCACGGTCTCGCCCGTGTTCACCTTGCCGTAGACCTCCACCTGCGAGGCGAACTCGTCGAGCTTCGGCTTGGCGGCCGAGTTGATCGGCGCGACACCCAGAAGCTCAGAGATCTTGGCGACCTGCTCGGGCTCGGTGACCGTCTTGAGGAAGGCCTCGGTGGCCTCCTTCTTGGTCGAGCCGAGCGGCACGGCGAACGCGTTGAGCGAGGCGACGGTGACATCCCAGACCACCGTGATCTCCTCGCCGCTCTTCAGCAGCGGAACGATGCGCGAGTCGGGCAGGAGGAACATGTCCACCTGGTCCGCGGCGACGGCCTGCTGCAGCGCGCCCACGTTCGGCGCGAACGTGGTGACGTCGCGGATCGTGTTGAGCTTGTCGAGCGCGCGGTCCACGTCGAGCGGGTACAGCTCGTCGGGCTTCACACCGTCGGCGAGCAGCGGGTACTCGAGGATGCCGTTCTGCAGGTTCGTCACGATGCCCCGCTGGCCCGGGAACTTCTTCGTGTCGAAGAAGTCCTCCACCGTCTTCGGGCCCTTGCCCTCGGGGAACGCGTCGGTGCGGTAGGCGACCGGGGTGGCGTTGATCCAGTTGGCGATGTAGCACTCGCCCACGCTGCCCTCGACCAGGTTCGTCTGGTCGACGTCGTCGAGGTCGAGCTTCTCGAACAAGGTTCCGCAGTTCTGCTGCGCGGCATACGGCGCGATGGCCATGACGTCCCACTGGACGGCGTTGTTCTCGACCTGCGCCTTGACCTGCGCCACGTCGGGCGGCGAGGTGTTGATGAACGTGATGTTCGGGTGCGCTGCCGTGTAGGGCGCCTGCCAGGCCTGGATCTGGGCGGCCTGGCCGTCGCCGCCGTAGCCGACGTACGTGATCGTCTGCGACGGTTCGGCCGTCTCGTCGCCCGCGGGCGTTGCGGCGGGTGCGGCACAGCCGACGAGCACGCCGGCCACGGCGAGCATGCTCACGCCCACCAGGGCGGTCTTGGATCTGGACACCATTGTCATTCCTCCGGGTGTTTGGCCCGGCGGCGCCGGGCACTGTTTTGTTCAGAATACGATTCTGAGTCTCACATTTTGAACACTACCCACGCGCTTTCGCTGGCTTCAAGCGGTTAAGGGTATTTCGTTACCATTTTGTGCGTATGTAGTTAGGTGCAGTTCACAATGTGAACGAGTTAGGCGGCGACAATCCGCTGGCGCTGCGGTTTCCACCACGCGAGAACCTCGTCGCCGAGGGCGAGGGTCGAGTCGAGCGCGTCGATGCGAGCTCGACCCGCCTGGCCGGACTGGCCGAGGGCGAGCAGCGCGATGCGGTGCGACCCCATGTACTCGAGGTCGCGCACGGTCGCGCTGATCGAGTTCGCCCCGGGCGGCACGGATGCCCGGTCGTGCACGATCCCGACATCCTCCGGTCGCACGACTACCGCGCTGCGCGAGAGCACGCCGGGGTGGGCCGACACGGTGGCCGGGTCGATGGACCACGTCTCGCCCTCCCACCCGACCTGGGTATCGAACGATGCGTCCGCGAGGTCGAACACGTTGGAGTCCCCGAGGAACTTGGCGGTGAACAGCGTCTCGGGCGCTCGGTAGAGCTCCTCGGGGGAGCCCACCTGCTCGATGTGCCCGCTGTTGAACAGCGCGATGCGGTCGGAGAGGTTCATCGCCTCCTCCTGGTCGTGGGTGACGAAGACGAAGGTCGACCCCACCTCGCGGTGGATGCGGCGGATCTCCGCCTGCAGGGCGCCGCGCAGGTTGCGGTCCAGCGCCCCGAGCGGCTCGTCGAGCAGCAGCGCCTTCGGGTTGAAGACGATGGCGCGCGCGAGCGCCACGCGCTGCTGCTGGCCGCCCGAGAGCTGCGACGGGTAGTTGTCGTCACGACCGGGCAGCTGCACGAGCTCGAGCACCTCGGCCACGCGCCGGGCGATCTCGGCCTTGGCGACCTTGCGCTCGCGCAGCGGGTACGCCACGTTCTGCGCGACCGTCATGTGCGGAAAGAGCGCGTAGTTCTGGAAGAGCATCCCCAGGTTGCGCTTGTGCGGCGGCAGGTTGCCCACGTCGGCGCCGTTGAGGGAGATGGTGCCAGCGGTGAGCGTCTCGAACCCGGCAATGAGGTTGAGCGTCGTGGTCTTGCCCGAGCCGCTCGGCCCGAGCAGGGTCATGAACTCCCCCGGCTCGATCGTGAGCGAGATGTTCTCGACGGCGGGGATGGCGAGCCCGTAATCCTTCGTGACATCCGTCAGTTGGATCTGCGTGCCCTGCTTGGTCTGCGGGTCGGCGGGGGCGAGTGTGCTTGAGATGGTCAAGGCGGTCTCCTAACGGGTCTTCTTGCGGTTGCCGACGATCTGCGGCACCAGGAAGATGGCGGTCACCACGACGACGACGAGGCTCGACGACGCGGAGATGGTGGGGTCGAGCTCGAACGTGACGCTGTTGTACATCTGCACGGGCAGGGTCTGGAAGGTGGGCGACCGCAGGAACAGCGCGATCACCACCTCGTCGAACGAGGTGACGAAGGCGAAGATCGCGCCGCTCAGGATGCCCCTGCTGATGAGCGGCATGGTGACGCGGATGAACGACCGCAGCGGCGATGCGCCGAGGGATGCCGACGCCCGCAGCAGCTTCGGATCGAAGCCGCCGAGCGCGCTCGTCACCGAGACCAGCACGAAGGGCACGCCGATCGCCGCGTGCGCGAGCACGTAGCCGCCGAGGGAGCCCGTGAGGTGCCACTGCAGGAAGGTGATGTAGATGGCGACGGCCACGACGATCGCGGGCGTGACCATGGAGATCATCAGCAGGGTGCGGGCGAATCCTGCGAGACGGCCCGTGAGGCGGCTGAGCCCCACCGCGGCCGCCGTGCCGACCACCGTCGCGAGCAGCGCGGCGAGTGCGGCGACGAGCAGCGAGTTGCCCAGCGACCCCAGCCACACCGGATTGGTGAAGAAGTTCTGGTACCAGCGCAGGGAGAACTCGGTGGGCGGGAACTGGAACGACTGGTCGGCGCTGAAGCTCAGCGGGATCACGACGAGGGTGGGCAGGATGAAGTAGAGCGCGACGATCACTCCGAGGGTGGTGAGCCACCACGGGATCGGGTCGACGCCGCGGTCCTTCCGGCGACGGCGGGCGGGCGCCGCGGGGGTCGCGCCGTCGAGCTCCTCGAGTGTCGTGGTCATGAGTTGTCCTTCGTGGGTGTCACGGCGACGGCGCCGATGGCGGAGATGCTGCCGCCGACCCGGTTGGCCCAGGCGACGAGCGCAAGGGTGACGACCAGCACGAGCATCCCGAGGGCGCCGGCGCCGGCGAAGTCGAGCAGCTGGGTGGTGCGCTGGGCGAGCAGCTGGGCGATGAGCGACTGCTGCGGGGAGCCGAGCAGGGCGGGCGTCACGTAGAAGCCGAGGCTCAGGGTGAAGACGAGGATGAGGCCGGAGACCACGCCCCCGCGGGAGAGCGGCCAGTAGATCTTCCAGAACGCCACGAGCGGCGACGAGCCGAGCCCGCGCGCCGCGAGCAGGAGCTTGCGGTCGATCGAGCCGAGCGAGCTGTAGAGCGGCAGCACCATGAACGGCAGCAGCACCTGGCACATGGCGACGGTGACGCCGACCGCGCTGCCGTAGAAGACGACGTTGCCCGCGCCGAAGAACTCGAACACGCTCTGCACCGGGCCGCCGCGCTGCAGCAGGATGATCCACGCGAAGTTGCGCGCCATCACCGAGGTCCAGAACGGGATCAGCACGATGGTCAGCAGCACCCCGCGCATCCTCGGCCCCACGCGGGTCATGAGGTAGGCGTAGGGGTACCCGAGCAGGAAGGTCACGATCGTCACGATCACGGCGGTCTGCGCCGTGCGGCCCAGCACCGTGAGGGTGACCCCGTCGGTGAAGAGGCCCGCGTAGTGGTCGAGCGTGAAGTCGGGCGAGCCGACGCTGCGCAGCAGGCTCTGCCCGAGCGGCACGAGCAGGATCGCGGCGAGGAGGCCGAGCGCCGGCACGAGCAGCAACCAGCTGGGTGCCGGTGTTCGCCGGGTGCGTGACGTCATAGTCATGTGGTCGTGTCCGTTCTAGATCGTGACGAGAGAGCTGAGCTCGTCGGCCGCCTCGCGCAGCAACTGCACGGGCGTCGAGGAGAGTTCGGAGGGCGGGAGCATCGTGGTGGTTCCGAGCACGGCCATGGCGGCCTGCACGTCGGAGCTGCCGAACACGGGGACGGCCACGGAGGCGAGGCCGACGCGGCCGAGGTCAGCCCACGCCACGCGGTCGCGGCGGACGAGCGCCAGTTCGGCCTGCTCCTCCCGGGCCTCGATGCCGTTGAGGCCCGCGTGCATCCGCGAGACGACGTTCGGGTCGGACTGGAAGGCCAGGAGCACGCGCGACTGGGCGGCCTTGAGCTCGAGCACGGTGCCGACGCGCACGGTGAGCACGATGGTGCCCGAGTTCGCCTCCTCCACGATGCTCACCACCGCGCCCGAGCGCCCGAGGAAGCTCAGCACCGACGTGAGGCCGCTGCGGTCGGCGAGGTGGCGCATGACCGTGGGCGCGAGCGAGAGGATCTGCTGGCGCGTGGAGACGAGCGACGACAGCTGGTCGACGAGCGGACCGGGCCCGTAGGCGGGGTTGAGGAAGCCGGAGGCCTGCAGCGACTGCAGGTAGCGGTGGGCTGTCGTGCGGTTGAGGCCGAGCCGCTCCGCGACGAACGCGGGCGTGAGCGCCCTGGTGTGCTGGTCGAAGAGCGAGAGCACCATGGCCGCCCGCTCGATCGATTGGATCGCTCCGCGGTCGGCCCCGGGAAGGGCGATCACGTCGGCGTCGCCGTCGTCGGACTCCGGGATCGTGCTGGCCATGGGGCACCTCCTCATTGAGGTTGTCGGGATGTTCGTACTGCAATCAGCTATTTCAGAATATGAACATAGGTTGCCGAGCGCCGAAGGTCAAGCTGGCCAGATCCGGCTGGACAAGGGTGCCCACTATCCGTATTCTGAACTTCAATTACGCAATCCGAACAACAAGGAGGTTCTCGGATGCTTGACACCCGCGACTCACCCATCCCGTCCCCCGCCCTCCTGAAGGTGCTCAACGGCGCGGTCGACCTGCACGTGCACTCGGGCCCGAGCCCGTTCCCCCGCCGGCTGAACCACGTCGAGGCGTCCCACGACGCGGCGCGCATCGGTCTGCGGGCGATCCTCATCAAGTCGCACCACCACAACACCGCCATGGACATCCTCGCGATGGAGGAGCAGCTGAAGAACGCTCCCACCCCCGCGTACGGCGGTGTGGCGCTCAACTCGGAGGTCGGCGGTGTGAACCCGTCGGCGGTCGCCGTCGCCATCCAGATGGGCGGTCGCGCGGTGTGGGGACCCACCGTCTCCGCCGCCCAGCACATCAAGGCGCACAGCCACGACGACGGCTTCCCCCACCCTGGCGACAACCTCGAGGAGAAGGAGGAGTCGATCTGGGGCGCCGACGGCAACGTCTCGGCCGAGGCCGTGCGCGTCACCCAGCTCGTCGCCGAGGCCGGAATCATGCTCACCGGCGGCCACCTCGATCCGGAGTCGCAGAAGGCCTTCTTCGCCACCGCGAAGGAGAACGGCGTCACGCGGATGCTCGTGCACCACCCCGATTACATCGTCAACGTCTCCGAGACCGACATCGAAGAGCTCCTCACCCACGGGGCGTTCATCGAGCACGAGATGTCCATGTACCACCCCGCGGTCGTCGCTCCCGGCTACCCGATCAGCCAGCTCGTGGACTGGATCCACAAGATCGGGCCCGAGCGCACCGTCATCAACTCCGACCTGGGCCAGAACATCAACCCGCTGCCGGTCGACGGCTACATCAACGTCATCCAGAACCTGCTCGACCACGGCATCGCGGAGAAGGACATCCGCCAGATGATCTGCAACAACACCGCGTTCCTGCTCGGGCTTGAGGAGACCAACCGATGAGGGCCGCCGAGAAGGTGATCATCAGCACCGCGATCACCGGGTCCGTCAACGTTCCGTCGCAGAGCGACTACCTCCCCCTGAGCCCCGAGCAGGTCGTCGCGGCCTCGCTCGAGGCCGTCGAGGCTGGCTCCGCGATCATCCATCTGCACGCGCGCCACCCCGACGGCCGGCCGGCCTTCGAGCCGGAGGTCTTCGAGCAGATCATCCCGGCGATCCTCGAGAAGACCGACGTCGTGATCAACATCAGCACCGGCGGGGCCTCGTCCATGACCATGGACGAG
>Ga0247738_10000296_pt1 | contig 19913 bp, 64 predicted proteins | sample UWRJL013104B2_FD_180936 | JGI IMG/M metagenome (GOLD analysis project Ga0247738, IMG submission 180936) | Plant litter microbial communities from Arlington Agricultural Research Station in Wisconsin, United States - UWRJ-L013-104B-2 | ecosystem: Environmental > Terrestrial > Plant litter >...
CTTTTTCACCTAGTTTGTTAGTTGCATCCTCTAAAGTTTTAATATCTTCCCAATTATTGCGAATATCAAATATCTCTTTAACTGTAGGTAATTGAACATCTTTACAAGCCTTAATCATCTCGTTAACTTGTTTTTCTGTGAATTTTATTGTTTCACTGAATGGATCTTCTTGTGCGTATTTAGCTAACTTTGACTTCCAATCTATGCAAGCAATTTCCCAAATCTTTTGTAATTCTGATCTTTTTATTTCTGTTTTCATAGTGCTTCGCTTTCGTTTATTACAATATATTTTAAATTGTTTTCTGTTTCTTTTACTTCTCCTTTTGCCAGTATTTGTTGAGCTGTTTCAGGATGTATTTCGTGTATCATTCCGAGAGTTGTTCCCATGTATATTACTTTCATAAATCAATTAACTCTAAAACTTGAGCCTCAGTTAAATTATATTTTAATGCTAATTTTTCTAACCAATTTGTTCTAAAATCAATTATTTTATTATAGTCTTGTTGTATTAGTTCTTTCATATTACAAATATAATGTTTTTATTTTAATAACCTACTGTTTTCTTGTTTTTTATTCTTTTTCGCGGAAGTTTTCTCCACTCTGTAAACATAAATATCATTTTTTGAAGTTCTTTGAAGAAGCACATTATAACTTAATTCGCTCATAATTTTAGATTCCATGCTCTTTGATATTTTAATAGAAGATATGAAGATGAAAGTAGTCTTTTCCTCGCTGGCATTTTTTATGGCTTCAATCATTTTAAATAGTTTTCAGTATACTCATCAAACTCCATTTCATGTTCCTCATTATAATAATCAATCCACTCACCATCATCAAACATCTGAACTAAAATAATATTTGCATAATCTGGAATAAATTTATTTTCAAACAAAAATAGATGTTGATTGGCCAAAGCTCCACTTACTAAATAAGCTTGTTCTTCGTCTTTTACTTCCACTATAAATGGTTTACATGGTATTTGTGGATAGTGTGCTACTCTTAGTTTTTTCATAATTTTAATTTAAGTTAGTTTTTATTCCTCTACAAATTCAAGTGAACGTTGAACTTGCCCAATAGTTTCAAATACTTCCCCTCCCTTTTTATGATTTAACGGGAAATATTGCCACCCACCTTTAACTGGTTTAATTGTTCCGACTATTTTTTTATTTAGTCTAACTGGCATAGGTGCGTTTGGATTTCCTTCTGTATATAAATATTCTATTTCCATAATCTATCTATTAAATTCATAAAATGCTTTTGCAAATCCTTGTGAGCACATGCTTCGTATGTCGGCATCACATTTAATTTTATCTTTAGCCCACTCAAATTCAGGAATTAAATTAACTGCTGATTTATGAAGGAAAGCTAGTGCAGGTTTTGGTCTGCCTGGTCTTACATATATTTTATCATTTTTAGGCACGTCTTCCCATTTATCGTAAGTTTTATCAGGGATATTAAATTCTCCCCATAGAGCTGTCTTCTTTGTCCAAGGACTTCCGTATTCCCAAGGTTGGTAAACTAATTTTGGTTTTCCTAAAAACTCTTTTAATCGGCCATTAGCAGGATTTTCCAATTGCCAGAATTTTAAATTTTTACATTCAGAAATTATTCTCAAACAATGATTCACTAATATCATACCTTTTTGAACATCATTTTCTTTGTGGAATCCATTGGCTAGTGAGAGCTCTTTGCAAACGGGGTTAGCTATTATGCCATAAATATTATCAGAACCTTTGTAATTTTCAACTCCTATTTCTTCACCAATCATTCTAACTTCATAGTCTGAATCTAATTGGTAAAATAAAGAATCGCTTCCTAAGTCAGCACATAAATGTAATATTATTTTCTTCATAGCTTTTTAGCATAAGTATCCGTATCATAATCGTAAAGACATCCTGTATCACAAAATATAGATTTTAATTGATTTAGTCCATATCTTATCTTACCTTCTACTATTAGTTCTGTAGTTGGTAGATTACCTGTTGCTGAGAAGTACTTATCTCCTTTTTTAAATTTTTCTCTTGCGGTTTTTAGAGTTGTCATAGTTTGTATATGTTTATTGTTCTTAGAAATAACTGTGTTGTTTTATCTTGCTTTGCTCTGTTTTCTTTTTGTATCCTTAAGTGAGTTTCAAGAAATTCTTTTGTTTTAATCTTTTTTTCCGCCGATTTTGATTTATAGTCTTCAATAGAATCTAAAACTAATTTTTTATTGTATGTCATATTATTTACAATGTTTACAACAAGTTTTATTATTCTCCCAATATAATTCACTACTCCTAACTATTTCACCGCAGTTAGCGCACATTTCAACGTTGTTCCCTGATTCATAATCAGTGTAATCATATTTATAATCGTCTGCAAAATCTCCCATAATTATTTTCTTATTATTTCTACAATATCTGTATCACTTATTGATGCTTTTAATGTTTTTCCCGCATGAGTTCTTGACGCTGGTCGTTTACCTTCTTTATCAAAACTAATTTCATGGTCGTAGAAATATTCTGGAGGAAGAGGTTGCTGGTAATACATTACTGACCCATCTCTACATTTTAATTGATCTCCTTTACAGCAACTTCTTAAATCAACTGAATTAGGTGACTCATCAAATTCTAAATCAAACACTTTTCTTGTGTACTCATCTATTTCAAACTCTTCTTTATTTTCCATCGCATAAATTTTTAATTAAACTTCCATCAATATCTAATCTTCCTGCATTCCAACCTAAACTAAACCAACCATTTATCCTTTTACATCTAACAAATACTATATTCTCTTTAGTGTCTTTAAGACATCCTTTTACAAAATAGTCTGTGTGTTCGCTGTATAACCAATCACATTGTTTAACCTCTTTTTGCCACTCTTTTAAAAGTTTTTTACTGGCTTTATTAAAAGGAATTAACTTTTTTATTTCTACTTCTTCTAATCTACTGAACGATATTTTACCATCATCAAAGTAATTATAAGTTTTATTTATTTGAGGAATATCCATATATTTTATTTTTTAGCAGCCAGAAAAGTAATCGAAACTTCCTCCTATTATTTCAGAGTCTCTACCTGAGCATCTGGCCTGTTATTATCTACTGTATCCCACTCCCACAGAAACCTGTTCGGGATTAAATTTAGTGTTTATAGTTAGAAATCCGTTATTTATTTTAATAAAATATTTAGCGCCAAAATCAATATGAGTTGAATAATACTCGCTTACATCTTTAGTAATGTGTTTAGCACTTGTGATTCCAGTTGTTAAATAAAATCTTTTTAGTGCTTCTAAACCAAATATTAAAGAAACTGTTCTCACCATTCTTTTAGCTTCATAACTATTTTCAAATCCTATATCTGTTTGTGTGCAATTACAAGCCTTTGTTTCAATTTCTTTTGCCGAAATAACAACATTGTCCGTCATATATCCTCCGTGAGATACACCAAAGATCATTTTTCTATTAAGATTAGTTTCAATAAGAAAATCTACTTCAATGTAATACCCTAGTTGATAACCTTTGTCTCTGGGAATTACCATCCCTGTCTCCAAACTATAATTTTGAGAGAAGACAGGAAATGATAATAGTAATATAATTAAATACTTCATTATAGGTTACAATCTACACAGTTAAGGTCTTTCCATTCCTGGAAATTAAGCGTAATCTTAATATCGTTTTTGGTAAGTGTAATTCCGCTAGAATCAATTGTATAAAAACAAGATAGTGATGTGCTTGCAATTATTTTCTGTTTAACCTCATATGTTTTTAAAATAGTTGATTGTGCATTAATAGAAGAAACTTCAACTTTATATGTTACCTCTTTATCTGTCACAGCATTTGCATTACTCCATTTGAAGGTGCAAAGTTCATTTCCTTTAGTAATTGCCGTTTGTGTTGTTTCCCCTGTAACACTTGCTGTAATTTTAGCTTGCAAGCCTAACGATCTTAATTGATCTGTAACTTGAAAAACACTTAAAATACGACCATTTTGAGTTGTCATTGGTAAAGCTACTACTGAAGATCCTGTTGAAGCAATTGTTGCTGTAGTTGATCCTGTATACAGAACATAAGGATTTTCATTGTCGATATTATCTAAGGCTGTTGCAAATTTGGCTTCGTTATTTCCAGAATTAACTGTGTAATTAGTTAACTGAAAGAATTGTGGTGAATCCGTCGTTGTAGAAGCTGTAAATGTATTGGCTCCGATTGCTACATTATCAAGTCCAATGTAAGAAGCGCCGTTTTGTTGGTCAAATGTATAATTATCCTCTGTTGAATAAGTAAATACATTAGAAACCGCTTTAATTTTAATTGTGTTAACCCATACAGGTACATTTAAACGCTTAATTTGTTTGCCTGTGGTTGACGTACTTGGCTGATCAATTGTAAATACTACGTCTCTTGTTTGTACATTTGATTCTTGTGTTTCCTCTGTTGAACATGAAACCATTGATGCTAAAATAGCAATTCCTAAAATAATTCTTTTCTTCATCTTAATTTGTTTTTGAGTTTATTTTCCCGCTCAAGGGTTTTGTTTTGCAAATGTAAATAGTTTATTTTTAATTTCCTAATGAATCTTTCTCTAATTTATATAAAATGTCTTTGTATGCACTTCTTTTCCCCGCAGTTTTATCTGAAAACCACTTAAATTCTTCATTTTCTTGGTGTTCTAACTTGGTAATTTGACTTTTAATATAGTTAATCAAAAATTTCTCTCTGGTTTGATAAGCTTCAAGTGTTGCATCTGGTCTCATTGTTTACGATTATAAAGTTCAACTCCTAATCTATTAACTAACTTAGTGCCATGTAAAACAACATCGCCTTTTTTATCTTTGCATTGTTCATTATACCAACCTATAGCTACAGCAATTAACGCCACATCTTCATAAGATAAAACGGTTGTTATTTCTTTGTTTATAGTAAATCCCATAATTATTTCTCTATTTTAGTTATTTTTTCGCGCAAAAAAGTTATAAATAATCAAAGGAATGTAACAGAAGGTATATAAAATCAACCTCTCAAATGCATCTCTTCTCTGTAATTCAGCCTCTTCAAGATAAGCATCCTGACTTGTTGGCTTATGTTCAAAATTTCCTCTACAGAAACCGTTTATCTTACTTTTCACTAGAAATCTTTGATTGTCTAAACTCTTAGTAAACGGATTTGTGTCTAAATATTCGCCACTCATATAAGAAGGACTTGAATAAATAAAGAATCCAAATCTGGGAAACATGTAAGCTTGTCCTGTTTCTATTGTTCTATTTTTAAACCAATACTTTTGTTTATCTGTTAGTTTCATATATCTATTCTTTAAATTCGCTCCAACCTTCTAATAAATAATCTTTCCCTTTTGTCCATTCATCAAAAAATATTTTCACTCCGTCTTCAAATACAATTTGATTTCCTCTCATTGTCATATATTCTTTATCAGTAAAATATTCATGAGTTACTTTAATACCTTTTTGTGCTTTTTCTTTGGCTTCTTGTAAATTCATATCTATATATTTTTCTTAATAAATTCTCTTAGTTCTTTTATCACCATATTTAAAAGCTTAGGATTATCATAAATACCTAGAAAGTTTTCTTTTGCTACATTTATAGGTGTTACTACATATGAATTAGTAAAGCATCCTTCTCTTGCAAATCTACTTTTACTTTCTAACATACAATGAACATTTTCATCTGTTGTTAAAGGTATAGAAATTACATATTCGGTAGTTACTTTTATGATTACACTTGGTCTGGGCTTTTGAGATGGCATGTGTACTCTTATTATGTCACCACGTTTAAAATATTCTGGCGGTACTCTCCCATCTGTAATCTCACTTATCATTTTTCGTACTGCTGATCCCACATAAGTTTGTGTTGGTATTACATAGTCTATTGTTTCTTGCTTTGTCATAATAATTTATTTAAATGTGATTGGTGCGCCGAACAAAAGTTGAAACAAAAGAGAAACAGCAAAGCAACTCCCTACAAATTTCCAAACTTTAATTAAATTATCAGGAGTAGTATCAAACAACCAAGCTAACCCAACAATAAATGTTATAATAAAAGTTATCATTCCTAGCATCATAAATATCTGTGTTATTCTTAGTCGTATCATAATCCGTTAAGTATTTCTTGTTTAATTTGTTTTTCCCGCGCATATTCTTTTAAATAAGCAGCTGTTCTCTCGGAGATTAAGTCTTCTGATTTAGCAGTGTATATAAGGTCTTCTAATTTATCTAGCTTTTCTTTGTCTAGTGTGTAAATATTATTGTCTTGAGTACTTTCTCCACCTCTGTTCCAAATAAGAATATTAAGGGATTCTTTTGCTAACTCTCTTAAATTATAAATTAAACTTTCATTATATCTATTAATATCCTGAGATAGTTTTAACTTTGTTTCTAATACTTTTATTTTATCTTCCATATTCTTAATTTTTGACAGTAATTTCTTTAATGTGACACTCATTAATCATATAGTCAAGTGCTTCTGGAATTGTTTTATGAGTTTGATTTAAGTGTTCTTCGCCGAGAGGAAAAACAGATAAATATTTTCTTTTTCCATCAAATTCAATATAATATCGGTGCTCTTCTGTATAGATTTTCTCAATTTCATCATCCATAATTAAATCAGAGCCATAATAATCCATTGCTAATTCATCTCTTTTTCGATCTCCTAGGGTATTCCACCAGATTATGTGTTTAGGTTGTGTTTTCATATCAAATATCTTTTAACCATTGATCAATAAATTCTCTAGTTTCAATATCTTGTTCTTTTGTACTCCAATTTAAAATTTCTATTGAAGTTACATCTTCTCTGGCAACCGATTCTAAAAATTTTAAAAGGCTGTCTTGTTTATCGTCTGTCGTATAAACATCTAAGTTATGATAATCATTTTCTGTTTTTAGTTGTACTTTTGCTGAGAATGTGTAATCATCAAATTGTTCTCTACTGTATTTTAATCCGTTTACTGTTTTCATAAATTAATTGTTTTATATTTTTCTAATTCGGCGGAAAAAAGTTTAAAACCAAATCTCTTCTCTAACCCTTCCAATTTTAAAAGTGAAGTATCTATATAACTTTGAACAGTTGATTCCTTACAGAAAGTAAAAGGTAGTTGCTTGCCTGTTGAAACATGTACACACTTTCTTAATGTTTTTCCTTTTAATGATTTCACTGGTAATTCTGCTATTACAAACTTATGATTTTTATATTCAAATATTTTTAACTGTTTTATTTCTTTTTGGCCGTAATCTGTAAATACTATCATAGTTAAAATTCCTGGTTTTTAGTCCATTGTAAAGCCATTTGTTCCGCAATCCCTTTATAAGTTTTACTTCTTAATTTTGCTCTGTCTTTTGAAGGAGGCATTTTCCATATATTCTGCTCACGTCCTTCTACAATATCAGAAGGTATTAGTAAAGGTAAATTTTTAAGCCATAAACAAGTAGCTTTACATTCAGGATGACCAAACATCCACGGCTGAATTACCTGATCAGGTTTTCTAAATCTGCTACTCATTACACCTATAGGATTTTCTATAGCTATTTTAGGAATATCACAGTTGTATAATTTCATAAAGAAATCAATTGCTTCTTCTCTTGCATCTCTTCGTGCCTGTCCAACTAATGTGCCCGATGCTCTTGGTGGTTGATCTTTATACCATTTATTAGCTGAAACTGTGAGATATTGGCAATTTGGAAAGAAAATACCCAAATCCCATTTTTCAATGTAAACTCTTTTACCTGATTGAGTAGTTAACCATCCACCCTTAATAGCTTCAAATACATCCATCTTAAAATGAAAGTCTGGGTTATTTCCAGAACATTCTTGTAAGTCACAACTATAAGCTTTATGACCTAATTTTCTTAGTTCTATTGCTACAGCTTGACTCTCTTCACATCCTACTAATACAAACTTTTTCATCTTGTTTCTAACCATTGGTTAATAGCCTCTTGTACTTGATTTTCTAATTCATAGTTTTCAGATATTTCATAACCTTCATCTGTAAATCCTCCGAAGTAATGACAATCTGCATATTGGTCTATTTCATTTAGATTTTTAACTGTGTTAGGTAATAGCCCGTTTTTAATCTCCTCTTCTATTTCTTTTTTCGCGCGTTCAAAGCGTAAATCAAATTCTGTTTTCATAATCTAATTTTAAAGTTTAACTCTTATCTTACCAATTTCTTCCCCACTTAAATAAAAATAGGTGTTTAGTCCTTTTGTTACTTTACAATAATCAATATTAAGCCTTTTAAGCTCTGTTTTTAAAGTTGGACTTCCTGCATGTATAAGAACTGTTTTTGTTGCTATGATTGCAGGCGAATCGATCTCTTCGAAGGTGATGTTATCTAGTTCCATTTCTTTCTGTTTTTAAGTTTTTTATCCCGCGAAAAACCAATTAAACGTTTCTTTTATTACTCTCAGTGTAACTTCATGGCATATTATCCATTTTATCCACGCAATTGGCGCGAAGAAAAAATCAACAATAGACCAAAAAACACTGTTATGAATTGTATATCCTATCATTGCTGTACAAACTGCAAAAATAGTGTAAGGAAATCCTAAGTTAATATTAATTTCTTTCTTCATCTTAATTCAAATTTAAAGGGTTAAATAAATTGATTCCATAAACCTTACAAAGGTCTATCAACAATCTTCTTTTAGTGAATGCAAATAAACATATTCCGTCTATTGGTTGGTATTCGTAGTATGTTACACTGTTGGTTTTTGTTTTAGTTAGGGTCATAATTTCTAGTTTAAGTTGTTATATTCAAATTCTAACTCTCGGCAATCTACTTCTCTAGTACTCTCATCCGATATTTCTATTTCAACTGCATGGAAATATTTATTTGAGTCTTCACCGTGAGGATAGTTTGTTCTTTTTATTTTCACTTTTTGCCCCGCATACCACGCTGATCTATGTAAGATTTGAGAATTATACTCTATTTTATATCTCTCAGGTATCTCTAGTTCTAAATCTAAAATATCAATAGTTGGCTCATTCTCTTCTCTTGTTAAGCTTAAAAGATATTCATAAACTTTAAGTCCCATCTCTTTTGAAACAAAATCAAAGTCAGTGTTTGATTTTCTAGCATTTTGAGAAGATAAACAAACAAAATTATTATCTAGAAAATAAGCATTCCAACCTACCCAAGTATCTGTACATAGCCATGTTTTAATATGATAAGCTTTTAATCTATCATCATTTGACCAACCTAAATCATAAATATTAAAATAACGGGCTAATTCTTCCCAATCAGGACTTGTTTGAATTCTTTTATCTCCAAAATCAATTGAATTTATTATTTGTTTTAATGTTGTCATAATTATTTTTTAAAAATTCGTAAAAATATTTCTCCTGCTTTCACTTGATCTACATTATATCCTGTTCCGATTCTTTCTATAGCTTCGTAATGGCTTTTTATGTGGTGTTGCACTCCTTCTATTACTTCTTTCTTTTTTGTCGCGGAAAAAGCCTTAAAATCAGGAATTGATCTTAACAAATATTGTTTAGTTTGTGGTGTCATAACTTTATATTTTTAAAGAGTTTGTGTTTAACATAAATATATTCTAAATCTGACCAGTAAAAACCCAAAGTTAGTATACATAGTAAACTATCTGTTATTTTTAGAAAGGATTTTATTAAAAAATACAAGTTTCTTCCCTTTGATTTTCTCATCATAATTCATCTATTTGTTTTCTTATTTTCTCCGCTTCTTCATAATTTTCCTCTACTAATGCTTTATCAAGACAAGCTTTAAGATACCTTACATTTACTATTTCTTTTGTAAATAATTCTTTTGGATCTTTCCAATAGTCCCACCCTTCCGACCAAATATCATAATTAAGGTTCGTTTCCTTAGTATTTAATAGTCTAGTCATTGTAGATTTATCATCTCTTTCCAAATAAATATTACCATTTGCGATACCTATAAAGGTTAGTTTTTCACCTAAATAGCTTCTATCTCTTATTCCTGTGCGATAAGGTTTTGCAGGTTCTAATCTTACTATTTCATCACCTGTTTTAAATTGGTCTATTGTTTTCATAATTAATATTCTTTATATTCTGTTATTACAAATTCTAATTCTGTGCCCCATTCAAAAGCGATACAATTTAAAATATCATCCTCAGATAATCCGTAGAAAAATACATCATCGTCATTTAATTCTTGATCTTCAATAAAATCTCCATCTTTTACAATGTAGTCTTCAAAATTTTCTGCGCTGTCTCTCCAATATCCTGTAATATAATAATATCTTTCCATGATTAGTAAATTTTAGATTGATTTTCTTCTTTTATCTCTAAAGTTGTTATTGCGTTTTTATCTAGAATGTCTTTGTATTCTGAAAATTCAAAATCATCGTAGTTAATCTCTGTCTGTTCTAATAATGTCTGTTTTGCAATTTTATAATCTCTATCAGATTTAAAAACACCTCTCACTACTAATTTTTCAAATAGTTTATAAACTTGTTCTTCACTATACGTTTTCATCTTTCTTTTCTATTAGTTGTTTTAATTCAAATATTTTGTTCTCTAAGGTTTCTTGATTTACTTGTAATTTTGTGTATATTATTGCGAATAACATGGTAATTAACAAATGTTTATTAAAACCTAAATCCAGAGGAAATATCATTAAAAAAGTGAATCCGAAATTACCCATAAATAAAAGTAAATTCCAAAATGTGTCAAAACTGAATATTTTTTTCATTACATTTGTTTTTCTGTTGTTATTACTATTGAATTAAAGTTTTCAGGGCATAAAACTGTTCCTTTGTATTTAATTGTTTTCCCGCCGTTTTTCTTTTCTTCTTGCAGATACTCTATTAAGGTATCGATGTCTATTTCTTTCATGCTTGTGGTTCGTTAAAAATAAGTATTTCAATCTCTTCTCTTGAATAATGTTCCTGATTTGAATTAATTACTCTTAATTCTATTTCGTCTTGTCTATGTTTTTCGCCCGAAATAAAAGCAAAATAACAAAGAGAACCTATTGCGATAAATACTGCTATAAATAGCGTTATAATTTGTTTCATGATAATTAGTTTTTTAAAAAGTCCCAACCTACGCCATCGTATTTTTCAACTGTAGATTTTAAATCCTTTTTTAATTAACCCTTTTTCGTCAAAAGGTCTGTTTATATTATAAAGCTCGTAATCCCAAAATCGTGAAGGTGTCCAAGCGTTACCTCTACAATAAAGTACATGCGAATCTATTAATTCCGTATCTCCTATATTTATTCCTTTACTTTCCATTTTTTGTCCATTTATGATTAATTGCTGAATAACTGTATTTTTCTCCTGTTGTGTGGTTTGTTACTTCTGAATGATTTTTATCAAACTTAATATATTCTAAATCTGCTCGTTTTCCTTCTAAGTTATCTTTATTATCTCTTACTGGAATATAATGAAAATAAGGGTAGTGTTTACAACCCGCACAACCTTCACACTCTGATAAATCTACATAATTTTTTCTCATTATTTCAAAGTTTTAAATGTGGTTGATATAATATAATAACAATCTTTTCCTTCTGCTTTTCCTAATAGATCAAAACCGTTAGCTTTTAGCCAATTTTCAGCTATTTCATAAGTATTAGCAAAGTTATAATCGTAATCAGTTAGGATATATTGTTTAAATCTTTCACTTTCTAGTTTAACTCTTGATCCCCTGCTCTCAGTAGCTCCTAGGTATTTGACTTTTATAATGTGAAAATTTTCCATGATGTTTTTAGTTTTAAGTGTGTAAATATAATAAATTTTATTCTAATTCCAAATAAATTTCGCCATCTAAAAGTACATATTTTTGATAAAATACATGGCTGTAATCTCCGTATTCATCCTTATAAATATGAGGATTTACAACTTGACCTTTAAAAACTAAATCAACTGCATTATTTATTGCGTCTATTCTATTATATCCCCAATTTAAATATTTTTTGTATTCTGCCTGTAATTCTTTTATTTTTTCCATTTTTGCGGGATAAAAAGTTAAAAATCAATTTCATTATTAATCAAACTCTCTTCTATTAATTCTATTCTCTTTAAAAGAAGAAACAGTTTAACATCAGACCATTTTCTAAAATCTTCTGTTGCATTCAACATATTTAAATCCTTACCTAAAATATATTCTTCTTTTGCTTTGTTTAATTCAGTTATTAAAGCTTCTCTGTGTTGTGGTTCTAGTGTCATTTGTTTTTAAATTATTGCATATCGCAATATACGATATTTATATAGCAAATCGGTTTATTTCCGATTATCTATTCATTATTTTCGCGGAAAAAAGAAATTAAAACAAGCTTTTAAAAACAGTAATAACCTCTCTCAAAGAAAAATGATTACCAATACAATCAAAACCATTCTCTAGTATGATATATCTGTTTTTATCTGTATCCACATAACGATATGAGGCAATCTCAAAAGCACCTATTTTCTTACTGTAAGTTTTCATGATAATAAGTATTAGTATTAATGTTTAGTTTAGAAATAAAGAGCGCATTCATTTAAAAACGCTTGATCATTTTCTATATTAAGCAAACGATCTTTTTCGTATTGGTCAAAATATTCAGTTACATCTTCACCATTATCTATATAAAAATTTAGGTTCTTATTTTTTGATTGGCTACTCTTTACTAAAGAATAAATATCAACCTTTCGTAATACTTTCATAATAATATGATTTAATGATTAATGTTTTAGTTAGATAATAGATTTCATTATAAAATACTTGTCAGAATCAGTAATAAAACAAAGATGTGCTCTTTTGTTGCCTTTATACTTGCAATACAATGACTGTCTTTCAAACAAAGGTTTTTTGTCAAACTCTTTTTTAAGGTCTTCACTTCTTCTTTGAACGGCTTGCATTGCTCTAAATTCATTTATGGCAGGTGTTAAATTGCAAAGTCTGTCGTCTTTTGAGGGATGTGGTTTCATAATAAGTATATTTAAAGATTAAATGATTTGTAATAAATAAGGGTTTTCGAATGTAGATAAATCGCACAAACTATTTGCTATATCTTTCATCTCAGGGATTAAGTGTTTAACGTAGCCTACAGGCCTCGTTTTAAAGCCTAGTTTGTTTTGTTCTTTTGTTACTGCCATAAATGCAGTTTTATCAATATTAACAACTATATAATTCATAATAGAGTATTTAAAGATTAATAATTTCGGGCGAAAAAAGAATAATATCTTAATCTCTCCACTCTCTATATTCATTAACAGAACTTAATGTATCATCTATAAAACTTTCTATATTTTGATAATTTAAATCTGTTATCTTAAAATAAAACTCAAACGGTGTTTTAAGATAAGCTAAATTAGTAATTAAAGTCTTTCTGCTGTTAAAACAACCTCCATTTTTACTAAATCTTTCTTTTGGCGCGAAATGTCCTTTCGGGAATTGATGAAGACTAAAACGGCTCTCCATTATTTCAAGGTTTTTATTTCCTTCTTTACAAGCATCTTCAAAAGAATCAAACACACCTATAGTAATTGTTTTATTATTGTGGTTGTATCTATTTTATTTTTGTGTACGCTTGTAAATCTAAATTCTAATGTGACTAAATATTTTGTGTCCATAATGGTATTATTTAAGGGTTAATTTTCGCGGGAAAAGATTAAAAAGCAAACTCTACAGTATCAACAACCGTTAAAATCCTATCATAATAAGTTACCTCTATGGTTTCTCCTATCTCTACAGATTCTACTATATAACGCTTAATAGTAGAATCAACGTTTAAACCTTTCTCTATTACATCTTTAATGTTAGTCATCACTTTATATTTTTAATGCCTTAAACAGGCTGTTATTAGTGTTAAATCAATTGTTTCGTATTATGTTTGTTATTATTCGGCGGAAAAGAAATAAAAAAGAACAGTTAACAAACTTCCAAATCATACCCAATAGATAACAACTCTTTATATAAATCGTTATACTCTTCTTTAGTAGCTGTTCTAACTGTATGTTTACCTACCTTACCATCTTTAAGAAAGCCCTCATGTATTTCTGTGTGTTGTCCTATATGAGCATAACCAAGATAATGTTTTTGTCCGTTTACAACTCTTTGTACTTCATTTGGGAAGATTGCATTTACTTCCACTATATTAGGTTCACTCTCATTAAAGAAAGATATTGTTTTGAATATTACTTTTGTTTTCATGTTAAAAATTGTTAAGGTTAAAATTTAAGTATTCTCCTATATAGGTGCGACACTTTTTTTGAGGTATGTAAAATTGGTAAAACACAAGTATAAAATTTTTGTGGGTGGGTTTGTCCTCACCTTATGTTCCACGTGGAACACTTTTATAAATGAATAGTCGTTCATTTAATGTCGTATTAATTAGCTTATATGGTTAATAATACGACAAAAGTAATAATATTATTTGAATTATCCTATGAACTATAGATATAAAATCCTTCTTGTTTTCTAAGATAGTAAAAATACTCTCCATTTTCTTTATAGCTTAATCCTTCATACTCTCTTTGTTTTACTTCTCCTATTCCTGTAGTTATAGGTTTACCGTTCTTTGTTAGCTTATAGCCGTTTATGTTTGCTTTCATAACTGTTTTGTTTTAATTCTTTTTCCCGCCGAAATCATGTAATATAGTTAAAATACTAAGTAGGATAACATATATAGAAAAAATTATTAGTCTTTCAAATTTAGAAAATTCCCCTATATTAGCGCTATAGGCTAACCAAATCATAGTCAATATTATAATGATCCTCATTAATTGATTCATAATTCTATGTTTTTAAATTTTCCTATCTCTGTTACTGCTTCTAAACTTGTTTTAAGTTGTTCGTCTAATTTTTCATTGTATAGTTTTTCTATTGCTTTGAATAGTTCTATACTTTGTTTAGGTGTTTTATCTTGGAGTATTATTTTTACTATTATTGATATTTGTATTTCGTTGTCTTTTTTAACTGTTTCTATTTTCTTTTTGCGCAAATAAGCTTGACACTTTTTAATTAATTTTTCCATTGTTTTAGTTTTTTATTCCCACAGATTTATTTAATTACTCCATACTTATAATCAATCACTAAGTATTCTAGTTTTAGCAATCTATCTTTCCAATTATCATAGTATATAGGAAAAGTTCTTTTATCAGGTTTTAATTCTAATTGAGAGTTTAATATTGTCATAAGTGCATTTCTATACTTATCTCTCACTTTTATAGCTCTTATATAATTATCTGACTTTATCATAACTCTAACTATTAAATAATTGTTTTACTTCGTTTCTATTGGCAAACAAACCATATAAAATAAAGTCTTCGCTTTTGTCTCTATCTCCTATTAAGATTGTCTTACTATCTTTTACTCTTTTTATAAAGTATTGTTTAGTACTGTTTTTCTTTATTAGTTTGAAAGATTTTGTTGATTGGACGGAAAGAACTGTTATTTCTTTGTTTTTATTTTTTTCCGCGAAATCTAATTTGTCTAAATATTCTTTAAGTTTCATGATTTTAATTCTTTACGGTTTATTACTCTAGTTGCATATCCTGTAAGTTTATACTCTCTTAAATCGTGAGTTAATAGACTGTCTTTATTATCATGTATTTCAAGTCCTTCGCCTTGTGAGTTTGTTTCATACTCGCTAACATCTTCCCAACCTTGACCGTAATTTTGTTGTATTACTTTTAAGTAATTATATTTATTTGTTCTCATAATTAAATAGTTTTCATTAGTTCTAAAATATCTTTCTCAGTACTTTCAATGTTATATGATTGAAATACTATCCCGCCCCCATATTGTTTGTTATGGAACTTTTTACCCCCGATTTTCTTTGCTCTATTAATTGCAATTATATATTGGTTAGGTTCTACTTCATTACTTTTTATGAAATTTAAGTAGTGACAAACATATCTAGGATTGCCGTTTGTATCGTTGTTTACTCTTGTGAAGTCTATTAGTGTGCTCATGTCTTTAGTATTTAAATAGGTTTTTATTATTTCCGCATAAAAAATTTGAAATAGAATCGTACTTTACATACAATACTATAATGATAATAAATAAAGTAATCATAATGTTATAGTTTAGAAGTTATTAACTGTTTTTATTTGTTTTGCCGAAAATTATCTTTGATAATATGTTTCATTATCCATATCAATGTGATAGTGTGTTTCATCATTAAAAATGACTTCAAATTGATTTAAACTGTAAGTAACGAAAGATATGTCTCTAACTGCATTACTGTTAAAAGGTGTATTATTATCTATGAAGTCTAAAGCTTGTCTTATGTTAAATGATTTCATTATTTTAAAATTTAGAAGTTAAATAATTTAATATATACTCTGTTACTGGAATTAATGTAATAATTGCTATGATTGTTATTATTAATAGTAAACAACCTTGTCTTTCTTTTGATAGTTTCATATATCTGTTTTCTTTTTAAGTTTTTTGTTCCCGCCCTCAATTCGATTGTAACACCGTAATAATGTGTAGAGCGGGATAATATTTTTAAGATTCATTATTTAAAGTTGCAAGAATCTAGTAATACAACTCATAGTAAGAACGTGTTTCAAAGATGCGTTTAAATCTTTAATAGCTTTATTAGATACTATTAAACTATTTACGTTTGCGAAGTGAATGCCTTTCGACCTTAACACTATTCTATAACCTTAGTCGTTATAGATGCTCGAATATTTTACTGCTTTAATTCTTTTGTAAAGATAATATAAAAATAGTTACAAAACTATTAGGATATTAAAAAACATTTACGTATAAAGAACTTTTGTTTGTCATTTAGAAATGTTGTTCCCTTTTGACATTACAAAGGTGCAATATAAATAATTCACTCACAAGCAAAATAAATTTGGATATTAATTATTAAAGTTGTATAACATGCGCGTGCGTTCCTATATTATATAATTTCCGCAAAAAACAGTTAAAAACAAAAACCGCAATTAAATTCAAAATCAAAAACACATATTATTATATAGAATAAAGACAGACAAAGAAAGTGACAAAATAAATATTCTATAGAAACAAACTAAATACAGAAATATAAGAATAACTGACAAGCTAAAAACACAAAGAAAAAACTTGAAAAAGTGAAACGTAAAATTAGGCTTTCTAAGAAATTTGATTTGGTTTTGATACCAAAGTATGCGGGTAGGGAGAACTTTTGTAATCGCCTGGATATCAACACTGTAGGTCATTTCTTACAGATGCACGTCTGCAATTTTCTTTAAAAAACAAAACCCCTCACAAAATTTATTGCGGGGGTACATTTTAATTGAAACTCAAAGGCGGGGGTATTTGTCAGATGGGGGTGTTATTTTAGTATACTGGGCTATTGTATTTAAATATGGGTTGCCAGTGAGAGTGGTTGGTGTATGTAAGGTTTTGTACGGGTATTACATATTCAAGTCCATCTATTCTTCTGCACCATACATGATCAAGTTCTATGTCTGTTCTTTGAAAGTATTCATTATCTGGTAAGTCTTCTAAACTGTAAATATTAATCCATCCATTATTATGTTGAAATTCTTTTAATTCTATTGGTCTCCAGAAATGTCCTTTGTCTGACATATATGTTTCTAGCTTACCATCGTCTTTGTAGTATCCTAGTTCGTTTAATGTTTTGTGATTTATTTTTTCTTCGCCCGAACTATAATCTATTCTGGTACACCATCCGTCTTTATCTATAAACTCATTTACTAAGTTGTAATTATCTTTATAGGCTTCTTTAATTAACTGTTCTTTTGTTTTCATTTCTTTTTCCCGCGAAACTTGAAAACCATCTTCTGTGTAGTATACTATATTTTCTTCTATCTGCATAACTTTCTTTGATCTAAATCAATCATTAATGTTTTTAAGTATTCTACAATTTGCTCTTGAGAATCCCCTTTCAAAGTTAAATCTACGGCCAGATTACAAAGTATTTTATAAGCTAGTAGATTTCCTCTTTCATCTACATTGGTTCTTTGTAATATGTATTCTACTATTTCTTCCATTTATTTTGATATTTTAAATTCTTTTTCATACCAATCAATAAATATAGTCGCTTGCTTAACATGTTCCATATCTTCCACAACTATATCCGTAGTCATTATATCTTCTAGTGTATCTCTTACTGTTAAACATACATGATATGCCGAGTCTAAAGCTCTCTTTAATTCTGTCACTTCTCCCATTTTTAACTAATACTCGTTATATACAACTCCCCCATTTATTACCTATGGCAGTAACATAATTTTCTTTTTTAATATATTAAACTTTCACATCTATAACTTTTACCTGTCCCATCTCTCCAGATACTTCTACAATTGAAATTATTAACTGAGTCTCCATATAAATTATGACAAAATTCTAAATTTAATTTATTACACTCTTCTATTGTTAGTACCCCAAAATTTTTTTTAAACCAAAATAATACTATATTCATTTTTATCTTACTCATTTTACAAGTTCATCAAATATTAAATCAAAAACAGTTTGTAATAGTTCTCTGTTCTTGTGATTGTTTCTATGCGCTTTAATTCTTATTTCAATTCCTAAATCTTCATGTTTACCTATCACTGTTGAAGGCATAATTCCACATTGTTGTCCTCCTGTATATTTATGAGGTTCTAGAGATATTTGAAACTGTTGTTTTAGTTCTTGTATTCTTTCTTCTAATGGTTTCATTTTTATTTCTTTTTCGCCGAAATTAAAAATTCATGTAGTTTTTTGTTCCATCTGGCGTCATCTATAGCAGAATGTTCATTAGTCTGTTTTGGATAATTAGGGTGATTCTTTAAATCTAAATTCATGTCTTCTACTAGATAAGCTTCTTGATCAAATATTTGTTTTAAATCACGGCAATACATGGGAAAACCTTTAGGTAAATTAATCATTTTACCAAATAACCAACAGAAGACAACCCAATCATAGTCCGCATAGTAAGCATAGAATTCTGGCCTTATTTGGTCATCTTTTGAAATAACATTAAAATATTCATCCGAAGTGCCTAAATGCCAATTATAAAATTCATCATTAGGATCTAAAGTAAATTTTAATACTTCTGATTTTATCTGATTATTAGTTTTACCATAACATTTTAAAAGGTACTTCATAGACTTGTAAGAAAACGGTTCTGATAGCCCCCAATGGTATGTTTTTTCATAAACTCCTCGTCTTTTTAAGAGTTCAAAGTAAATAGGTTCTAAAACGTTTGCTCTGATCCACTCTCTATTCCAAGCTTCCTTTAAATTAAAGTCTTTTGATATAATGTATAACTCTCGGCCATCTTCACAAACTATTCCAATTGAAATCAAATCAATTGTATTTGGTGTTTCTTTTCTAAATAAACTAATTGGGAATTTTTCTTTTTGTTTTCCCTCTAGGAATTCCGTATCTATGTAATATTTCATATATTTCTTTTTCTTTTAAAACTAGCTCTTACTAAATTGAAATCATATTTGTAAAATATTTGTTGTCTGAATATGATACATAGTAAGCAGCTTATTATTAGGTTTAAGTTTTCTATTTTTCTCATTCTTTTTTCGCGCGAAATTAAATAATTGTTGGTGTTTTATAGTATTGATTTTTATACTCATATCCACACGAAGTAACTTTACTTTCTTGTTTAGAGATCTCTTCTACTTCAAGAGTGAAAATTGAACCTACCATCATAACTTGTTTTACTTTTACAAAAACTTTAGTAGTTGTCTCTTCATATCCCCTAGTATTATCATAATATTTATAATCATCCTGGACTTTTTCAGTGTAGTAAGGATTGGACGAAAAAACAGTTTTATAACTTTCACTTTTTACATTTAAAGAAATAAATTTTGTTTCTGTATTTGTCTGAGTTATTACTCCTGAAGCTTCTATATTTGTTTCAGAGTGATTATTTACTTCTTGCGTTGTAGTTCTTCTGTCTACTATTGTACTGTTAAACATTATTTTTAGTTTTTTAATTCCGCGAAAATAATTCCTTGCATAATCTTTTTAAGAGAAG
>Ga0247738_10000297_pt1 | contig 19863 bp, 20 predicted proteins | sample UWRJL013104B2_FD_180936 | JGI IMG/M metagenome (GOLD analysis project Ga0247738, IMG submission 180936) | Plant litter microbial communities from Arlington Agricultural Research Station in Wisconsin, United States - UWRJ-L013-104B-2 | ecosystem: Environmental > Terrestrial > Plant litter >...
CAGCCATAGCTTCTTCGATTTCTTCCTCCTTTTTTAAGTATCGTTTGCAAACGCGATACAACTTGGGAGCCATATATTCATAAACCTGACGCTGAGCGTCGCGGTTCATTTTTTTGCAGCCGGATATTTGAGTTTCGTTTATCACAATTGGTGTCTTTCTTATATAGAGAGATAAAAAGATAAAAAGGTTGGGACGGGGATTAAAAAAAGTTTTTTTTTAAAGGTTTAAAGTTGTAAAGGTACAAAGGTTCAGAGGTTTTTATTGTAAAGACGAACTGCAGTGTATCTAACGTCAGTGAATCCGCAATTTTCTAATTGAATGAAAAATTTATTCTCCTAGACAAATATCATTATAAAATTCCACAATTTCTTCAATGTCTTCAAAAACCCATTTGTCACCTTTTAATTTTTTAACGATGAAATCACAGTCAGCGAAAAATTTGGAAGTGTTTTTTCTCCACGCGTTTATAACACCGCAGTTTAAACAAGTTGGGTATTTGTCTTTTGGTTTTTTGAGATAATAGTATTCGGCAACTTGTTGAGGGGTATAGTTTATCCCAGCAGGATTGAGGTTTGTACTAGTAATTGTGGGATATCCATCATGCGGATTATAAATCTGGTCAAGAAGATTATAATCGGAACCTAGTTTTTTATATAAAGTCGCCTCTCCTTTAGTAATAATTTCTACCAGTTTTGGTTTGTCTAATGAATTTAATTTTACGTATTCAAAAGTTCTGGCAGCACCAAAATCGAGGAATGTAATTTTTTTAACGAATTCTTCATCCCAAGTATCTGGTTTATCCTCCTGAGCCACTTTAAATTTTATTTTATTAAATTTTAAAGAAGCAAAACCTTCAATAGAATCTCCGTCTTTAAAGTAAATTATGGCTTCTTGTGTTTGAGAGTAGGTTTTAAGGCAGATTACAAGTAGAATAAATATGATTTTGTAAAGTTTTTTCATTCGTTAGTTTTGATTTCCTGAAAATTTTTATTGTAGAGGCGCACTGTAGTGCATCTCTACGTTAATATTGTATCGAAATACGGGAAATTACTTAATTGGCAAAACCAATTTAAAAATCTTCGTTTCTAAAAGCTCCGTATCATTATCCTCACATAATAAAAATTCAATTTTATCATTTGATTTTTTATAAAAAGTCAAACCTTCAAATTTATTTGTGGATGTTGTTTTTTGTGTAAAATCGATTTTCATGGTTTTAAGATCTATTCTGCCAATGAAGCTTCCGAGAATATCTCCGTCGTCGTAAGTTGATTTTGTGTCTTCGGCAGTTGAGAGAAAATAAATTTTATCTTCGACTAAAATAGCATCGGTAAAACTAGAACGAACACCTTTTATTTTTGGCAGTTTATAATTGGTAGCAACCAAAGCAAACTCTTCACCCAAATTTTTGGCGTGAATAGTAAAAATGGTGTTTTTGTTTGAGATTCCATTACCGCGATTGAATAAATACCAGTTTTCGCCATCGAAAATAGCGCCTTCCAAATTAAAATCTTCCGGTTTTATAGATCCAAAACTTTGCATTACGGCATATAAATCCACCAAATTATTTTTTTGTAAAATGGTTTTGGTTTTTAAATCAAAAGCAATCATTTTGTTTCTGTTTTCGGTTGAACCGGAACCAAAAACATAAAGTGTATCATTATGATGCGTAACAGATTCAAAATCTGGTTTGATTTTTTTCGGAATATTTTGTGATGGATTATCAATTAAGGGATGATGGCTTAATTGCTGATTCTGCATATTGTATTCGTATAAAAATCCGCTGTTATCGCCAATGATGTAAAGTGAATCGTTATTGAAAAATAATCCTGATGCAGAACCGATTCCGATGATTTGAAATAATATTTCTAATGTAAATTTTTCCATGAATGTTGTTTTGAAACTTAAACTTAGCCCTGATGATAGCAATGAATAGCAGTTCCGATAGCTATCGGAATTCGTAAAATTAGTATATTTATAATACAAAAAATTAAATAATATGAAATCTATAGATCCGAATGATTTTAAAGTTACAGATAAAATAAAATTATCCAAGATTCCAACTTTGTTAGATATAGAAGCTGATGAGGAGGAGAAGGAAGAAAAAATGGATAAAGTGAGGGACAAATTAAGTGATTTGCAGGATGTAATGTATTCGCATAATAAATACAGCGTTTTAATTTGTTTGCAAGGAATGGATACATCCGGAAAAGATAGTTTGATTCGGGAAGTTTTTAAAGAATTTAATCCGCGTGGAGTAGTGGTGCATAGTTTTAAAACGCCCAATTCGACTGAGTTAGAACACGATTATTTATGGCGCCATTATATTGCTTTGCCCGAAAAAGGAAAATTTGCGATTTTTAACCGCACGCATTATGAGAATGTTTTGGTTACGCGTGTGCATCCGGAATATGTTTTGGCAGAGAATTTACCTGGAATAAATTCTGTGGATGATATTACGCCTAAATTTTGGAAAAAGAGAATCGAGCAAATCAATAATTTTGAAAGTCATATTGCCGAAAACGGAACGATTGTTATGAAATTTTTTCTGCATTTGAGTAAAGAAGAGCAGAGAGAACGATTGTTACGCCGTTTGGAAGAAGGAAAGCACAATTGGAAGTTCTCTCCGGGCGATTTGAAAGAACGCGAACATTGGGACGAATACCAGCAATATTATGAAGAAGCTATAAACAGAACCTCGACGGACCATGCGCCTTGGTTTGTAGTTCCTGCCGATGATAAAGAAATGGCTCGCTATATTGTAGCCAAAATTATCTGGGAAGAAATGAAAAAATACACGGATATTAAAGAACCGGAATTAGACGATAAAATAAAAGCCAACTTTAAAATTTATAAAAAGGAATTGTCTACTAAATAATTAGATAATTTGTCAGTTAAGATAATTAGATAATTTTTGTCAGAATGAACCGAGTCGAAAAGCTTTCTGAATTTTTAATAACAAACCCGACAGGTTTTTGAAACCTGTCGGGTTTTATCTTAAGAGTGATTTGCTATCCCATAAAATTATAAACCCGGCAGATAGTGAGGATCTGCCGGGATTATTACCAAAAACAAAAGAATAAAAATGAAAGTATTTTTTACAAATCAAATCCATACGCTAAACGAAGCGCTACCTGATTTGTTTTGAATTTATTGTAATCTTCGTAACGTACACTAATATCAATGTATTTGTTAGCATATCCAATTCCCGGTGCCCATAAAAAAGTAGTATCGTCATAACCATTTGTTACGGCAAAACCGGCACCAACTTCACCAAGAACATAAAATTGATCTTCCCAGACAAAGGCTTTAAAACCAGCTTTTGCCGGAATAAATCCAAGATCATTTACATCAACTCCATTTTCATCTTTTCCCATAAATAAATTGGTGAAACCAGTAGTTAATGTAAGTGAAGTTCTTCTTGATAAATCATATTGTAAACGAACGTCACCACCAAGAGACCAATCATAAGCATTATCAGTTGGTAAACCACCGTTTACCCCAAAACCTAATCTAAATCCCTGATCGTAATTTTTAATTTCGTCAGACGTAGTTTCCTGAGCAAAAGTTGTGTTGGCAGATAAAAAAGCAAAAGCAGCAAGGCATATAAATTGTAATCTTTTCATGATATTTTTTTTTGAATTATTAATAATGTAAAATTAAACGCAAGACTTTTGGTGTTTGTTATATAATTTTTAGAAATTTTTATATAATCTCGTATTAAGCTATTGAATGCTTAATTTTTGCTTATAATTTTAATAATACTTAAGAATTCAAAGCTTCTGATTATCTTTGCCGGAATTAACGACAGCACCAATATTTCTGTATATTTCGCTTTCAATTACTTAACCAAAAAATTAATCCATAATTCATCTTCAAATAACTAAATTTGGAGATTAAAATATAAGCCAGAGATTGTACAGATTCTCACAGATTATTTTAAAAATCGTTTTAATCATCTGATCTGTGGCAAAAAATATATAAACAAAAAAATAAATTAATAAAAATGGAATTACCTAAATTTTTACTTGGAGATAATACAGATTTCCCGGATGATATTTTCATCATTCACCTTGATTACCCAAGATTTATAATCAATTTAAAAGATGATGAGGTTGAATTTATGGAAGAAGCCGAAGATCTTGATGAAGCCGAATTGAATGCTGAAATGGAAGGACTAATTGTTTTGGCGAATGAGTTTTATGATAGAGAAATAAACCGCTACGAAGAATAGAGACATTACTGGAGAATCTATAAGTATCGGTCTCGGCCCAAAACATTTAAATCTTTTTGATGAAAAATTTACGTTTTTTAAAACCTGTTTTTAATTTTATAGCAATCGGATTGCTAATTACTACTTTAAGTCGAATCTTTTTATTTTTTCTTTTTAAAGAGAGAGTTGTCGAAACACCCAATTTCTGGTATATCTTTCCAATCGGTCTCCGAATGGATTTGATTTTACTTTGTTATTTGTCTTTTCTTCCGGCTGTACTAATTACATTTTTGCCTAATAAATGGCTTAAGTTTACCAATACATTTTTGGTAATTTATAGTTTTTTATTCCTGTTTCTGATTTTGTTTGTAGAATTGGCTTCGCCGGATTTTGTAAAACAATACGATACACGTCCAAATAAAATTTTCTTAGATTACCTGATTTACCCTAAAGAAGTAGTTGGAATGCTTTTAAAAAGCTATTTGACTTCGATAATTGTTACTTTCCTTATTTTGGGAGTTGTAATTTATTTTGCTTTCAAAAAAGGAAAACAGCTTTTCCATTCTACAAGTGCAGAATATAAATTCAAACTGATGATTTTTCCATTAGTGGCTTTTTTATTGTTCTTTGGAGCACGTTCAAGTTTGGTCTCAAAACGCCCAATTAACGCCAGTAATGCTGTTTTTTCTACAGATCAATTGACAAATTGTTTGGGTTTAAATTCATTTTATACCGTTGCTTTTGCTGCCTATTCGATTAAAAACGAAGGAAACACAAAAATGTATGGTAAAATGGATGAAGCCGAAGCAATCGCTCGCGTAAAAAAATACATGATAGCCGGAAAAGGGGATTTTAATGATGCTGATATTCCGTTTTTACATGTGCAGCAGCCGGATTCTCTGATGAAGAAACCATATAACTTAGTAATCTTTTTACAAGAAAGTTTAGGAGCCGAGTATGTTGGGATTTTAGGTGGAAAACCTTTAACACCGGAATTTGATAAATTATCCAAAGAAGGTTTGTTGTTTACCAACTTATATTGCACAGGAACCAGAAGCGTACGCGGAATCGAAGCGGTTGTAACAGGATTTTTACCATCTCCGTCTGAAAGTGTTGTGAAGTTAGGAAACTCTCAACAAGGGTTTTTCACACTTGCAGATGCTTTAAAACAAAAAGGTTATGACACCAGTTTTATCTATGGAGGAATGGCGAATTTTGATAATATGGCTTCATTTTTCAACGGAAATGGCTTTGAGGATATCGTAGATCAAACAGATTTTGAATCAGATGGAAATAAATATGCATTTAAAGGAACCTGGGGTTATTCTGATGAAGATTTGGTAACAAAAGCAAATAATTATTTTAAAGCAAAAGGGGATAAGCCTTTCTTTTCTTTAATGTTTTCGACTTCAAATCACGAACCTTTTGAATATCCAACAGGAAGAATTAAAACGTATGACAAAACGGCTGCGACAGTAAATAATGCAATGAAATACGCCGATTTTTCGATTGGGAAATTCTTTGAAATGGCAAAAAAAGAAGCTTATTTCAAAAACACAATTTTCATCGTAATCGCAGATCATAATACAAGGACTTATGGGAAAAATTTAGTACCAATAAACAAATTCCATATTCCGGCTTTAATTATGGGACCAGGAGTTGCAAAAGGAGTTTCGTACAGTAAACTGGCAAGTCAAATTGATATTCCGCCAACATTATTGGGTTATTTAGGAATTCCTTTTGAAACACCAATGGTGGGAAGAAACCTAAATCAATTAGATCCAAAAACTCAAGGAAGATCAATTATGCAGTTTAATGATATCAACGCATTTAGAGTTGAAAATCAGGTTGTAATTATGCAGCCAAATTTAAAGCCATTGCAATTCGAAATCAAAAACGATACAACCTTAATTCCTGTAAAATTAAATGAAGAATTAGCAAAAGATGCTTTGGCGCATGTTATTACAGCAGGGAATTTGTATAAGGAGAATAAGTATAAATTAAGACGCTAAGATTCTAAGTTGGCTATTCTAAGTTTTTTATTCCTGTCACATTGAGCGAAATAAAATGCTTTAAAGGGTTCTCTCCCGAAGTTTCGGGACGCTCGAACTGACAAAAGTGAGAAAAACTTAGAATCTTAGAATCTCAGTCACTTAGAACCTTTGTTAAAATACAATCTTAACAAACTCTGAGCAGCTGCAAAAGGTGAAATTTCATCGTTTTGCACTGCTTTTTTGTTTTGTTCTAATTGTGAAATAATTTCCGGTTGATTATAGAAGTTGAATTTTAGTTGTTCATTAATGGATTCCATCATCCAGAAATGATTCTGCTCTTTTCGTTTTTCCTGAAAAAAGCCAGTTTCATTTGTCATTTCAAAATAAGCAGAAATTGTGTTCCAAATCTCTGATACACCATCTTTTGTAATTGCACTGCAAGTAGTAACTTTTGGCTGCCAATTTGATTTTTTTGGAGGAAATAAATGCAAAGCCCTGTTGAATTCCAATTTCGCCTGATTCGCTTTTTTGATATTGTCGCCGTCAGCTTTGTTAATGACAATAGTATCTGCCATTTCCATAATACCGCGTTTGATGCCCTGAAGTTCGTCACCGGCACCTGAAATTTTTAGTAATAGAAAAAAATCAACCATACTGTGAACAGCAGTTTCACTTTGACCAACGCCAACGGTTTCTATAATGATCGTGTCAAAACCAGCGGCTTCACATAAAATAATTGATTCACGGGTTTTTCTGGCTACGCCACCCAAAGTATCTCCGGAAGCACTTGGCCTGATAAAAGCATTTTTATCTTTTACCAGTTCTTCCATTCGGGTTTTATCACCCAGAATACTTCCGTGCGAAAGTGAACTACTTGGATCAACGGCCAAAACAGCCACTTTTTTACCCAACTGTGTCAGGAAAGTTCCAAAAGCTTCAATAAAAGTACTTTTTCCAACGCCGGGAACACCTGTAATTCCTATTCGAATTGATTTATTGGCATGTGGTAAACATCCTTTAATAACTTCATTTGCTTTTTGTGCATGTTCGGGATTTGTGCTTTCTACTAAAGTTATGGCACGGCTTAAAGAAGTTCTGTTTCCGTTAAGAATTCCGTCAATTAGCTCATCTGAAGAAGGTTGCTTTTTCCTGTTTTTCTGAATTTGATTTATAGCAGAAATACTGGTAATTTCTGGAGGTGAAATTCCGGCTTTTTCTTGTAAACTGCTCGATTGTTTATTTGGACCTGACAAAATACTTTTTTTGGTATTGTAAAAGTACAGAAAACAAAAACAGTTTCAAAAAAAGGATTTTGAAACTGTTTTATATAGAACACGAATTTCACAAATTAGCACAAATTAAATGGGAGTCTTTAAATATTTTTAATTCGTGAAAATTCGTGAAATCTGTGTTTTAATACCCCGCTGTAAAACGAACTTGGTGATGTTTTGGAGTTTCTGTTTCGTCAGCAATAACAACTGCTAAATCTTCTACAGAAAGAATACTTCTTTGCTCATCATTAAAAACCGGATTTTCTAAACCTAAGCGATATTTCCCTGTTCTTCCGGTTGTTGTTCCTGCGTGCATTTCGAAAGCCGGACTAAAAAATGCCCAGTCTAAATCTTTTTCTTCTTTAATGATATTTAAATAATCTCTTGCAGCGCTTGCTCCCGGATAGATTTCTTTAGGGAAATCGGGTGTATCAACAGCTTGTAAATCTGGAGCAACAAATAAACTTCCGGCACCACCAATCGTGATAAAACGTTTTACACCTGATTTTTTTGCAGCTTCCTGAATAGCTTTAGAACCTGCCAGAAAATCGTCATAAATATTTGGGTTTGTCCAACCTGGATTGTATGCGTTTATAATAACGTCATGTCCCTTTAAAACATCTGCCAAAGCATCAACATTAAAGATGTCTGCAGCAACCCATGTTGCGTTTGATGTTTCTTTAGGATTTCTGGCAATAGCAGTAATGTTGTGATTTCTGTTTGCCAATTCGTTTAAAATAGCTGAGCCAACAAATCCTGTTGCTCCAATAATTGCGATTTTCATAATATATAATTTAATAGTAATAAAAAATGTTACAGTTTTGTACAAAAAAATAGTTTTAGAACTGGTTCGAAAAATCTTCCAAAGAAATTCCTTCAAGCTGTAAACTAACTTTCTGATTCATATCTGCATATAAGGCAGATAGATTTTGATTGATTTTTTTTCCGACAGGACAATCCGGATTAGGCTGATTTTTGGCATAACCTAAATTTATGGATTCAAAAGTCATTTCAAAAATTTCTTTTAATGTAATTTTCGTAGCATCAACTGACAATTTTGTTCCGCCATTTTTACCTTCTTTGCTTTCTACAATTTTGTGTGATTTTAAATTGGCGATTTCTTTTCTAACCAAAACAGGATTCAGATTAATGCTTCCCGCAATAAACTCCGATGATAAATAATCATTTGGGAATTTAGTGAGCAAAGTAAGAATGTGAATTGTTATGGCAAATTTACCTGAAATCATACTGTAATAAAATATGTTACAAATATAAGGTGTTTTGTCACATAAAAAAAGATTTTAACGTTTTTTTAGTTCCTAGTCATTAGTTCTTAGTAATTATTTTTGGAGAATGAATATTGTTTGGGATTTTAGTGAAATTATCTTTAAAAATGCTAGACTAATTACTATCGACTAAGCACTAATTACTAAATTATAAATCCTTATTTTTGTGATTAACCTCTGATATGAACAACTTTATTATAATATTTTTCTTTTTGTTTCTAGGATTGCTTTTAAAAAATATAAAGCAATTTCCAACGCATATTTATAAGAGTATCAATAAAATTGTCATTTATTTATGTCTGCCAGCTATCACTTTATATCATATTCCGAAAATAAAATGGAGCAATGAGTTATTGTTTCCAATAGGAGCGGGCTGGATTAGTTTTTTACTGGCTTTTGTTTTTTTTCATTTCTTAGGAAAAAGATTAGGCTGGTCAAATAAATTGATTGGCTGTTTAATTCTGACTGCAGGGTTAAGTAATTCATCTTTTCTTGGATATCCAATCGTTGAAGCTTTATTTGGGAAAAAAGGTTTGGAAACAGCTGTTTTGGTAGATCAGCCGGGAACTTTTGTTGTTGTTTCTACTTTGGGTGTTTTCGTTGCTGCTTTTTATTCTAAAGGAAGTCCGAATGCTCTGAGTATTTTTAAGAAAATTATCTTTTTTCCGCCGTTTATTACATTTGTTGTCGCTTGTTTGATGAATATTTTTGAGTACGACTTAGAACTTAATCTTCAATCTGTTTTATTAAAAATTGGAAGTCTGGTTACGCCTTTAGCTTTATTTTCAGTTGGATTGCAATTGAGTTTTGACCGAAAAAGCCGGCATTGGCAATTTTTGCGGCTTGGACTTTTTTTTCGGTTAATTGTCACTCCGTTTATCATTTTGGTTTTATATGTTTTTGTTTTTAATCAGCATACAGAGGCAATTAAAATAACAATAATAGAAATTGCAATGGCACCGATGATTACGGGTGCAATTTTGGCTTCGACTTATGGTTTAAAGCCAAAATTGAGCAGTATGATGATTGGTTTCGGAATTCCGATTTCGTTTGTAACCCTTGCTATATGGTACTTTGTCGTTAGCTTTATCTAGCTTAGAATAGTAATTAGATAGAAAAGATAGAATTTTAACTTTTTTTTAGAAATTGAATGTTCTCCTTGTGCTTTTTTTGATTAATTTTAGATGAACTAAAAACACACAATTATGTCAACATTACGATTAGGCGATATAGCTCCGGATTTTTATGCAGAAACTACCGAAGGCCCAATACATTTTCATGAATGGTTAGGAGATTCATGGGGAGTTTTATTTTCGCATCCTTCAGATTTTACACCGGTTTGTACAACTGAATTAGGAACAGTTGCTAATTATCTTCCTGAATTTACTAAAAGAAATACAAAAGTTATTGCTTTAAGCGTTGATGGTTTAGAGTCGCACAAAGAGTGGATAAAAGACATCAATGAAACTCAAAATACAACGGTAAATTTCCCGATAATTGCTGATGAGGATAAAAAAATAGCAACTTTATATGATATGCTTCATCCAAATGCAAGTGACAAATTTACAGTACGTTCTGTATTTGTTATTGGTGCCGATAAAAAAATAAAATTGACGCTAACATACCCGGCTTCGACAGGAAGAAATTTTGATGAGCTGCTTCGTGTTATTGATAGTTTGCAATTAACAGCAAATTACAGCGTTGCAACACCTGCAAACTGGAAAGATGGAGAGGATGTGGTAATTACGCCAGCGGTTCCGGATAGTGATATTCCTGCAAAATTCCCAAAAGGACATACTCCAATAAAACCTTATTTGCGTATGACACCGCAACCGAATAAATAAGGTTTCTGAGTTGCTAAGATACTAAGGTGCTAAGTCTCTAAGATTTGTTGAGAAAAAAAACTCAGTATCTTAGAATCTTAGCACCTTAGCTACTTTAAAAAAAGCTATTTCTTAATAAGCTCTTTCATTTTTTTTCTATCACCTACAACCCAAATAATGTCATTTTTTTCGAGAATTAAATGCGATTCAGGGTTTAGGATTCTATTTCCGTTTCTTTCAATTCCTACGACCATTCCATTAGTTTTAGTTCTAAATTGCCCGATGCTTTTTTGAATAAAATCTTCATCAGAAACTTCTAATTGGCGTAAAACAATTTGAGATTCTTCGACCGTTTGAGCGTCGTCGATTTCATTTTGGGTGAGGTATTTTGTAAATTCAGTAACCTGTGCATCTGTACCAATCACACAAATTTCGTCTCCCGGAAATATTCTTTCATTTTTAGTCGGAATAGAAATTGTGACATCACCTCGTTTTATGTAGGCAATATTAATTCCCATTTGCTCGCGAATCCTTAATTCCTCTAATGTTTTTCCGGCCAGATTAGATTCTCTTCCAATATCGAAAAATGACATGTGACCATCCCAGGGCATTAGGTTAGCATAACGTCTGTCGATTTTTTTGTTCTCGCGATCGTTTAAATTCTTTAAAAAGTGACTTTCAATTTTGTGATATTGTTCATTTAGTTTTTTCGGGAATAATTGGTAAGCTGCAATGGCAATAATTAAAGCTACAAATGCTACTAAAGGAGAAAAGAAAATGTTTAATAGAAAACCAATAAAAAACAAACCAAGGCTCATTCTAATTAAAATCAACATTAATAAGGCGCCTCGGTATTTACGCTCTTCCCATAATAATTCGACTTCTTCTACAGCCACACGTCGCAATGAAAGCGCCCATAAAAAAGGTGCAATTATAACTAATGTAATAAGAGCCGCCAGAGTATTTCCAAATCTCGTATCAGCAACCAAAGGAGCTACGAATTTAGAAGACAATAAAATTATGGCCGCAATAATAATGGTGTGTATTATGATTTGAATGACATAAGCATTCATTACTTTTTGCCAAGTGCTAACAGCTTTTATGGCTTGGGCATTAACACTGTAACGGTTGATGTTTTTGACCCATTTTTTAGGTAATTTTCGTTCCAGAAATTCAGAAAAAGGCAAGGCATATTTTACCATAAATGGCGTAGTAAATGTTGTTATCGCAGAAACTGCCACAACAACCGGATACAAGAAAGAACTTGTAACGTTTAGCGTCATTCCGAGCGTTGCAATAATAAACGAAAACTCACCAATTTGCGATAAACTCATTCCGGTTTGTACGGATTGTTTAAGAGGCTGTCCGGCTAGCAAAGCCCCTATTGTTGAACTTACAGATTGACCAACAATGATTACAACCGTTAATATGGCAACAGGAGCAGCGTGTTCGTAGAGCATTTTTGGATCAATTAACATTCCAACTGATACAAAAAATATAGCGCCGAATAAATCTTTTACAGGTTTTATCAAATGTTCAATATGTTCAGCCTGCGTGGTTTCGGCAATAATAGAACCCATTATAAAAGCACCCAATGCAGGAGAAAAACCAACATTTGCTGCAAAACTTACCATCATTAAACATAATGCCAATGAAATAATAAGCAACATTTCATCTGTCAATAAATGTTTTGTTTTTTTAAGAAGTGTTGGAATAAAAAAGATTCCGCCTACAAACCAAACGGTCAAAAAGAATACTAATTTTAAAACAGACATCATTAATTCGCCTCCTGAAAATTGCTGGCTTACTGCAATAGTCGAAAGTAAAACCATCATCAAAATGGCTACAATATCCTGAACAATAAGCGACCCTATTACAATTCCGGCAAATTTTTGTGCTTTTACGCCCAATTCATCAAATGTTTTCAGAATAATTGTTGTCGAAGAAATAGATAAAATTACCCCAAGGAAAATGCTATCCATTGATGACCAGCCCATCCATTGCCCAACCAAATAACCTACGAGAACCATAGTTACTATTTGGGTTATAGCTGTAATGGATGCAGTTCCACCGACTTTCATTAGTTTTTTAAAACTAAATTCGAGTCCTAAACTAAATAGCAAAATGATTACTCCAATTTCTGCCCAGACTTCCACACTTTTCATTTCGGTTATAGACGGAAAAAAATCAAAATGATTTCCTGCCAAAAATCCGGCAATTAGATAACCCAAAACTAAGGGTTGTTTCATTTTTTTAAAAAGAAGCACGGCTATTCCGGCAGTAATCAGGATTAATCCCAAATCACTAATTAAAGGTCTTAAGTGGTGTGTAGTTTCTGCAGCGGCATTTAAGGCGATCATACAAGGTATTTTTTTGTTCAGGAGCTAGTTCAGGTTTCCATTTCAAGCTTTTACTAAAAAAAATATAGTTTTTACAAAAAAAACTTTCATTCTCAGATAAATTCACTGAACTACAAAAATAAAAGCTTAGTGAATAAGTTCGGACTAGTTTCCCGATAGGGTTTATATATAAATAAAAAAGCTATCTCGATAAAGATAGCTTTTTTTGGTAAAATATTTTAGGTTTTATTTAAATTCCTGTGAAATTACTAGGTGTTATCTGCATTAATTCTTCTTTAATTGCATCAGAAACTTCTAAAGTCGCAATAAAATTATGAATTGCTTTTTTGTCAATCGCTTCATTGGTTCTTGTCAAACCTTTTAAAGCTTCGTAGGGATTTGGATATGCTTCACGACGCAAAATAGTCTGAATTGCTTCGGCTACAACTGCCCAGTTTTTCTCTAAATCTTCAGCAAATTTACCTTCATTTAAAAGTAATTTGTTTAAACCTTTCAAAGAAGCTTCAAAAGCAATAATGGTGTGTCCCATCGGAACTCCAATATTACGTAAGACGGTGCTGTCTGTTAAATCACGCTGTAATCTTGAAATTGGTAATTTGGCAGCCAAATGTTCAAAAATAGCATTTGCAATTCCTAAATTTCCTTCAGAGTTTTCAAAATCAATTGGGTTTACTTTGTGTGGCATTGCAGATGATCCAATTTCTCCTGCTTTGATTTTTTGTTTAAAATAATCCATAGAAACATATGTCCAGATATCACGGTCTAAATCGATAATGATATTGTTGATTCTTTTTAAAGCATCAAAAAATGCAGCAAAATGATCGTAATGTTCTATTTGTGTTGTTGGAAAAGAATGGTGTAAACCAAGTTCATCCTGAACAAATTTACTACCAAATTGTTTCCAGTCGATTTGTGGATAAGCAACATGATGTGCATTGTAGTTTCCTGTTGCACCACCAAATTTAGCAGCAAACGGAATATTAAACAACAAACGCATTTGCTCTTCAAGACGCTCTACAAAAACCAAAAGTTCTTTACCCAAACGAGTAGGAGAGGCCGGTTGTCCGTGCGTACGTGCCAACATTGGAATGTCCTTCCATTCTACACTTAATTCTTTTAACTTTGAAATTAAAGAAATTAGAGACGGCATATAAACCTGCTCAAACGCTTCTTTTGTAGAAAGCGGAATCGCTGTATTGTTTATATCTTGAGAAGTTAATCCGAAGTGAATGAACTCTTTATATTGAGATAAACCTAATTTTTCAAAAGCATCTTTAATGAAATATTCTACTGCTTTTACATCATGGTTGGTCACTTTTTCAGTTTCCTTAATCCAAAGTGCATCTTCAGTAGAGAATTTTTTGTAGATATCTCGTAAACTGTCAAATAAACTTGGGTTTACACCAGAAAGCTGTGGTAATGGCACTTCACACAAGGCAATAAAGTATTCAATTTCAACCAATACACGGTATTTGATTAAAGCTTCTTCAGAGAAAAAAGGTGCTAATGAAAGGGTTTTGCTTCTATATCTTCCGTCAATTGGCGATATAGCATTCAATTCGTTTAAAGTAGTCATTGTTATGTTGTTTGTTCGAAAGTTGCAAATATAAGGTATTGTTAAAACTTCTGAAAATTACCGAAGCGTTATTATATATGAACTTTAAAATTAAATGATTGTTTTGAAAATTTTATCCCAAATTGTAAAATAGAAACCAAAATTATGAGCTTCATTTTTATGATGATTCGAATGAAATTTGGTTGTAGATATCCATTTTGTGATGTTACTATTGTACCAAAATTCAGGGAAAATATCCGTTTTTAAATGACCAAATATGCCGTAAGCCAAGTTTAAAATCAGGTAAATAATAATACTAAGATAATTGAAATCGAGTATTGTAATAGAAAACAGCCATATACATCCAAAACCCAAAGTTTCTATTGGATGAAGTACATAAAGACTGTAAACACTCGTTTCGATATGTGTATGATGAAGCTTATGAATAGGTCTGAACCATTTTAAATAATGCGCCAGAAAATGAAAGCAAAACATAAAAAAGTCCATTAAAACAATCAATACAAAAGTATCTGATAAGATAGAGAAAAGAGATGGCGAAAAATCTATTTTGATGATTTCATATTGATATAATTCAAATCCTAAAAGTGTTATGAAGGTATTGCAAAACAAAGTTGCGATAATCCATTTGCGGTCTTTTTTGTTTAATCTGGTATTTTCGAATTCGATGATTTTTGCCAAAATAACAGAAAGGTAGATGAGAACTAAATTTTCAATCAAAAAGAAAATAAACAAACTCAGCAAATTGTACTGCGATAATTGTTGTAACCAACTTTGAAAGATCATATTTTCTTTTCTAATTCAAATAATTTTTCTCTTAAAATGGCAACGCCTTCCGATGCCGGTTTCGCAATAACTTCCACTTTGTTTTGAATATTCGGAATCGAAATTGGTTTTGGATCAATATAAAAAACAGGCGTAATGCTATACGTATATGAAATTAATCCTGCGGCAGGATAAACTTGTAATGAAGTTCCAATAACAGCAAAATAATCTGCGGTTTCCGTAATTTCAATGGCGCTTTCGAGTGCGGGAACTTCTTCTCCAAACCAAACAATATGCGGACGCAATTGATATCCGTTTTCGTCAAAATCTCCTGTATATAAATCGTCTGTCCAATCGAGAATTAAATCACGATTTTTTGTACTTCTCACTTTTAGTAATTCTCCATGCAAATGCAACACTTTTGTGCTTCCGGCGCGCTCGTGCAAATCATCGACATTTTGCGTAATAATATGAACATCAAAATCCTGTTCTAATTCGGCTAAAATTTGATGACCTAAATTCGGCAGAACTTCTTTAAGCTGTTGACGTCTTTTATTATAAAAATCTAAAACTAATTCCTGATTTTTATGCCAGCCTTCCGGCGTTGCTACTTCCATAACATCATGACCTTCCCATAAACCATCGCTGTCGCGAAAAGTTTTTATTCCGCTTTCGGCACTAATTCCTGCTCCGGTTAAAACAACAAGTTTCTTTTTCATTTTATTCAATTAAAAGATAAAAATAATGATTTAACCAAATAATAAAAGGGTATTTATACTTATTGTTTGATTCTTACAAATTATTTAGTTTTAAGGTTAAAAAAAATCAAAGAAAATTCGCCATGATTTTAATACAATTTACAGGGTTATCAGGTTCAGGAAAAACGACATTGGCTCAAAATGTTCGTGGCTTGTTAATTGAAAATGGCTATAAAGCTGAAATTGTTGATGGTGATGTTTACAGAAAAACGATTTGTAAAGATTTAGGATTTTCTAAAGATGACAGATGCGAAAATGTCAGACGTCTTTTTAATGTAGGACAAAATTTTATTAAAACCGATACGATTGTTTTAATGTCAGTAATAAATCCGTACGAAAACCTGAGAAATGAATTGAGAATGCATGAATTTGTCAGAACTGTATTTTTGGATTGTTCCATAAATAATTTAATTAAAAGAGATCCGAAAGGGTTGTATAAAAAAGCTTTATTGCCAGAGCATGACAGTAATAAGATAAATAACTTTACAGGAATAAGCGATGTTTTTGAAATTCCGTCAAGTGCCGATTTAATATTAAAAACCGATTTAGAAACGGTTCCTTTTTCGACTAATAAACTCTATAATTTTATAATTGACAACATAGCTGGTTTGGCCTAATCTAATTTAAAATCATATGAATCCTTCTTCGAGCAAACTTCCAATTTCCTTTTCTGTAGATAAATTACAAAAAGAACTCGCTATATGCGAAAATGATTTATGGACACCACATTTTAATACCAATCGTTACGAAGGGAATTGGACAAGCGTTTCTTTAAGATCTCAATCTGGTTTGGTTAATGATATCACATCTTTTGCAAATACAGAACATAAAAACACCAATCTGCTGGATCGCTGTCATTATTTTAAAGAAATTATGGATTGGTTTCAATGCGAAAAAGAAGCCGTTCGATTATTAAGATTAGGACCTGGAAGTGAAATAAAGGAACATGTAGACAATGATACTTCTTATGAAAATGGTTTTTTTAGAATTCATATCCCAATTATAACAAATGAAGAAGTGTTTTTTTATGTGGATAAAAAACGGGTTCCGATGAAAATGGGCGAGTGCTGGTATGCCAATTTTCAGCTTCCGCATAGCGTCGAAAATAAAAGTACAGAACCGCGAATTCATCTCACACTTGATTGTATCAGAAACGATTGGTCTGATAAATTATTTAAAGAAATGGGTTTTGATCTCCATTTTTCTCCTGAAAATGCTGGATATTCGGAAGAAGTAAAACAACAGATTATTGATGAACTTTCCCGAAATCCATCAGAAGTTAACGCTAAAATTATTGCTGATTTATTAGCAGAATAAGATATAGAATGGAAAATATAAATCACCCTCTTTTAAATTGGATTCCTTATAAGTTGATAGAAAAAGACAACGAAATTTATTTTGAATGGATTTATCTGGCCGATATAAAATATGCAGAACCTTTTTTTGATGAAACAATTGCAAAATGCCGAAGTCATGCTTATAATTCAAAGCCGTTTAAAGTAATTACAAGTGTAGAAAATCTCCTGGATTGGTCTGCTGCATTATTTTCTGTTGAATTAAAGTCGCTTGTTTTTCACGTATCACGATGTGGTTCAACAATGTTGAGTCAGTCTTTGGCAACTTCTTCTGAAAATATCATGATCTCAGAAGCACCAGTTATCAATGAGATTTTAAGAAGTGATAAATTTGATCTGGCTAAAAAAGCTTCTCTTTTAAAAGCTGTAATAGCATTATTAGGACAAAAAAGATTTCCGGAACAAAAGAATTTAATTATAAAACTGGATGCCTGGCATATTTTTAATGTCGATTTTTTAAGATCAATTTTTCCTGAAATACCTTTTGCATTGCTTTACAGAAATCCGATGGAGGTTTTAAAATCGCATCAAAAACTGACGGGAATGCACATGGTTCCGAATTTATTGCCGTTTGAAGCTTTTGGAATTTCTGCCGAAGAAATGAACGAAATTAGTTTTCATCAATATGGAGCTTTGGTTTTAGAGAAATATTTTCAGGGATTTCTCGACTTTTCTGAAACAGATCAAAATGTGACAAAACTGAATTATAATGAAGGAATGAAAATTGTATTAAAGAAATTCATATCTTTTATTAACGTTGATTATGCTGATAATGAACTCAATAAAATGTATGATAGATTAGAAAAACATTCAAAAAATGAAAGCACCGTTTTTAAAGGTGATTCTTTCAAGGAAGAAGAATTGCAAGTTGATTTTGCAGAAGTTAATCTTTTGCATGAAAAGCTTACTACTAGTTTTATTTAACTATAATATATTTTTCGTTACTTTTTATAGTATTTTTATTCCATGAAAAAGTTAATTTTATTACTAGTCTTTTTTTTGAATACCGTTTTATTTGCCCAATCAAAAATTAATGGAACTAATTCTTTTAGTTATAACGGGAATATGGAAAAATTTGAATTTTTAAAAAACGATAGTTATATAGTAGATTATCATAAATACTTAAATTTCCCTGTTGAGTTTTCTATTTACAATCCTAAACCTGGTTTTACTCCAACGAAAATGGAATTGCACAGATATTATTCATTTACTAATACTAATAGACTTCTAAAAAGAGAATTGAGTAATATAAAACCTGAGCCTATTTATCCGGAACAAGAAAAAAATAAAACAGTGAGAGATGCTATTTTTGAAGGTATAATAGGTGGGATTTTTAATAAAAAATAGAAATAAAGCAATCCAAATACTTCTTTTAAAATGTATTTTTGCTTTAAATAAGATTTAAAATGATTGATTTAGATTACCTCGCTTTTCTTGAAAATATATTAACAGACAACCGTAAAGAAAAATTTCTAAAAGTACTTGGAGACCGCACTAAACATTTTACAATTGTTGTAGAAGATGTTTTTCAAATGCACAACACAAGTGCCGTTATGCGTAGCTGTGAAGTTTTTGGCATTCAGGAACTAAATGTGATCGAGCAGCGATACGGAAAAAAAATCGACAAGGAAATTGCAATGGGGGCCCAAAAATGGGTTGATATCAATCAGTTTGATTCGGTAACCAATTGTATTTCGACTTTAAAAAATCAGGGTTATCAAATTATAGCGACAACTCCACATGAAAATGATTGTTTACTGGAGGATTTCGATATTACAAAACCAAGTGCATTGTTTTTTGGAACAGAAAGAGATGGTTTATCAGAAGAAATTTTAGAAAAAGCAGATGGCTTTCTTAAAATACCGATGGTTGGTTTTACGGAGAGTTTGAATATTTCGGTTTCAGCTGCCATAATAATTCAAAACCTGACAAACAGATTGCGTAATTCAGATATCAATTGGCAATTATCAGAAAATGAAATTCTGGAAAAACGTTTGGCCTGGGCTAAAAATTCGATTAAAGATATTAAACGAATTGAGGCTCGATATTACGAAGAAAACTCAAGGTAGTTTGGTTTTCCTGCAAGGTTTTTAAAATCTTGTAGGTATTTAATTCTGGATTTTAATATTTTAAAACCTACAAGGTTTGGGAAACCTTGCAGGTTGTTGATGTGATTATCTCTTCAAAAACAAAATAAATCCAAGAACACTAACAATCAAAATGGTCAAAGCAGCCAGTACCATTGTTAGATCGCGAATATTTTTTCCGGCCCAATCCATAAATAAAAATTTGTGGAGAATAGCAAACGAATAGCCTTCAACCATATCAGAGCTTTCAATTTTAGCGGCCAGTCTTGAAGTCGAAGTTTCTATGAAATAAGTAGTTTTTTCGGGAGTATCATATGCCAATTTTACAACTGGTAATCTTTTGTTGACAAACCCGTATTCGCGGCTTTCAAAATCAGTTA
>Ga0247738_10000298_pt1 | contig 19780 bp, 20 predicted proteins | sample UWRJL013104B2_FD_180936 | JGI IMG/M metagenome (GOLD analysis project Ga0247738, IMG submission 180936) | Plant litter microbial communities from Arlington Agricultural Research Station in Wisconsin, United States - UWRJ-L013-104B-2 | ecosystem: Environmental > Terrestrial > Plant litter >...
CGGCCGGATCGCGTGGTGCCCGCAGGAGGGCCACCTCTTCGACTCCACGATTCGCGGGAACCTGCTCATCGCCCGGGCGAGGGACGACCGGCCCGACGATGCCGAGCTGCTGCACGCGCTGGGTGTAGCCGGGCTCGGGCCACTCGTCGCGGGGCTGCCCGAGGGGCTCGACACGCGCGTGGGCCCCGGCGGTTCGCACCTCTCCGGCGGCGAGCGCCAGCGCCTCGCCGTCGCGCGCACCGTGCTCGCCCGCGCCGATGTGGTGCTGCTCGACGAGCCGACGGCGCACCTCGATGAGTCGAACGCCGCGCTGCTGCTCGCGAACCTGCGCGACGAGCTCGCCGACAGGATCGTGGTGCTCGTCACCCATCACGAGTCGGAACGGCGCGTGGGGGACGGTTCGCTGAGGTTCTCAGGGGGCGAGCGGCCCCAGGAGGTTGCCCGCGACGGTGGAGTGCACGGACTCGGTGTCGCTCGGGTGGTAGATGCCCGCGAGCACGTCGCGCTGTAGCCGCGCGAGCTCCGACGTGGCGCGGTACCCGCCGCCGCCCGCCGACCGCATCGCCTGGTCGACGACGTAGCGCGCGGTCTCGGTGGCCCGGTGCTTCGCGCCCGTGAGGTAGCGGAACCAGTCGGCGCCGTGGTCGACGAGCCCGTCGACATCGGCGGCGAGCGCTTCCAGCTGGGGCGCGAGGGCGTCGAGCGCCAGGGCCGCGTCGGCGAGGCGCCAGCGGAAGTCCGGGTCTTGGTCGTAGGTCTTGCCCGACTTCAGCGACGTGCGCCGCCTCACCGCCTCCACCGCGAGCTCGAGCGCGCGGTCGGCGATACCCGCGTACACCGACCCGATGAGCAGCAGAAAGTTGGAGAAGATCCCGAACACGAAGGGGTCGGCGTTGGGACCCACGGGAAGGATGCGCGCGACGCGCGCCGTGGGCACGACCGCGCCCTCGAGCACGGTCGTGTGGCTCTGGGTGGCGCGCATCCCGAGCGTGTCCCAGTCGTCGAGCGACCGCCAGCCGGACGCGTCTCGCGTGAGGAAGCCGTGCACCAGCTGATCGCCGTGCCGGCCGAAGACCCCGAGGCGGGTCCACGCCGGGGAGAGCGACGTGAAGATCTTCGTGCCCGTGAACGCCCATCCGCCCTCGACCGGCTCGGCCCGGGTCGTCGAGTCCCACAGCACGAGGTCGTTGCCCTGCTCGCTGTTGCCGAAGGCGAACAGCTCCCCCGCGGCCGCATCGCGCAGCACCCAGTCCAGTGACGCGTCCCCCCGGTCGTGCAGCACCCGCGCGACACCCGTCCACACGAGGTGCATGTTGATCGCGAGCGCCGTCGCGGGCGCGTGGGCGGCGAGCATCCGCTGGTCGCGGGCCGTCTCGAGAAGGCTGCGTGGCGCGAGGTAGCCGGCCGCGCGCAGCTCGTCGAGATCCTCGGTGAAGAACGCGTTGTCGCGGTCGTAGCCCGCGGCGCGGGAGCGGATGCGGTCGAGGAGGTCGTGGGTGAGAACGGTCACGGGGCAAGGTTACGCCGGGGTCCGTTCCGTTGCGCTGCAGGTTCCGCATCGCGCGCCAGCCCTGTCGGGCGCGCGACGCGGAGGGTATGGCGCTAGTACCCGAGCAGTCGCGCTACCGCGACGAACAGCGGCAGCACGAGCAGCACGGCGTTGACGCCGAGCGCGCTGTACTCCTTGCGGCGCACGTGCAGCGCGATCGCGAGCACCATGATGAGCGCGAGGCCGAAGCCCGCGATGGGGGTGAGGATGGGCGCGATGCCCGTGAGCACGGGAACGATGAGCCCGATGGCGCCCAGCACCTCGAGGGCGCCGATGAGCCGCAGCACGCGCACGCCGGTCACCTCGACGAACGGGAAGTTGGCGGGCAGCTTGGCCTCGGGCATGGTGACTTTGCGGCCTCCGGCCATCAGGTAGAGGGCGGCGGCGATGCCCGAGACGATCCAGACGGCGATGGTCATGCGGTGACTCCAATAGTTATGATTAGTGACTAGAGCACAAACAGTAACCATCAGTTGACGCGTCCACAAAAGGAACACGGAGGTAACCATGGTCCCCGAGAGCATGGGCCAGATGTGCGGCTCCACGAACGGCTCCGTCGTGCGCGACGCCCTCGACCGCATCGGCGACAAGTGGAGCCTGCTGGTGGTGGGGATGCTCGAGGAGAAGCCGCTGCGCTTCACGGCGCTCAAGAACACTGTTCCCGGCATCTCGCAGCGCATGCTCACCCTCACGCTGCGCCACCTGGAGCGCGACGGCCTCGTCTCGCGCACCGCCTACGCCGAGGTTCCCCCGCGCGTGGAGTACGCCCTCACCCCGCTGGGCGCCCGCCTGCTGCCGCCGGTGCTCGAGCTCGCGCGCTGGGCGCTCGAGCACGAGGCTGAGATCCGCGGCAACCGCGAGGCGTTCGACGCCGCTACGGCCTGACCGGTTCGCGCCGCGCGGCCGCGAGCGCGACGACGAGCAGACCCACCGTGATGAGCGTCATGAGCGCGGTGGACCCGAGGATGCCGACACCGGCGGCCGTGAGCGGCGCGACGAGCACGGCCACCGCGGCCACCACCGTCGCCGCGGGCGGGATCGACACCCGCTCGACGAGGGGCGCGTGCAGCAGCCACAGCAGCAGGATGAACACCGCCAGCGGGATCGCGAGGGAGTACCCCGCGACCACGTCGCTCGCCTCCGAGTGGTGGCTGACGGTCTTCACCGCCACCTCGAGCCCCGCCCCGATCGCGGCGAGCGCCGCGTAGATGCCGTAGTGGCCGTACCCCCACAGGTACGACCGGTCACGGCGGGCGACGAGCCCCTCGGCGGCCGGCTCGGAGAAGTAGAGCCACCACAGGGTGAAGAGCAGCACGAGGCCCGACACGGCCACCGCCACGAGGGGCGCGCTCACCCCGTCGGCGAGCGCCTCCTGCACCGCGATCGTGACCGCGAGCACGCTCTCCCCCAGCAGGATGATCGCGAACAGCCCGTAGCGCTCGGCGATGTGGTGCGGGTGCCACGCGAGGTGCCCGGCGCGATCGGCCCACGGCGACACGAACAGCTCGGCGACCGCGAGCACGATGAAGGCCGGCACGAGGAACTCGACGGGGATGAGGAACAGGCGCAGCAGCCAGCCCAGCTGAACCACCGAGATGCCGATGACGTAGCGCAGCGCGTTGGGGCGCGACTCGGGGTCTTCCACCGCCGTGCGGACGAGCATCCCCAGCAGCCCCAGCCGCATGATGAGGTAGCCGAGCGTGATCGCCCCGAAATCGCTCTGGTCGAAGGCCGTGGGCACCCCGGCGGCGAGCACGAGCACGCCGCCCATCTGCACCATGGTGAAGACGCGGTACAGCACGTCGTCGGTGTCGTAGGCGCTCGCGAGCCAGGTGAACTGGTTCCACGCCCACCAGATCGCGAAGAACACCATGAGGAACGGGCCGATCGTCTCGCCGGCGTGCCCCTCGGCGACCGCGTGGGCGAGCTGGGCGACGAGCGAGCTCACCGCCACGACGAAGGTGAGGTCGAAGAGCAGCTCGAGCGAGCTCGACGTGCGGTGCGGCTCGGTGATGTCGCGGGCTCGCGTGCGGATGTGGATGGCCTTCACAGCAGCTCCCGGATGGTGCGCACGGCGAGGTCGACCTCGGCGAAGCTCGTCGAGAGCGGGGACAGCCCCAGCCGGATGCCGTTCGGCCGACGGAAATCGGGAATCACGCCGCGCTCCCACAACACGGGCATGAGCGCCGCGAACCGGTCGTCGTCGATGGTGATGTGGCCGCCTCGGCGCGCGGCATCACGGGGGCTCGCGAGCACGGCCTCGGGCAGCAGCTCGTCGCACAGCTGCACGGCGTACGAGGTGAGCGCGACCGACTTGGCGCGCACCGCGTCGAGCCCGACCGAGTCGATGAGCGCGATCATGTCGCGCATCGCGAGCATGCCCACGATGGGCGGGGTTCCGCTCAGGAAGCCCCGGATGCCCGCCGCCGCCGCATAGCCCTGGCCCATCTCGAACGGGGTCGCACTGCCCAGCCACCCCTGGATGGGCTGGCGCACGCCGTCGTGCAGCTCACGGCGGGCGTAGAGGAACGCCGGGGCACCGGGGCCGCCGTTCAGGTATTTGTAGCCGCATCCGACGGCGAGATCGACACCCCACTCATCCAGCCGCGTGGGCACGACGCCCACCGAGTGCGACAGGTCCCAGAGGGTGAGGGCGCCCGCAGCGTGGGCGAGAGCGGTGATGGCCTCGACGTCGGCGAGGTGGCCGGAGCGGTAGGCCACCGAGCTGAACAGCACGAGCGCCGTGGCCGGCCCGAGCACGCCCTCGACGAGCTCGACCGTGACGCCCGCCGCGGGATCGGTCTCGACCCAGCGGACCGTGAGCCCGCGGTCGGCCGCGATGCCCTCGACGACGTAGCGGTCGGTGGGAAAGTTGTCGCGGTCGATCACGATCTCGGTGCGACCCGGTCGCGCGTGCAGCGCCGCCCGCACGAGCTTGTAGAGCAGCACGGTCGTCGAGTCGCCGATCGCGACCTGTCCGGGCGCCGCGCCGAGCGCGACCCGGCCCAGCTCGTCACCGATCGTGAGCGGCAGGTCGAGCCAGCCCTCGTCCCAGCCGCGGATGAGCCGCCCGCCCCACTCCTGCCCGAGGAAGGTGCCGATGCGCTCGACGGAGGCCGTCAGCGGGCGGCCGAGCGAGTTGCCGTCGAGGTAGGCCAGCACCCCGGGCGCCTCGACGAAGAGGCCGCGGTGCGCCGCGAGCGGGTCCGCCGCGTCGAGGTCGCCGGCGGCGCTCCCTGAGGCTCTCGATGGGCGCGACAGGCTCACCGCACCCCCAGCTGGGCCCGCGCGGAGTCGAGCACGGCCATGATGCCGAGGGTGTCGTCGAGCGTGTGCCACGGCGACTCGGTGAGGCCGTCCGCGACGTGCTGGGCGACCGCGGCGGCCTGGTAGCAGAGCCCGTCGCGCCACACGAAGCCGGTGCGGTCCACCCACTCCGTGCGCTCTCCGCCTCGCACGAGGCCGAACGAGCCCGGTCCCATGAACGGACCGGCGAACTCGATCCGCGCGGAAGTGCCGCTCACGGTCGCGGCCAGGGGCGTCTCCACGAGCATGCTCGTGGTGATCGCCGCCTGCGCGCCGGTGGGGTAGTCCAGGATGACGGCGGCCTGGGCGTCCACTCCCGTGCTCGCGAGCGTGCCCGTCGCGGTCACGGCGCTCGGGGCGCCGAGCACGAAGTGCGCGAACCACGCGGGGTAGACGCCGATGTCGAGCAGCGCGCCGCCCCCGAGCGCCGGGTCGAACGCGCGGCTGCTCGGGTCGAAGGGGAACGCGGCACCGAAGTCGGCGGTGACGGTGAGCACGTCGCCGAGCGCCCCGTCCGCGAGCAGCCGGGCGACCACGGTGTGCTGCGGCAGGAACCGCGACCACAGGGCCTCCATCGCGAACACCCCGGCCGCGCGCGCCGCCTCGACGATGTCGCGCGCGTCCGCGAGGGTGACCGCGATGGGCTTCTCGACGAGCACGTGCTTGCCCGCCGAGATGGCGAGCAGGGCCAGCCTGCGGTGCTCGCTGTGCGGCGCGGAGATGTAGACCGCGTCGACGCCCGGGTCGGCCACGAGCTGCTCGTAGTCGCCGTACGCGCGGTCTATCCCGAACTCGGTCGCGAACGCGGCGGCGCGCTCGGCCGACCGGGATGCGACGGCCGCCACCCGCTGGTCGGTGTGGGCGTGCAGCGCGCCCACCCAGTCGCGCGCGATGCCGCCGGGGGCGAGCACGCCCCAGCGCAGCGCTGGCCCGCCGGTGAGCGGGAAGTGGGTGGGGTCCGGAAGCGAGCTCATGGCTCGAATCTACTGCGCGCCTAGCTCCAGGAGCACGGCCTCGAGCTGGTCGACCGCCCAGTCGAGGTCTTCCGGCGAGACGACGATCGGCGGCGCGAGGCGGATGGTCGAGCCGTGCGTGTCTTTGGCGAGCACGCCGCGCTCCGCGAGCAGCTCGCACACCTGACGGCCGGTCGCGAGCTGCGGGTCCACGTCGATCCCCGCCCACAGGCCCGCGCCGCGCACGGCGACGATGCCGTGCCCGAGCAGCAGGCGAAGCCGGGCCTGCAACCGCTCGCCCAGCATCCGCGCGCGCTCCTGCATTTCGCCCGTCGACAGCAGGTCGACGACCGCGAGGCCCACCGCGGAGGCGAGCGGGTTGCCGCCGAAGGTTGAGCCGTGCTCCCCCGGGCGCAGCACCCCGAGGATGTCCGCGTTGCCCACGACCGCGCTCACGGGCACGATGCCGCCACCGAGCGCCTTGCCGAGCAGGTAGAGGTCGGGGACGACGCCCGCGTTGTCGCACTGGAAGGTGGCGCCCGTGCGGCCGAGCCCGGACTGGATCTCGTCGGCGATGAAGAGCACGTTGTGCGCCGTGGTGAGAGCGCGCACGGCCGGCAGGTAGTCGGCGGGAGGCACCACGATGCCCGCCTCGCCCTGGATCGGCTCGAGCAGCACGGCGACGGTGGTCTCGTCGATCGCGGCCTCGAGGGCCGCGGCATCCCCGTAGGGCACACTCACGAATCCGGGCGTGAACGGGCCGAAGTCGGCGCGGGCCTGCTCGTCGTTGCTGAAGCTGATGATCGTGGTGGTGCGGCCGTGGAAGTTGCCGTCGGCCACGATGATCGTCGCGCGGCCCGCGGGCACGCCCTTCACCCGGTAGCCCCACGCGCGCGCGACCTTGATCGCCGACTCCACCGCCTCGGCGCCCGTGTTCATGGGCAGCACCATGTCTTTGCCGGCGAGCGCCGCGAGCGCCGCCGCGAACGGCTCCAGCCGGTCGTTGTGGAACGCGCGGCTCGTGAGGGTGATGCGGTCGAGCTGGTTCTTCGCGGCGGCGACGAGGGCGGGATGCCCGTGCCCGAAGTTCACCGCGGAGTAAGCCGCGAGGCAGTCGAGGTAGCGGCGACCGGTCACGTCGGTGACCCACGCGCCCTCCCCCGACTCCACCGTGACGTCGAGCGGGTGGTAGTTGTGCGCGAGGTGCCCTTCGGTCACTGCGGCGCTCGAGGCGCTCATGCGCGCAGCTCCAGCGTGCAGCACTTCACGCCGCCCCCGCCCAGGAGCAGTTCGGAGAGGTCGACGCCGTGCGGCACGAAGCCGCGCTCGCGCAGCTGGCGCTCGAAGTCGGTGGCGCGGGAGGCGATGATGACGTTCTTGCCGTCGCTGAAGCTGTTGAGGCCGAGCACCGCCGCGTCTTCGTCGTTGACGAGCACGGCATCCGGGAAGCGCTCCTGCAGGATCGCCAGCGACTCGGGGCTGAACGCCTTCGGCAGGTAGGCGACGCTGCCGGGGCCGCCGGTGCTGTCGAGCACGGCGAAGGCGGTGTCGAGGTGGTAGAAGCTGGGGTCGACGAGGTGCAGCGTCACGACCTCGCGGCCGTACGCTTCGCGCAGCTCGTCGTGGCTCGCGACGTCGGTGCGGAAGCCGGTGCCCGCGTAGATGGTGTCGCCGACGAGCAGCATGTCGCCCTCGCCCTCGTTGGTGGCGACCGGCTCGCGCACCTCGAAACCGTTCGCCCGGAACCAGTCCATGTACGCCGGGCCCTCGGGCTGCCGCTCCGGGTACTCGAACTTGGCGCCGTAGGCGATGCCGTCGAGCACGTAGCCGCCGTTCGCCGCGTAGACCATGTCCGGCAGGCCCGGGATGCCGTCGATGAGGTGCACCGTGTAGCCGAGCTCGACGTACGTGGCGTAGAGGGTCTCCCACTGGCGCACGGCGAGGCTCGTGTCCGTGGGGTCTTCCGGGTGCATCCACGGGTTGATCCGGTAGCTGACCGTGAAATGGGTGGGCCGGCACATGAGCACGGTGCGGTGGGTGGCGGTGCGCTCGGGCGCCGCGGCCTGGGGCGAGGTCATCGTCATGCTTCCAGTGTCACACGCACCTATCCGCACCGTTGGGGCGTGAGGCGCACTGAACCTGCGTGCATGGCTGCCACGACACACGTTTTCGCCATAGGCTCGCCCCATGGACAACCTCGACTTCGGCATCATCGACCTGCTGCGCCTCAATGCGCGGGCGGGCTACGGCGACATCGGGGAGGTGATCGGCCTCTCCGCCTCCGCGGTGAAGCGCCGCGTGGACCGGCTCGTTGCGGACGGCGTCATCCGGGGATTCACCATCCAGGTCGACCCCAACGTCGACGGCCTCGCGACGGAGGCGTACGTCGAGCTGTTCTGCCGCGGCACGGTGGCCCCCGAAGAGCTCAAGCGCATCCTCTCCAACGTGCCCGAGGTGGTGGACGCCGGCACGGTCACGGGCTCCGCCGACGCGATCGTGCACATGCGCTCGCGCGACATCGCCTCCCTCGAGATCGCGCTGGAGAAGGTGCGCCTCGCCCCCAACGTGGATCACACCCGCAGCGCGATCGTGCTCTCGCGCCTCATCCACCGCACCCACGACTGAGCGCCGTGTTCACCGTCGATCACGACTCCAAGGTCACGCTCTACGAGCAGCTGCGCACCCAGATCATCGAGCAGGTGGCCAGCGGCGAGCTCATCGTGGGCACCAAGCTGCCGCCCGTGCGGCAGCTCGCCGCCGAGCTGGGCGTCGCGCCGTACACCGCGGCCCGCGTGTACCGGCTGCTCGAACAGGACGGCTTCCTGCAGACGCGCGGACGCAACGGCACCGTGGTGTCCGCCCGGGAGGACACGGCGGAGGCGACGCTGCAGGCGGCCGCCACCGCGTATGCGGCGCGGGCGCGCGAGCTGGGCATCCCGGCCGATACGGCGCTCGACTACGTGCGGGCGGCCCTCACGTCCTGACGCCCACGGTGACAACCTCCTCGCATGTTGCCCGGGTGCGCGCACATTTCCGCGCACGTCGACACGGTGCGAGGAGGTTGGCGAACGGGTCAGTGCCCCGTGACGTTGGAGTCGACGCCCGCGTCGGGCCCGGCGTCGAGGGTGTCGAGCTTCGCGAGATCTCCGGCGTCGAGCTCGAAGTCGAAGATGCTCAGGTTCTGCTCGAGGCGCTGGGCGTTCGCCGACTTCGGGATGACCACGAGCCCGTTCTGCACGTGCCAGCGCAGCACCGTCTGGGCGGGGGTGCGCCCGTGCTTCTCCGCGACCTCCGCGACCACGGCGGCGTCGAGCACGCCCTGCAGCGGGCTCCACGACTCGGTGACGATGCCGTGCTCGGTGTCGTACGCGCGCTGCTCGCGGCGCTGGATGACCGGCGACAACTGGATCTGGTTCACGGCCGGCACGACGTCCGTCTCGTTCCGGAGCACGTCGAGGTGCTCCGGCCGGAAGTTGGAGACGCCGATCGAGCGCACGAGGCCCTCGGCCTGCAGCTTCTCGAAGGTGCGCCAGGTGGAGACGAACTCCCCGCGCGCGGGCAGCGGCCAGTGGATCAGCAGGAGGTCGACGTAGTCGGTACCGAGCAGTTCGAGGGAGCCGTGCATCCCCGCGATCGCGCGATCGCCGCCCTGGAACTCGCCGTCGAACTTGGTGGTGATGAAGAGATCCGCTCGGTCGACACCGCTGCGGCGGATGCCCTCGCCCACGCCGTCCTCGTTGCCGTACTTGCGCGCCGTGTCGACGTGGCGGTAGCCGAGGCCGATCGCCGTGGAGACGACCGACGCCGCCTCCTCGCCCAGCAGCGGCCACGTGCCGAAACCGAGCTGGGGGATGCTGTTGCCGTCGTTGAGGGGGAGGGAGGGGATGTGCATCCCTCCACCTTACGCACGCAGCTACACCGGCAGGGTGGCCATGTCGCGGTCGGGGTTGCCGAAGCGGTGGGCCGTGATGCTCACCGCCTGCTCGTGCAGGAACGGGAGCAGCTCGATGCGACCGGACGTCGTGACCGGACCGGACCAGACCGCGACATCGATGCTGCCGCGCAAGGCCTCGGCGAGCGCGAGCGGGTCGCCTCCGATGAGCCGCACGCGGTTCGTCTGCAGGCTGCCGGACGCGGCGCGCCGCAGCCAGGCGGCATCCGTCTCGATGACCACGTCGCGCACGCGCGCCGGGGCGAGCGGATCGCGGAACGACTGCACGAGCGCGGTCGGCAACGGCACCGGCGAGCTGATGCTCACGCGCGAGCCCGCGAGCGAGGCCGCCGCGAGGAGTCGGACGAGATGGCCGAGCGACTCGCCCTCGGAGAGGCGGATCGTGACGGGCACCGGAAGGTAGCGGAACACGTTGCGCTCCACCCCGAGGTTGGAGACGTCGCGGCTCACGCCGTACTCCTCGTTCCACGCGCGCTCGTCGCTCTGGGCGCCCGTGCGCACCCGGTCGAACTCGGGGAAGTCGAGGCCGGCCTGCGCCTTCTTGATCACGGAGGCGACGCGGTCGGAGATGCCGGGCAGCAGGATGTCGCTGCTCGGCTCGCGCTCGACGGCCTCCCACGTGCCGAGCGTGAGCAGGTAGTTGGGCCCACCGGCCTTCGCCGAGGTGCCGACGGTCGAGCGCTTCCATCCGCCGAACGGCTGGCGGCGCACGACCGCGCCGGTCGTGCCGCGGTTGACGTAGAGGTTGCCCGCCTCCACGCTGTCGATCCACTGGGCGACCTCGGCCGGGTCGAGCGAGTGGATGCCCGCCGTGAGGCCGTAGGCGACGGCGTTCTGCAGCGCGATGGCCTCGTCGAGGGTCGCCGCCGTCATGATGCCGAGCACGGGGCCGAAGTACTCCGTGAGGTGGAACTCGCTGCCGGGGGCGACGCCCGCGCGCACTCCCGGTGACCAGAGCGCCCCGCTGCCTGAGCCCGTCGAAGTGCCGTCGAGCTGCCGCGGCCGCACCAGCCAGCTCTCGCCCTCGTCGAGGGTGGTGAGGGCCTTGAGCAGTTTGCCCGCCGCGGGCTCGATGATCGGGCCCATCTGGGTGAGGGCATCCTGCGGATATCCGACGCGCAGCGTCTGGGTGGCGTCGACGAGCTGGCGGCGGAACCGCTCGCTCGTGCCCACCGAGCCCACGAGGATCACGAGCGAGGCTGCGGAGCACTTCTGCCCGGCGTGGCCGAACGCGCTGCGCACGACATCGCCCACGGCGAGGTCGAGGTCGGCCGAGGGGGTGACGATGATCGCGTTCTTGCCGCTCGTCTCGGCGAGCAGGGGAAGGTCGGCCCGCCACGACCGGAACAGCTGGGCGGTCTCGTACGCGCCAGTGAGGATGACCCTGTCCACGCTCGGGTGTGACACGAGGGTGCGGCCGAGCGCGCTGTCGTCGATCACCATGAGGTCGAGCACGTCGCGCGGAACACCGGCCTCCCACAGGGCCTCGACCATGACGGCGCCGCTGCGGCGGGCCTGGCGGGCGGGCTTGATGATCACGCCGCTGCCCGAGGCGAGCGCCGACAGCACCGAGCCGGCGGGGATGGCCACCGGGAAGTTCCACGGCGGCGTCACGACCGTGAGCCTCGACGGCCGGAAGGTGGCGTTCTCGACAGAGTCGAGCTCGAGCGCCCGCTCGGCGTAGTAGCGCGCGAAGTCGATCGCCTCGCTCACCTCGACGTCACCCTCGGCGATCGTCTTGCCGGTCTCGCTGGCCATCGTCTCGATGAGGCGGCCGCGCAGGGCACCGAGCACGTCGGCGGCGTCGCGGAGGATGCGTGCGCGCTCGGCGGCGGGGCGCCTGCCCCACGCCTCCCCCGCGGTCGCCGTCGTCGCGATGCGCGCGATCACGGCCGCGTCGTCGACCGCGAGGCCCGCCGCGAGCGTCTCGGCGCCCGTGGTGGAGGTGGCGCTGCGCTCGAGGATGACCTTGCCCCAGTCCCGGTTCGTCGCGATGGCGGGGTCGGTGTCGGGCTCGTTGACGAAGCCCGTGCCCTGCGGCTCCTGAACCGGACGGCCGCGGTGCTGCGTGCGGTGCGTCGAGGGCACGGCGTCGTCGAGCTCCGCGAGGGACGCGAGGAAGCGCTCCGACTCGCGCGCGAAGACCGCGGGGTTCTCGGCGAGCTCGAACACCCCGGACATGAAGTTCTCCGGGCTCGCGTTCTCCTCCAGCCGGCGGATCAGGTAGCTGATCGCGGAGTCGAACTCGCCCGGATGCACGACCGGCGTGTACAGCAGGAGTCCGCCCACATCCTTCTTCACTGCCTCGGCCTGGCCCGTGGCCATGCCCAGCAGCATCTCGAACTCCACGCGGTGCTCCACCTTGCGCTGCTTGGCGAGCAGCCACGCGAACGCGATGTCGAACAGGTTGTGGCCCGCGACGCCGATGCGCACCGCGTCCGCGCGCTCGGGGGTGAACGCCCAGTCGAGCACGCGCTTGTAGTTGGTGTCGGTGAGCTGCTTCGTGCCCCAGGTCGCCAGTGGCCAGTCGTGCATCGTGGCGTCGACGTGCTCCATGGCGAGGTTGGCGCCCTTCACGATGCGCACCTTGATGCCGGCCCCGCCCGCCGCGCGCCGGTCGATCGCCCAGCTCGTGATCCCCTGCAGTGCGGCGAGGGCATCCGGCAGGTAGGCCTGCAGCACGATGCCGGCCTCGAGCTCGCGCAGCCCGGGCTGATCGAGCAGTCGCTGGAACACCGCGACGGTCAGATCGAGGTCGCGGAACTCCTCCATGTCGAGGTTGATGAACTTCGCGGTGGGCGACGCTGCGGCGAGCTCGTACAGCGGGGTGAGCCGCTCGACGACCCGGTCGACCATCTCGTCGAACGCCCACATGGAGAGCTGCGCCGTGGTCGACGACACCTTGATGGAGACGTAGTCGACGTCGCTGCGCGCGAGCAGGGCGCGCGTGCCCTCGAGCCGGCGGTCGGCCTCGGCGTCGCCGAGCACCGCCTCCCCGAGCAGGTTGAGATTGAGGCGGATGCCCCGCTGCCGCAGCGCCACGAGCGACTTGTCCAGCTTCTCGGGGGTCGCGTCGACCACGAGGTGCCCGACCATGCGGCGCAGCACCCACCGCGCGATGGGCACGATGGGCCACGGCACGATGGCGGCGAATCCGCCGCCCACGACGATGGCGGCGCGCAGGTACCACGGCAGGAACGACGGCACCAGGTGGCTGAGCCGCTCGAGGTTGCGCCCCGCGACGCGCAGGTCCTCGGGTCGCACCACCTTGTCGACGAACCCGATGGTGAACTCGAGGCCGCGCGGGTCTTTGAGCACCCCGGCGAGGCGAGCGGCACTCGGGTCGGGCGTGGTGCCCGCCGACTCAGTCAGCCAGCGCCGTACCGTCGCGATGGTCTCGTCGGCAAGGCCGGTCGTGGTCACAGACATGCTCATGAGAATAGAGTGCCCCCGCCGTTGCATTAGCAAAAGCGGTGCTTTTAACAGGTTAATGCCAAGTAAAAGTAATCAATGGCAGACTGAGCCGATGCTTGACGTGAAACGACTCCGGCTGCTGCACGAGCTGCATGTGCGCGGCACCATCTCGGCGGTCGCTGCCGCGCTCTCCTACACGCCGTCGTCGGTGTCGCAGCAGCTCGCCCTCCTCGAGACGGAGGCCGGTGTGCCGCTGCTGGAGAAGTCCGGGCGGCGCGTGCGGCTCACGCCCCAGGCCGAGGTGCTCGTCGGCCACACGGCGGCGCTCCTCGAGCGCCTCGAGCTCATGACGGCGGAGCTCGACAACTCCCTCACCCAGGTCACCGGCACGGTGCGGCTCGCGGTCTTCCAGTCGGCGGCGCTCGGCATCGTGCCGCAGGCGCTCACCATCCTGCGCGACGAGTACCCGCAACTGCGGGTCGAGGTCACCCAGCGGGAGCCGGAGAACGCGCTGTTCGAGACGTGGACCCGCGAGTTCGACCTCGTCGTCGCCGAGCAGTACCCCGGGCACGCCGCCCCGCGCCAGCCGGACCTCGACCGCGTGCCCCTCCTCGAGGACGAGCTGCGGCTCGGGGTGCCGTTCGCGGCGACCTCGATCGCCGATGTCGCCCGGTCGCCGTGGGTGATGGAGCCGCGCGGCACCGCCTCGCGGCACTTCGCCGAGCAGCTGTGCCGGCAGGCGGGTTTCGAGCCGGATGTGCGGTTCGAGACCGCCGACCTGCAGGCGCACATCCGCCTCATCGAGAGCGGCCACGCGGTCGCCCTGCTGCCCGACCTCGTCTGGGGTGGGCGCGAGCCGGGCATCCGGCTGCTGACCATGCCGGGGTCGCCGCGACGCACGGTGTTCACCTCGGCGCGGAAGGCGAGCGTCGCGCGCCCCGGCATCATCGCCTGCCGGGACGCGCTGAGCCGCGCCGCGTCGTCGCTGGTCGAGTAGCGCGGCCCTCGCGTCGCCCGCGTCCCCCCGCGCGGGAGCTACGGTCATCCGCGCGAGCTGCGTTCCCCGCGGATGGCTGTACCTCCCGCGCAACGCGGAGGGGTGGGGTGGAGGCGTCAGCCCGCGACGAGTGCGCCCTCGCGCACGGAGCGCAGCGCACCGGACCACGACTCGACCTGGTCGAACATGGTGCGCAGCCCCGGCTCGAGGTGCGGCACGGGCTTGAGGGTCGTGTAACCCTCGAAGTCGGTGAGCAGCGACACGGCGACCTGCTGGCGCACGTCGGCGATCTGCAGCTCGCCGACGATGAGGCGCAGGTGCTCGACGGCGCGCGTGCCGCCCGCTACTCCGTAGCTGACGAACCCGGCCGCCTTGTTGTTCCACTCGGCGTAGATGAAGTCGATGGCGTTCTTGAGCGCGCCCGACGTGGAGTGGTTGTACTCGGGGGTCACGAAGACGAAGCCGTCGTACTGGTCGATCGCGGCGGCCCAGGCCTTCGTGTGGTCGTTGGCGTACCGCCCCTGCGACGCGCTGACCTCCTCGTCGAGGTGCGGGAGGTTGAAGTCGGCGAGGTCGACGAGCTCGTAGGTGGCGTCGCGGCTCGCGGCCTGCTCGAGTACCCACTGGGCCACCTGAACGCCCTTGCGGCCGGGACGGGTGCTGCCGAGGATGATGCCGATCTTGAGGTCTGACACGGATGCCCTTTCACTAGTTGACGTGTCACCCTAACGCGCCTCTAGATGACGTGTCAACTACCCGGTAGGATAGGTGACATGACAGCCGTGAAGACCGGGGTCGAGATGAATCCCGAAGAGAAGGAACTATGGCGTTCCTTCTATGTGATGCGGCGCCAGCTCGAGCTCACCCTCGAACGGCGCCTGCAGGCCGACGCGGGCATCTCCACCCCCGACTACGAGATCCTCATGGCGCTGGCCACTGAGCCGTCCAGGCGACTGCGCGCCGGCCAGATCGGCGACCTCATCGGCTGGGAGAAGAGCCGGGTGTCCCACCAGATCAGCCGCATGGAGCAGCGCGAGCTGGTCAAGCGCGAGGAGTGCGGCGACGACGCCCGCGGCGTGTGGGTGGTGCTCACCGAGGAGGGCGAGAGTGCGGTGCAGGGCGCTGCGCCCGACCGCGCCGAGGCGGTGCGGCAGTACTTCTTCGACCTGCTCGACGAGGACGAGAAGCGCGTGCTCACCTCGATCTCGCGCAAAGTGCTCGACACCATCAACCCCCCGATCTGCTCCGAAGTGAGCACCCCTGCCTGAGTCGCGGGACGTCGTCATCGTCGGAGGGGGCCACAACGGCCTCGTCGCGGCCACCTACCTCGCCCTCGCCGGCAAGCGCGTGACTGTTCTCGAGCGTCTCGATCACGTGGGCGGCGCCGCCATCTCCGCGCAGGCCTTCGAGGGCGTGGATGCCCGGCTCTCGCGATACTCGTACCTGGTGTCGCTGCTGCCCGCGAGCATCATCCGCGACCTCGGGCTGAACATCACCCTCGCCCGGCGCCGGTACTCCTCCTACACGCCGGAGCTCGGCACCCGCCGCGGCCTTCTCATCGACAACGAGTCGCCGCAACTGCCGGCCGGGTGGCAGCAGTTCTACGCGGGAACGTCGCACCTCGCCCGCACCCTCTTCCCCACCGTGACCGAGCCGCTGCCCACGCGGTCGGAGGCGCGGCGGGCGGTCGGGGATGACGCCCTGTGGGAGTCGCTCATCGAGACCCCCATCGGCAGAACGATCGAGTCGACGTTCGCCGACGACCTCGTGCGCGGGGTCGTGCTCACCGACGCGCTCATCGGAACGTTCGCGCCGAACGTGGACGAGACGCTCGCGGGCAACCGCTGCTTCGTGTACCACGTGATCGGCGGCGGCACCGGGGACTGGGACGTGCCCGTCGGCGGCATGGGCGCGGTGACCGGCGAGCTGGAGCGCTCGGCGCGGCTCGCGGGCGCGGAGATCATCACCGGCGCCGAGGTCACCGCCATCACCCCCGACGGCGAGGTCACGTACCGGCAGCGCGATGACAAGCGCGTGCTCGCGGCGCGATGGGTGCTCGCGAACGTGGCACCGGCGACGCTGGCCGGGCTTCTCGACGGGGACTCTTCCAGCGCTTCGAGAGCCTCAGCGGGCGGCGCCTCAGCGGGCGGCGCGCAGGTCAAGGTCAACCTGCTGGTCTCCCGCCTGCCACGCCTGCGCGACTCGAGCGTCGACCCGGCCGCGGCCTTCGGCGGTACGTTCCACATCAACGAGACCTGGTCGCAGCTGTCGGCCGCGTACGACACGGCGAGCGCGGGCGGCATCCCCGACCCGCTCCCGTGCGAGATCTACTGCCACTCGCTCACCGACCCGACCATCCTCTCGCCGGAACTGCGCGCGTCGGGTGCCCAGACCCTCACCGTGTTCGGACTGCACACCCCGCACGCGCTACTCACCGAGGAGAACAACGAGGGGATGCGCGTGGCGCTGCAGTCGGCGGCAGTCGCGTCGCTGAACAGCGTGCTCGCCGAGCCCATCGAGCCCCTCCTGCTCACGGATGCGGCCGGCGACCCGACCATCGAGACGAAGACGACCCTCGACCTGGAGCGCGCGCTCGGCCTGCCGGGCGGCAACATCTTCCACGGACCGCTGTCGTGGCCGTTCGCCGAGGATGACGCACCGCTGTACACGCCCGCGCACCGGTGGGGCGTCGCGACCGAGCATCCCCGAATCCTGCTGTGCGGCGCGGGAGCGCAGCGCGGCGGCGGGGTGAGCGGCCTCGGCGGCCACAATGCCGCGATGGCCGTTCTCGAAGACGGGAGCTAGCGGTACCGTCGGAGCATGGCTGACTTCTCTTCACTTGATGCCCTTCTGACCGGCACGGTGCACGTTCCCGCCGACCCGGAGTTCATCCCGTCGACAAGCGGATTCAACCTCGCGATCGTGCACGAGCCCGAGGCCGTGGTCATGGTGGCGAACGCGGATGACGTGGCCCACGTGGTGCGTTTCGCGGCGCAGAACGGGCTCGCCGTCACCGTGCAGGCCACCGGCCACGGCGCCGAGTCACCGTTCAGCGGCGGCATCCTCGTGAACACGGCGAATCTCGACACGGTGAGCGTCGATGCGGGCGCGAAGCTCGCCACTGTCGGCGCGGGCGTGCGGTGGGCAGCGGTGATCGCCGCCGCTGCCGACGCGGGCCTCGCTCCGATCGGCGGCGCCTCCCCCACCGTCGGGGTCGTGGGCCTGATCACGGGCGGCGGGCTCGGCCCCCTCGCGCGGAGCCACGGATTCTCGAGCGACTACGCCCGCGGGTTCACGGCGGTTGTCGGCACGGGTGAGATCGTGGAGGCCAGCACAACGGTGAACCCCGACCTGTTCTGGGCACTGCGGGGAGGCAAGAAGAACGTGCCGGCGATCGTCACCGAGGTGCGCATCGCCCTCGTCGAACTGGAGCGGCTCTACGCGGGCACGCTCATGTTCGAGGAGCAGCACATGGAGTCGGTCGCGCGCGCGTGGGCGGACTGGACCGCCACCGCCGACCCCGACCTCACGACGAGCATCGCGGTGATGCGGTTCCCCGACTTCGAGCAGGTTCCGCCTCCGCTGCGCGGGCGCACGCTGCTGCTCCTGCGCGCCGCCTACCCGGGCGACCTCGCCCGCGGCGAGAAGCTCACTGCTCCGCTGCGGGCGTTCGCGCCCGTCTACCTGGGCGGGATGGGCCCGCTCGCAGCGCGCGATGTCGCGCAGATCCACAACGACCCCACGGAGCCCGCGCCCGGCTGGGCGAGCGGCGGACTGCTGTCGACCATCGACCAGGACCTCATCACGGCGTGGCTGGGTGTCGTGGGCGCAGGCCGGCAGCTGCCTGCCGTGATGGTGGAGATACGCCACCTCGGTTCGGCCACGGCCACCGACGTGGCGGAGGGGTCGGCAGTGGGCGGCCGGGCGGCGGGATTCACCCTCACCTTCGTCGGCGCCCCGAACGCCGCGCTGTTCACCGGCCCGGTGCCGGCGGCCGCGGATGCGCTGCTCGCCGCGGTGGGGCCGTGGTTGGCGCCGGAGACGAATAAGAACTTCGTGGGGGTGGGGCGACCCGGCCAGACGGGCGCACCGTGGTCGACCGCCGCCGCTGCCCGCCTCGCCGAGGTGCGCGCCGCGTACGACCCGGACGGGGTGCTCGCGTAGCCCTACGCTGAAGGTATGCGCACTCTTTACTCGTCCGGTTCGCCCTGGGAAACCACGATGGGCTACTCGCGGGCCGTCCAGGTCGGCGACTCCCTCTACATCTCGGCGACGTCCGCCGCCGCGGCCGACGGATCGGTGACGGGCGACCTGTACGAGCAGACCCGTTTCGCGCTGGAGAAGCTGGGCGGAGTGCTCGCCGAGGCCGGTTTCCACTACGAGGACGTCGTGCAGTCGAAGCTCTACGTGACGAACATCGCCGACTGGGAGCAGGCCGCGAAGGCGCACGGCGAGGTGTTCGGCGACATCCGCCCGGCCCTCTCCCTCCTGCACGTGCTGCCCTTCCTCGATGCGGCGATGCTCGTCGAGGTGGAGCTGGTGGCCCAGCGCCTCAGCACGGACTAGCCCGACACCGACTAGCCCGACACGAGGCGGCTTGCGACCGCGCGGCCTCCACCGACACGACCGTGCGGCTCCCGGCGACGTCCCGCCGGCTCCAGTGCACGATGGCGCCCGTCCCGAGACGGGAGGCCCCGTGCCGCACGAGTACGTGGACGGGTTCTCCCACGGGCACGTCGCGCCCCTCATGCCACGCGAGCGCGCTGACGCACGCGAGCCTTCCGCCCACTCGGAGGGCCCTGAGTATCACGGTCGACGTCCCTCGTGAGGCGTACCACCCCTTCCGCACGGGCAGGATCCGCCGGTACCAGACGCAGAGGTCGATGAACTCGCGAGAGCAGCCGAGCCCCACGAGCTCCGACCGACTGGCGAACCCACCCAGGGACTCGAGCGCGTTCCAAGGCAGCGTGGGCGCCATGTTGACGATCATGTCGCCATCATCGCTTCGACGGCGGGCCCCGGTGACTCCGACCCCTACTCGCCGGATAGCCCCGAATCCAAAGCCCTGGTGAGGACGAGTGGAGTTGCGGGCTCGGCCCCTCGGCGCGGCGGAGCTCCCGTGCGTGCCTTCGCCTAGCTCCCCGCCCTTCCGCCGCGCGCTGTGCCCAGCCTCCCGCATCCCTCGTCTTCAAGACCCCTCTCTCCCTTCAGGTCCTCCCCCCTCTCCTCTCGCTCCAGGCCCGCCCCCTTCCTCTCCTCCCCCTCCAGGCCCTCCCCCTCGAGGCGCCCGTCTCCCTCCGGGCTCCCGCCTCCCTCTCGAAACCCTTTGCCAACTCCATACATTTGTTAGGCCGCCTCGCAAATGTATGGAGTTGGCAAAGGGTTGCGGGGGATGTGGCCGGTCCCCGGGGCAACTAGTGGGATGGGGCGAGGGGAGAGCCTGCATACGCGGAGCGCGGGGCGGGGAGGGCGAGTGGTCGGGCGGGCCGGTTAGTGGCCCCGGTGGTCCTGCACGGTCATCCGCGGGCCGAAGCGGGGCTTCACGAAGCCGCTCGACTCGATGAGGCGCATGATGCGCTGGCGGTGGCCCGCCCAGGGGGCGAGAAGCT
>Ga0247738_10000299_pt1 | contig 19706 bp, 20 predicted proteins | sample UWRJL013104B2_FD_180936 | JGI IMG/M metagenome (GOLD analysis project Ga0247738, IMG submission 180936) | Plant litter microbial communities from Arlington Agricultural Research Station in Wisconsin, United States - UWRJ-L013-104B-2 | ecosystem: Environmental > Terrestrial > Plant litter >...
ACCAGCGGCGGTGCCTACCCGCTGCACAACATGCACCTGCAGGCCGGTGTGGGCAACGGCACCAAGGTCGAGTGGCACCTGCCGGTGGTGGCCATGATGCGGCGCCTGTACCAGGGCTTCCCCGAGCCCGTGGGCGGGAGCATCACCATGTCGGAAGCACCGGGCCTGGGCTTCGACCTGATCCCCGGGGCCTTGCAGGAACTGCGGGCCTGATCCCGTGATCCTCAACCTCGACGATTTTGAAGCCGCTGCGCGCTCGCGACTGCCGAGCGCCCTGTACGGTTTCGCGGCGAACGGCTCGGAGCGCGGTGCGTCGGTGCTGGCCAACAGCCGCTCCTTCGAGCGCTGGTCCCTGGTGCCGCGAACGCTCGTGGACGTGGCCTCGGTGGCGCAGGAGACGACCCTGTTCGGCGTGACGCATGCCTCGCCGTTCGGCATCGCGCCCATGGGTGGCTGCGCGCTGTTTGCCCACCGGGCGGACCTTGCGCTCGCGCAGGCCGCGCACGCCAGCGGCATTCCCTTCGTGCTCAGCGCGGCCTCCAGCGTGCCGCTCGAACAGGTGATGGCCGCCGCGCCGGGCAGCTGGTACCAGGGCTACATCCCCGGCGACGAAGCGCGCATCACCGCCCTGCTCGCGAGGCTGCGCAGCGCAAAAGTGGCGGTGCTGGTGATCACCGTGGACGTGCCCGTCGCCTCCAACCGCGACCGGGACCGCCGCCTCGGTTTCACCATCCCGCTCAAGCCGCGCCTCTCGCTGGCCGTGGACGGCGTGCTGCACCCGCGCTGGCTGCTCGACACCTTCGCCCGCACGCTGCTGGCCGATGGCATTCCGCGATTGCCGAACTTCGGCGGCGAGGCCACAGGCCGACCCATCATCGCCACCCCCACGGCGGCCGCGCGCTCGGACCGCGACCGCTTCACCTGGGCGCATGTGGCGCTGATCCGCCGCCTGTGGAGCGGACCCCTGGTGATCAAGGGCGTGCTCAGCGCCGACGACGCGAGGCTGGCCCGCGAGGCCGGTGTGGATGGCCTCATCGTCTCCAACCACGGCGGCCGCCAGCTCGATGGCGCGGTGGCACCGATGGACGTGCTGCCCGAAGTGCTGGAGGCGGCGGGTTCGCTGCCGGTCTGCCTGGACGGCGGCATTCGGCGCGGCACCGATGCGCTGAAGGCGCTCGCCCTCGGCGCGCGCCTGGTCTTCGTGGGCCGACCCATGCTGTACGCCGCCACCGTGGGTGGGCAGGCCGGGGTGGAGCAGGCGGTGCGCATCCTGCAGGCCGAGATCAAGACCAGCCTCGCCCTGATGGGCTGCAACCGCGTCGACGGGTTGCGGCCTTCCCACCTTCGCGCGCCATGAACACCACCACCCATGAGGCCCAGGTGCTGATCGTCGGCGGCGGCCCGGTCGGGCTCACGCTGGCGATGGATCTCGCGCAGCGCGGCACCGACGTGCTGCTGGTCGAGCTGCGGCCACGCGGCGAGCGGCCCGAGGCCAAGTGCAACCACGTCTCGGCGCGCTCCATGGAAATCTTCCGCCGCCTCGGCGTGGCGAAAGCCCTGCGCAACACCGGCCTGCCCGCCGACCACCCGAACGACGTGGCCTACCGCACCACCTTCACGGGCGACGAGCTCTCGCGCATCCCCATCCCCTCGCGCCGCGACCGCTACACCGCCACGGAAGGCCCCGACACCTGGTGGCCCACGCCGGAGCCCCCGCACCGCATCAACCAGATCTACCTGGAGCCGGTGCTGTTCGAGCACGCGCTCGCCACGCCCGGCGTGCGCATCCTGACGCACACCCGCATCGATGACTTTTCGCAGGACGAAGACGGCGTGAGCGCGCAAGGCATCGACCTGTCGAGTGGGGCGACGGTCACCTTCCGTTGCGAGTACCTCATCGGCTGTGATGGTGGCCGCTCCGGTGTGCGCAAGAAGATCGGCGCCACGCTGCATGGTGTGGAGGTGGTGCAGCGCGTGCAGTCCACCTTCCTGCGCGCGCCCGACCTGCTGCAGCGCGCGAAGCACCCGCCGGCCTGGGCCACGTTTTCCTACAACCCGCGCCGCAGCGGCAACGTGTACGCCATCGATGGCATCGAGACATTCGTGGTGCACAACTACCTGCGCCCCGGCGAGACCGACTTCGAGTCCGTCGACCGGGACGCCTCGATCCGCACCATCCTTGGCGTGGGCGCCGACTTCGAGTACGAGGTGATCTCCAGGGAAGACTGGATCGGCCGCCGCCTGGTGGCCGACAAGCTGCGTGAGCGGCGCGTGTTCATCTGCGGCGACGCCGCGCACCTCTGGGTGCCCATGGCCGGCTACGGCATGAACGCCGGCATTGCCGATGCGATGAACCTGTCGTGGCTGCTCGCGGGCCGCCTGCAGGGCTGGGCTGGCGAGGGCGCGCTGGCCGCCTACGAAGCCGAGCGCCTGCCCATCACCGAGCAGGTGTCGCGCTTCGCGATGAACCATTCCATCGCGCTGCAGAAGGAACGCGAGAGCGTGCCACCTGACCTGGAGGCGCAAAGCCTCGCTGGTGAGGCCTTGCGCGCCGCCGCGGGCAAGACGCTGTACGACCTCAACGTGCGGCAGTACTGCTGCGCGGGCCTGAACTTCGGTTACTTCTACGACGCGTCGCCGTTGATTGCCTACGACGGCGAAAGCCCGCCCGGCTACACCATGGACACGTTCACCCCCTCCACCGTGCCGGGTTGCCGCACGCCGCATGTGTGGCTGGACGATGGGCGTTCGCTCTACGACGCGATGGGCGACGGCTTTGCGCTGCTGCGCCTGGACCCTGCGGCCGATGCGGGTCCCTTGCTGGATGCCGCAAGGCAACGGGGCTTGCCGCTGCGCGTGGTGGATGTGAAGTCGCCGCAGGCGCTGGCGCTGTACACCCACCGGTGGGTGCTGTCCCGGCCCGACCAGCACGTGGCGTGGCGCGGTGATGAATGGCCTGCCGATCCCCTGGCCCTGATCGATCGGGTGCGCGGCGCTTAGCGCGGTGGATATACTGCTTCCGTTGTACAAATTGTGTGCAACCGGGATTGGCGTCCTGATGATGGAAGATCGATAAGGGGGCTGCAACGTGTTCGCGTTGCAGCTCTCTTCTCGTCCGTGCTGCTTTATGGTGGCCCGGGCGGGGAGACGCGAGTCTCGCCGGTCTTGATCTTTCATCCCGGTACGCCAACCTGCTCGGGCCACCGCCACCTCACAAGGGGGGCGGTGCCATCACCAGCAACAGGAAGGCACATGCAACATCCCCCTTTTGTGTCCACGCGGCGACCCCGCCTGGGCCTGCTCATCGACGCCGAAAACTTCAGCGCCCGCAAGGCGCCTCGGCTCATGTCCCGCGTCTTCGACCGGGGCGAACCCATCGTGCGCCGCGCCTACGCTGACTGGACCAACCCCCGGCACCTCGGCTGGCGCCGGATGCTGAACGCGCTGGCCATCCGCCCCATGCAGCAGTTCCACTACGCCCACCACAAGAACGCCTCGGACTCCGCGCTCATCATGGACGCCATGGAACTGAGGGTCGGCCGCCCTCGGCTGGACGGCATGTGCATCGCCTCTTGCGACAGCGACTTCACCGGCATTGCCGGGCGCCTGCGCGAAGCCGATATGGCGGTCTACGGCTTTGGCCGGCCCGATGCCTCACCGGCCTTCGTGGCCGCTTGCGACCACTTCGTGTTCCTGTAGCCGGGCTGGCAAGATGCGAGGGTGCTGTTCCAGCGCCCTCGGCACGGGCGCACCTGAAAGACCGACATGCGAATCCAGCTTCTGGTCATCGACCCCCAGAACGACTTCTGCGACATCGAGGGCGCCGCGCTGCCCGTGGCCGGTGCGAACGAAGACCTCCAGCGCCTGGCGCGCTTCATCGCCTCGAACACCGGGCGCCTGGACGGCATCACCGTCACGCTGGACTCGCACGCGAGTGTGGCGGTCGAGCGCACCACGTTCTGGCTCACCGCGAAAGGCGAGGCGGTCGAACCCTTCACCTTCATCACGGCCGATGACGTGGCCTCGGGCCGGTTCCGGCCCCGGGATGCGGGCCTCGCGCCGCAGGTGCTGGCCATGCTTCACCAGCTCGCCGCCGCCGGCAAACCCGGCATGGTGGTCTGGCCGGTGCACTGTGTCACCGGCACCTGGGGCCACAACATCCACGGCGAGCTCGCCCGCAGCCTGGCGGCCTGGGAGATGGCGAACCAGCGCGCGGTGACGAAGGTGCTCAAGGGCGAGTACCCGCTGAGCGAACATTTCGGCGTGTTCGAGGCCGACGCGCCCGTGCCCTCTGTGCCAGGCACGCAGTTCAACCGGGGCCTGGCCGCCGCCGTGGCCAGCGGGGCGGACCTGGTGGCGATCGCGGGCGAGGCGTCGAGCCATTGCGTGGCCGCGAGCTACGACCAGTTCATGCGCTTCCTGGCGAAGTCGCCGGCGTTCGCACCCCGGGTGGTGCTGCTGCGCGACTGCATGAGCCCGGTGGCGGGCTTCGAGCCGCTGGCCGAGGCCTTGTTCGAGCGAGCGCGCGCGGCTGGCACGCTGGTGCTGGGCGTCGATGAGCTCCAGGCCATGATCCACGAAGAACGGACCTCCGCATGAACCCCGGCGCCGCCCCAACTTTCGTCCCGGTGGTGGATTCGCTGCTGGGCACCGATCTCTACAAGTTCACGATGCTGCAGCCCATGCTGCACTCCATGCCCGCCAACCAGGCGGAGTACCGCTTCGTGTGCCGCAACCAGCCGGACTACCCGCTGAGCGAGATCCGTGACGAAGTGGAGCGCCAGATCGAGCACCTGTGCAGCCTGCGCTTCACTGAGGACGAGCTGCGCTACCTCGGCGCCTTGCGCTACATGAAGTCCGACTTCATCGACTTTCTGCGCATCTTCCGGCTGCAGCGCCGCTACATCACGGTGGGCAGCGAGGGCGACCAGTTGAGCGTCGTGGCCAAGGGGCCGCAGATCCACGTGATGCTGTTCGAGATCTTCGTGCTGGCCATCGTCAACGAGGTCTACTTCCGGCGCTTGGACACCCCCGAGGCACGTGCCGAAGGCCGCCGGCGCCTGAAGGACAAGATCGCCCTGTTGCGCGACTTCGGCGCGCAGGGCCCGCAGCGCCAGCACCCCTTCGAGTTCTTCGACTTCGGCGTGCGCCGCCGCTTCTCGGCCCCGTGGCAGGACGAGGTGGTGGCCACGCTGGCCCGCGAGGTGCCCGAGTTTTTCAAGGGCACGTCCAATGTGCATCTGGCGAAGAAGCACGGCCTGGTGCCCATCGGCACCATGGCCCACGAGTACCTCCAGACCTTCCAGGCCATGGGCGTGCAATTGCGGGCGTTCCAGAAGGCGGCGCTGGAGAACTGGGTGCAGGAGTACCGTGGCGACCTGGGCGTGGCGCTGACCGATGTGGTGGGCATGGACGCCTTCATCGCCGATTTCGATCTTTATTTCGCCAAGCTCTTCGACGGCCTGCGCCACGACTCCGGCGACCCGGTGGCCTGGGGCGAGAAAGCGCTGGCGCATTACGAGCGGCTCAAGATCAAGGCGCACACCAAGCGCCTGGTGTTCTCCGACGGGCTCGATCTGCCGGCCGCCCTGGGGCTGTACCAGCACTTCGCGGACCGCATCCAGATCGGCTTTGGCATCGGCACGAACCTCACCAACGACATGGGCTTGCGCCCGCTGAACATTGTCATGAAACTCGTGAGCTGCAACGCGCAGCCCGTGGCCAAGCTCTCCGATTCGCCAGGAAAAACCATCTGCGACGACGAGACTTTTCTGGCTTACCTGCGCCAGGTGTTCCGCATCACCGCCTGAGCCGTGCCCGCATTTGCTGGAGATCACCGCCATGACCGATCGCCGCCAGTTCCTCGTTGCCGCCGCCGCGCTGGCTGCGCCCCCGATCGTGTGGGCGCAGCACCACGGCCACCACAGCGGCCAGTTCGAGCGCCTGAACCAACCCGGTCGCATCGACCTGCCTGACGTTCATGCGCAGCAGGCGGTGAGCGACAGCCCCGCGCCCCGGGCGGCGCGCGCAGGCGCCTGGCGGGCGCGCGCGCCTTTGCCGATTCCCCGCACCGAAATGGCCTGGGCGGTGGCGTACCGCAACCGCGTGCACCTGGTCGGCGGCTACGCCGAGCAGCGCGTCGACAAGCCGTACCACCACGCCTACGACCCCGTCACCGACCGTTGGGAGGAACTGCCGCAGCTGCCGCGCGGCGCGAACCACGTTGGCGTCGCGACGCTGGGCGACCGGCTCTACGCGTTCGGCGGTTTCGTGGAACAGAACCGCACGCCGCACGACGAGGCGTTCCGTTTCGATGGCGCGCGCTGGGAGCGCATCCGCCGCCTGCCCGAGGCCTGCGGCGCCATGGCCTGCATCGCGCTCGGTTCGCGCATTCACCTGATTGGCGGCGCCATCGGCAGCGACTGGCGGCGCTCGATCGACTGGCACGTGGTCTACGACCCCGCGAGCGATCGGTATGAAAAACGCCAGCCCTTGCCGGTGGCGCGGGATCACATCGGCATTGTCGTGGTGGGGTCGTCGATTCACGTGATCGGCGGGCGCGTGGATTCCTTTCACACCAACAGCAGCCTGCACCACAGCTACGACGCGCAGGCCGACCGCTGGGTGGCGCGCACGCCCATGCCCACGCCTCGCAGCGGTCACGGCTGCGTGCTCTACCGCGACCAGGTGTTCGTGATGGGCGGCGAAGGCACGAACCGCGTCTTCGGCCAGAACGAGGCTTGGGACCCGGTGGCCGACCGCTGGGTGTCGCACGCGCCCATGATCACGCCGCGCCACGGCATGGGCGCGGTGGTGGTCGGCGACGAGATCATCGTGGCGGGTGGCGGCCCCCAGATGGGCGGCGGCGTGAAGAGCGCGATCAACGAGTCCTTCACCCTGGCTTGAGCTCCCGGGTTCAGCTGGCGGCGCGGGGAGGCGAAGCGCCAGCCGCGTGCCCTGGGGACGGCGCTGGACCCATGCGGGTGTCGATGGAGAAGGGGATGGTGTCCACGAAGTGCTGCTGGGTGCGCGTGGCCATTTCGCTCCCGCTCAGCAGCACCTGGATGTACTTGATATAGGACTCGCGCACCGTCTCGGCGAAAAGGCCCGACCAGGCGCGGAAGACGATGTCTTTCTCGGCCGGAGCGAGCGCCATCGCGTCCTGCAACGCCCCTTCCAGGCAGTGGGCATAGCGCACCGCGTCAAATGCGCTGGCAGGCAGGTCGAAGTCGGGGTGCGCCTGCTGAAGAATGCGCTCCAGGGCCGCCGCCTCGTCGCGGGTGTTGGCGTAGATGCGCTTGGACAGGCGGTGCACGTTGTTGGAGCGCACGGGCGATGAGAGGCGCCCCTGCAGTTCGTTGAGGAACAGATTCTCGAAATGCTGGCCGATCTGCACACGGCGCATCAGCAGGCGCAGCGCCAGCTGGCGCTCGATGAGCAGGTCCCTGGTGCGCGACTCGGTATTCGCGTAGACGAACAGCAAGACCTTCCTGAGGTATTCGCCCACGACCATCGGCGCGTCGTGGGTGGCGAACTCGGCCAGCAGGGTGCGCAATTCAGATGGGGGCAAGGCGGCTGTCGCGTGCATGGCGGTCACTCCGTACGGGATGCGGCCATGTTCATACCCCTTGGGGTATGTCGTTCTCTGCAAGCTTCAATTGCAATGCGCGGAGCACGAAGCGGCCGGATGGCGGCACGAGCGTTTGTGGCCGGGGCGACAATGGGCGCTGCCTCGACCCGCCGGGTTCCCTGGCCGTTCAACACCGCTTCACCCATGCCCGCTCCGTCCCGCAACCGCCGCGCCACCGCTTCCGAACCCACCGCCGAAAGTCCGGAGGCCACGCTGGGGCTTCACGAACCCGGCCATCTGTTCCGGCGTGCCCACCAGCACTCGGTGTCGTGTTTCAACGCGGTGTTCGGGCGCGCCGTCACGCCCTTGCAGTACGCCGCCATGCGGGTGCTGCAGGAGCACCCCGGCATCGATCAGGTGACGCTGGCCGCCGCCATTGCGCTGGACACTTCCACGACGGCGGAGATCGCGGTGCGCCTGGAGCGCGACGGATGGATCGTTCGCGAGCTGGGCGCGCGGCGCCAGCGCCGGCTGGAGCTCACCCCCGAAGGGCAGCGCGTGATCAACCACATGCTCGAGTCCGAAACCGTGCTGGCCGACCGCATCCTGGCCACCCTCGACACCCACGAGCGGGACGTGCTCATGGGCCTGATGCACAAGCTGCTCGGCCAGACCCCCGCCTGAACCCGATTGACGATTCGCCGCGCTTTGGCTACCATCTGATTCAGTGTACTGAATGAAGGATGGATCATGAGCTGGATGCGCAATGCCTGGTATGTCGGTGCCACCTCGGCGGAGTTGGGCGATGCCCCCCTGGGGCGGCGCGTGTTGGGGTCCCGCATGGCCTTCTTCCGGGATGCGGACGGCCGGGTGCAGGCGGTGGAGGATTTCTGCCCGCACCGGGGTGCGGCGCTGTCGCTCGGGCGCGTGTGCAAGGGCGAGCTGGTGTGCGGCTACCACGGCCTGGTGATGGGGGGCGATGGCGTGACCCGCTCGATGCCGGGCCAGCGCGTGCAGGCGTTTCCGCGCATCCAGCGCTTCGCGGTGGAAGAGCGTTATGGCTTCATCTGGGTCTGGGCCGGCGAGCCCGACCAGGCCGACCCATCGACCATCCCGGCGCTGGAATGGCACGACAACCCGGCCTGGGCCTATGGTGGCGGCATGTTCCACATCAAGGCCGACTACCGCCTCATGATCGACAACCTGATGGACCTGACGCACGAGACCTATGTGCACTCCACCAGCATCGGCCAGCAGGAAATCGACGAGACGCCGTGCACCACCCGCCGCGAGGGCACCACGGTGATCACCAGCCGGTTCATGGAAAACATCGAGGCACCGCCGTTCTGGCTCGATGCGTTGCGCGCCATCGGCGTGGAGGGCAGTCCCCAGGTGGACCGCTGGCAGGTCTGCCGCTTCTCGCCGCCCAGCCACGTGCTGATCGAGGTGGGCGTGGCGCTGGCGGGCCACGGCGGCTATGACGCGCCCGACGACAAGAAGGTGTACAGCGTCGTGACCGACTTCATCACGCCCGAGGCCGATGGCTCCATGTGGTACTTCTGGGGCATGGCCCGGCGCTTCCGGCCGCAGGACGCCGGGCTCACCGACCGGATTCGCGAGGGACAGCACGGCATCTTTTCCGAAGACCTCGAGGTGCTGGAGCGCCAGCAGCAGAACCTGGATGCGTTTGCGCAGCGCAAGCTGCTCAAGCTCAACATCGACGCCGGCGGGGTGCAGGCGCGCCGGGTGATCGACGAGCACATTGCGAAGGAAGTCGCGGCGTAAGACCGCCAGGCCGTCGGCGCCTCAGCGGGGCGGGCGGCGGTAGGCGGCCTGCGCCATCTCCATGGTCGCGATCAGGGTCCGGATCAGCCACAGTGCGAGGCGCTCGGGCCAGGGCCTGGGGTCGATCGGCGGTGGTGGGGCCAGGGCGGCGGGCTGGTGCACGTCCAGCCGGTCCCAGTGCAGGGCCGCCAGCGCCCGGCGTTCGGCCGGGCTTGGGTCCGGGGTGTCGGCCAGCACCACTTCAAGTGTGTGCGCACCTTGCGCGCGCAAGGCAGTGGCGAGTGGCACCAGGTCGGCGCGCGCGGGTTGCCAGTAGACCCGCTCACGCGCGCGGCGCACCGTGTCGAACACGATGACCGCGTGGCCGGCCGCCGGCAAGGCGGTGGCCCAGTCACCCTCTTTCACCACCGCATCGGTCAGGCGCGGGGGCATGCGCAGGAAGTGGTGCGTGGTCAGCACCGTCACGCGGTCGACCCCGGCGTCGCCCAGCGCAGCGTGCAACGCGGCACTGCCCGCGGCGCCGCCTGCGCCGATCACCACCCTGTGCCGTTCAACCGGTGCGGCCCGCATCAGGCGAACGGCGCCGCCAGGGCGAACCACACCCCCAGCGCGACCGAGATGATGAAGGCGCCGTCCAGCAGGCCGGCGAGCAGGAAGACCTTGGGTTGCAGGGCTTCCATCATCTCGGGCTGCCGGGCCGAGGCCTCGAGGTACTTGCTGGCCATCACGCCGATGCCGATGCAGGAGCCGAGGGCGCCGAGGCCGATCATGTGGCCCACGGCGAGAGGGAGCTGGCTGAGGTCTGACATATGAAACTCCTTTCATTTGGGATGGCTTCACTGTGGCGGATTCGGGACATGAAATCCATGACCCTGGAGGTCATGGCGCTACGATCAGCAGCTCCTTCACCCCACCGGAACCACGAACCCCAATGCACCGTCTGGCCCAGCTCACCGACCTCGACGCGGTTCACGCGATCTACATGCACGAGGAGGTGGTGCCCTTCCTGGGCGTCGACCCGATGTCCAAGGCCGACTTTCAGCCCATTTTCGACGCCCTGGTGGCGGGTGGTGGTTTCTTTGTGGTGGAGCGGGGCGGCCAGGTGCGCGGCTTTTACCGGGCCGTGCGGCACGAGGGCCGTGCCGGGCATGGGGCCTACCTGGGCACGCTGGCCGTGTCGCCCGACGAAAAAGGCAGCGGGTTCGCCGCCGGGATGGTGGCCGAGGCCATGGACCGGCTGGCCGACGCCGGCGTGCTGCGCATCGAACTCATGCTGGAGGCCGACAACCCGAGGGCACTGGCTTTCTACCGCAAGCTCGGCTTCGAGCACGAGGGCACCCTGCGCGCTGCCTACAAGCGGGCGGGGCAGGCCCACTATGTGGACGAGCTGCTGATGGCCCGGTTGTTGGCGCCCCTGCCCCGGGCCGAGGTCGCCTGAATGACCACCGAGCGCGGTTGGGCTTGCTGCCCTACACTGCGCAGATGGCGCGCGCCCGACCAAAGCGCAGCCCTGCCAAGCCGAAGTCCACCACGGAGGAGGCCGTTGTGACCCACCCGGTGCTGAGTTTCTTCAGCGACATCCGCATCCTGTCTGCCATCCTCATCGCGATGCTGGGCATGACCTTCCTTGCGCACGCCAGCGCCCGCTCTTGGCCTTATGTGAAGTGGCTGGCGGGTTCGGCGCTGGTGTTCGGGGTCACGCAGGGGCTTCTGGTGTCGGTGTCTGCGCTGGGCTGGATCTCGGGCGAGGTCGCCGGCCCGGTGGGCTCTGCGATGGGCCTGGGTGCCCTGGCCGCCTTGCTCGCCGGTCTGCAGGCCTGCTTCACGCCGGGCGGTACACCGCCGTCCCGCGTGTTCCTCTCGGTGCTGGTCGGAGCCCCGGTGCTGGTGGTCGCGATGAGCGGCCTGATGAACGGCTGGGCGTTCGCCGGGCCGGCGGCGATTGCGCTGATTTTCACCGTGACGGCCTGCTGGCTGGCCTGGGTGTGGACGCGCGATGGCTGGGGTGGGCAACTGGTGCTGGCCGTTTTGTGCCTGGGCTATCCCCTGTTGTTCGTGGTCGCCATGCTCTCGGACATGAGCCTGCTGCAGTTCCGCCAGGTCACGCCGCTGCCGGTCAGCATCGCCTACGTCTTCGTGATGACCCTCATCTTGCAGCGCGACTCACTGATCCTTGCACGCGAGCTGCGCGAGCGCGTGCGGGCCGAGCAGGCCTTGCAGCAACTTACCGATTCACTGGAAGAGATCGTGCGCAGCCGCACGCGCCAGCTCGAAGAGATCATCCAGGGCCTGCGCTCGTTCGCTGGCATGGTGTCGCACGATCTGCGCGGCCCGTTGCGCAACGCCGCCGGCCTGGCCGATCTCGCGCTGGAGGACTACCGCGCCGGGAACACCGCCGGAGCGGAGCGCTCGCTGGAGCTGATCCGCCGTGAGGCGCAGCGCGCCACCGACATGGTGAACGACCTGCTCACGCTCGCCAAGGTGGACCAGGGGCCGCCCAGCCCCGAGGCGGTGGACATGCAGGCCTTGCTGCGCGAATGCCTGCAGTCGCTCGCCGTGCAGTTCCCGCAGGCGTCCGAGGCGGTGCAGGCCGCGCCCCTGCCGGTGGTGCAGGCCGATGCGGGCCTGATGCGCCACGTGCTGATGAACCTGTTGGGCAACGCGCTCAAGTTTGGTGCCGAGCGGCGCGACCTGCACATCGCGCTCGATGCCCGCGAGGAGGGCGGCTTCTGGCGGTTCTCGGTGGCGGACAACGGGCCGGGCTTCGATCCCGAGAAGAGCGGTGAGCTGTTCAAGCCCTTTTCCCGGCTGGACGAGCGGCAGGCCGGTGGCACGGGCCTGGGGCTCACGGTGGTCAAGCGCGCGGTGGAGCGGCATGGCGGCACCGTGGGCGCTTCGTCCTCGCCCGGTGAAGGCGCGGCCTTCTGGTGGACCTTGCCGGTGACGGCGGCGCCGCAGGGCTGAGCGGGTTTCTTCAGCGGCCCACGCGCTGCACGCCTTCCAGGTTGCCCAGCATGCGCTTGAGCAGGGCGATGACCAGCTCGCGCTCCGATGCGCTGAAACCCTCAAGCAAGGCTTCTTCGCGCGCCATGGCCAGGCGGAACACCGCGTTGTGCAGCTTGTTGCCGGGGGGCGTGACGTGGTATTCGATCTTGCGCAGGCCCTGCGGCCGGGGTTCGAGCCAGCCGTTTTCCACCATGAAGGCGATGGAACGGCTCACGGCGCCCTTGTCCAGCCCCATCAGTTCACACGCCTTGGAAGCGGTGGACCAAGGGTGGATCTTGAAATACGACAGGATGCGCCACTCGGTGACGCCGATGCCGAACTTCTCGTTGTAGAGGCTAGACGCGCTGCTGGACACCCGGTTGGACAACCACAGCAGCAGGCCGGGAACGTAGGTATCAAGATCGAGTTGCATGGGCTTTCAGGGGCGGTGTTGGTCGTCCGCCGCCAGGCTTTGCACGATGCTCTCGAAGGCCCGGGCGGCATTCGGAGAATAGTGGATCATGGACAGGAAAGCATGCAGCAGGCCAGGGCAGCGCACGGTCTGGCAGTCCACACCAGCTGCCGTCAGGCGGGCACCGTAGGCTTCGCCCTCGTCGCGCAGCGGGTCGCACTCGGCGGTGAAGATGCGCGCGGGGGGCAGGCCGGCGAGATCGGTGGCATGCAGTGGTGAGGCGTCGGGGTGGCGACGCGCCACGGTGTCGGGGCAGTAGTGGTCCCAGAACCAGCGCATGTCGTCCGCGCTCAGCAGGTGGCCCTGCGCGAACTCGCGGTAGCTGGGGGTGTCGAATCCGGCGTCGGTCACCGGGTACACCAGCACCTGCAGGTCCACCGGGCGCACCCCGGGCATGTCGCGCAAGCGCCGCGTGGCCACGGTGGCCAGCGTGGCGCCGGCGCTGTCGCCCATCGCGATCAGCCGCTGCAAAGGCCGGCCCAGCCACTGCGCGCCAGCCTCGCCTGCGTGCAGCAGGGCGGCAATGGCGTCGTCCACCGGACCGGGGTGGGGGCTCTCGGGTGCCAGGCGGTAGTCCACCGACAGCACGGCCGCGTGGGTGCGCGCCGCCAGCGTGGCGGTGAACGGATCGTGGTCGGCCACCGAACCCAGCACCCAGCCGCCGCCGTGGAAGTAGATGATCAGGTCGCCGTTGCAGGCGTCGGGCACGTAGAGCCGCGCATGCAGCGGATGGCCCTGGGGTGTGGGCAGCGTGAGGTCTTGCACCTGCGCCACATCGGCGCCCTCGCCGAACAGGGATTTCATGAGGGTCGGGAACGCGCGCGCTTCTGCAGCGGTGCAGGCCGAGAAGGGTTTGCGGCCGGCGGCGCGAACGCGTTCGAGGAGGTCGAGGGTGGGGGCGTCGAAGGTCATGGGGGGTGGGTTTAAAGGAAAGGGATTTTCAGCCGTTGATCACACCGCCGTCGACGGTGATCATCTGGCCCGTCACATAGGACGAGGCCTCGCTGCAGAGGAAGCCGATGACATTGGCCACATCGTGTGGTGTGCCGAATCGCTGCAACGGAATTTCGGCCAGGCGCTGGTCGCCGTGCCGGGCGATCAGGTCTTCGGTCATGCGCGTCTGGATCAGGCCCGGTGAGACCGCGTTGACCAGGATGTCGGGCGCGAAGTCGCGCGAGAAGGCCCGCACCAGGCCGACGATGCCGCCCTTGGCCGCCGAGTAGGCGGCGCGGCCCGGTGTGCCACGCTGGAACGCGCGCGAGGTGGAGAACACCATGCGCGAAGGCGTTCGCGGGTCGCGTGCGCTGCGAAAGGCGAGCGCCATGTCGTAGGCGGTGGTGAGGTTGCTGGCGATCGCCCGGTCCCAGCCGGAACGGTCGGCGGGGTCCAGCCGGTCGGTCTCGAAAAGGCCGGCCATGTGCACCAGCGCGAAGGGCGCCCTGCCGCCTTCGTCGATGGCGCGCGCGCATGCTGCGTTGTCGGCCAGGCTGGAGGTGCTGCACGTCACGCCCGCGTGTGCCTGCAGGGCGTGGCGCGTTTCGTCCAGCCGGGCGGCGTCCACATCGATCAGGTGCACGGAGGCGCCGGCTTCGAGAAAGTGCCGGGCGCAGGCCAGGCCGATGCCGCCCGCGCCACCGGTGATGAGCACGTGCCGGTCGGCAAACGCCGCGGCGGGCATCGAGCGGTCTTTCATGTCCAGGGATTCCATGCGGTGGATTGAATTTGCAACGAGTTGACGGGTCAACCTATGGTAAACCCTTGGATTCGATGTGTTGACTTGTCAACCTAATGCGATCATAGTCCGTGCCGTGCCGCACATCGCGGCGGTTGCATCAAAACGGAAAGCGGAACGATGGCGGAGTCGGTGATTCGGTTGGACATGTTGGTGGTGGGCGCGGGCTTTGCGGGCATCTACCAGCTTTACAAGGCCCGGGAGATGGGTCTGTCGGTGCGCGTGCTGGAAGCGGGTGACGGCGTGGGTGGTACCTGGTTCTGGAACCGTTACCCGGGTGCGCGTTGCGACGTGGAAAGCCTGGACTATTCGTATTCCTTCAGCCGCGAGCTCGAAGAGGAATGGGTGTGGAGCGAGCGTTATGCGCCGCAGGCCGAGATCCTTCGTTACATCGAACACGTGGTGGACCGTTTCGGCTTGCGCGACGGCATTGAGCTCAACGCGCGGGTGAGCAGCGCGGTGTTCGACGACGAGCGGTTGCTCTGGACGGTGCGCACAGAGGCGGGCGATGTGGTCGAGTGCACCTACCTCGTCATGGCCACGGGCGGCCTGTCGATCCCGCAGCGCCCGCAGCTCCAGGGCCTGGACGGTTTCAAAGGCAAGTGGTACCACAGCGCCCAGTGGCCGAAGGAGGGCGTGGACTTCACGGGCCAGCGCGTGGCCCTCATCGGCACCGGTTCCAGCGGGGTGCAGATGGTGCCCGTCATCGCGGACCAGGCCACCCGGCTCACCGTGTTCCAGCGCACCGCCAACTTCAGTGTGCCGGCGCACAACGTGCCTTTCACCGAAACGGCGCTGGCGGCCGCCAAGGCGCGTTACCCGGACCGCCGCGCCATGGGCCGCGAAGCGATCACCGGCCAGTTCCTGAACGCCAACACCAAAACCGCGGCCGAAATGACCGAGGAGGAGCAGCGCGCCGAGCTTGAATACCGCTGGCGCGGGGCGGGCGGTGGCTTTCGCATGCTGCGCACCTTTGCCGACCAGATGAGCAACCTGGACACCAACCGCATGGTGGCCGACTACGCGCGCAGCCGCATCCGGGGCGTCGTGAAGGACCCGGCCAAGGCCGAGCTGCTGTGCCCCAGGGATGACTTGCCTTTCGGCGGCAAGCGCCTGTGCGTGGACTCGCACTATTACGAAACCTTCAACCGCGAGCACGTGGACATCGTTGATGCCGCCGCCCATCCGATCATCGAGGCCACGGCCCATGGAGTGCGCACCGATGAGCGCGAGTACGCGGTCGACGCCATCGTGTTCGCCACCGGCTTCGATGCCATGAGCGGCGCGCTCAAGGCGATCGACATTCGCGGTGCGCGCGGCGTGCGGCTGCGCGACAAATGGGAGCATGGCCCCACCTCTTACCTGGGCCTGGGCATCGCCGGATTCCCGAACATGTTCGTCGTGGCCGGGCCGGGCAGTCCCTCGGTGCTGAGCAACATGGTGCATTCGATCGAGACCCACGTTGACTGGATCATGAAGCTGCTGGGCCAGGCGCGGGCGACCGGCGTGCGCCGCATCGAGGCCACGCAAGAGGCCGAAGACAGCTGGGTGCGCCGCTGCGCGGAAGAGGCCGACAAGACGCTCTACCCACGCGCGAACTCCTGGTACATGGGCGCGAACATCGCGGGCAAGCCGCGTGTGTTCATGGCCTTTGTCGCTGGCGTGCCGCTGTACCGCCGGATCATCGAAGACATTGCCGCCAGGAATTACCAGGGATTCGAGATGGCCTGAGCCACAGGCCACCACCACACCATCCGATTTCATTCACCCGAGAGAGACTCCATGATCCAACGCAGAACCCTGCTCAAGTCCGCCGCCGCCGTGGTGGCCGTACCGGCCATCGCCGCTCAGGCACAGGCCCCCATCACCCTGCGCTTCCAGACCTTTGTGCCGGCCACCTCCAATGTGTATTCGCGCGTGCTGGTGCCGTGGATGAACAAGGTCGAGAAGGAGTCGAACGGGCGCCTGAAGTTCGAGCACTACGCGGCCATGCAGATGGGCGGCGCGCCGGCCCAGCTGTTCGACCAGGCCCGCGAGGGTGTGGTGGACATGGTGTGGTCGCTGGCGGGCTACACGCCCAACCGCTTCCCGCGCGCCGAGGTCTTCGAGCTGCCCTTCTTCACCTACGACGGTGAAGGCGCGTCCAAGGCGGCGTGGGAATACATGAGCACCTATTCCGCCGATGAGCTCAAGGAAGTGAAGGTGCTGACCTTCCACACCCACGGCCTGAACGTGCTGCACATGAAGAACAAGCTGATCACCAAGGCGGCCGACTTCAAGGGCCTGAAGGTGCGCGGCCCGTCGCGCAAGGCGACGCAGATCCTGAGCGCCGTCGGCGCCATTCCGGTTGGCATGCCGCTGCCGCAGATTCCCGATTCGCTCTCCAAGGGCGTGATCGATGGTGCCATCATTCCCTGGGACACGGTGCCCTCGGCCAAGCTCGACGAGCTGACCAAGTTCCACACCGAGTTCGCCAAGGGCATGCCGGGCTTCAACAACAGCATCCAGTACATGGTGATGAACAAGGCGCGCTACGAAAACCTTGCGCCCGACCTCAAGCAGATCATCGACCGCAACTCGGGCCTGGAGGCATCGGGCATGTTTGGCCGGGTGATTGCCGAGGCCGATCCGGTGGTGCGCAAGGGCGCGATCGACAGGGGCAACACCGTGCACGTGATGGGCAAGGCCGAGACCGAGGAGTTCATCAGGCTCACCGCGTCCATCACCGATGAATGGGTGGCCGACATGGACAAACGCGGCTTCGACGGCAAGAAGCTGCTGCAGGGTGGTCGCGATCTCATCAACAAGTACAAACCCAAGGCCTGACCGCCTCCGCGTGTCGCGTGAAAGGCCCGTCCAGCACGGGCCTTTTTTTCGGGCATGCAGGGCAGTGGTATGGTCGCGGCGATTTTCAACTTGAAAGGATCTTCGATGCTCGCCCGCCGATTTGTCTGGACTTTGCTGCTCGTTCCGCTGTTGCTGGCGGGCTGCGGCAAGACCGATCCCCAGGCCTCGCTCGAAGCGGCGGTGCAGAAGCTGCAGGACAACCTGGAAGCCAGGAAGACCGGGGCGGTCATGGACCAGCTGCACCCCAACTTCCAGGCCGGCGAGGGCATGGACCGCGAATGGGCCAAAAAGACCATGACGCTGATGTTCATGCGCTACGCCAACATCAAGATCCTTGCCATCACGCGCAGCAGCCGCTTCGACAGCGGCAGTTCGCAGGTGGGCCACACCGAGGCCAAGGTGGTGGTGACGGGTGCGCAGGGTCTCATTCCCGAGCGGGCCGAACCCTATGCCATCCAGTTGCAATGGCGGCTGGACGGCAGCGACTGGAAGCTGATCGAGCTGCATTGGGAGTGAATGTCCGAGGCCAGGGTCGGACTGGGCCTACAGACGCTCTTTGCGGCCCTTCCTAGCATGGTGAATCCAGGGAAGGTGCTCCACGCACTGCCCCGCTCACAGGAGGTTCACACCATGTTTCCATCCATTCACCACCACCCACGCGCCTGGGTGGCCGCAGCGGTGCTCGCCGCCTGCCTGCCCGCCGCCTGGGCCGCCGGCCCTGACAAGGCGGCGATCGAAGCCGCCTACCAGCGCGACCGTGCCGCCTGCCAGGCTCTCAGCCCGACACAGGACCGCACCAGCTGCCTGCGCGACGCCGGTGCGCACCGCGCTCAGGCACTGAAATCCGGCATTCGAGGCGGCACTTCCCCGCAAGAGCTGGAACGCAACGCGCTTCAGCGCTGCCAGGCGCATTCGCCCGAGCAGCGCGTGATCTGCGAGCGCATGGCGCGTGGCGAAGGCTCGGCCTCGGGTTCCGTTCAAGGGGGCGGCACGATTCGTGAGCTGGTGACGCAGGAGGTGCTGCCAGCACCACCTCCGCCTCCGCCGCCACCTCAGGCGCCCGCGCCCATGCTGTCGCCACCCCTGCAGCCCGTGCCGATGTCGCCACCGCCCTCGATGAATCCGGCGCCCGCTCCCTTGCCGCCCGCCAGCCCCTCGATGCCGCGCTGAGGCTCAGCTCAGAGCCAGTACTCCCACATCCGCGCGAAGAGTTCCTTGACGCGCAGGTTCAGGCCGCGCCGCTGCCATTCTTCAAGCGTGACCTGTTTCGACGCCGCCAGATCGGCGTCGAACAGCTTTTGCAGCTGGGCGTTGAACTCCGCGCCGAGCACGACCGCGTTCAGTTCGTAGTTGTGCAGGAAGCTGCGCCAGTCGAGGTTGGTCGATCCGATGGTGGACCACACGCCATCGACCGAGCCTGTCTTGGTGTGCAGGATGACCCCCTGGCGCTCGTAGATCTTCACGCCTGCCTTGAGCAGCTGCGTGTAGTAGTTGCGTCCGGCGTGGAAGATCAGCCACGAATCGGTCTTGCCCGGCAGGATCAGCTTCACGTCCACCCCGCGCCGGGCCGCGTCTTCGAGGGCGGTCAACAATTGCGGGTCGGGCGCGAAGTAGGCATTGGTCAGGTGGACCGTGGTTTCCGCACTGGCAATGGCCGACAGCAGCGTGGCGTAGATCAGGCTGTAGTTGTCCTTGGGTGAGCTGCCGATGGCTCGCACCACGTCCGACCCCGCGCGCACCGGCGTGGGGTAGTAGTTGCGCGCGACCATGTCCTCGCCCTTCTGCGCGGCCCAGGTCTCCAGGAACAGCTTCTGGAACTCCGCCACCACCGGGCCTTGCAACTGCACGTGCGTGTCGCGCCAAGGGATGCCGTCGATGTCGCTCTTCTTGCCCGGTGTTTTGCCGCTGCTGCTCGACCCCATCGACAGAGAGCCGCTGGAGTACACGCCGCTGATGTTGATGCCGCCCAGGAAGGCGATGCGGCCGTCCACGATCAGCAGCTTGCGGTGGTCGCGCTCGTTGAGTTCCCACTCCTTGCGCGCCTGCGCGGGGTTGATCGGGTTGAACTCGATCACCTTGATGCCCGCGTCGGTGAGGCGCTTGAAGAACTCGTCGGGCGTGCCGATGGTGCCGACGCTGTCGTGGATCAGGTGCACCTGCACGCCTTGCTGCTGCTTGGCGATCAACGCGTTGGCGAACTGCTGACCCACCTCGTCGTCGTCGAGGATGTAGGTCTCCAGGTGGATGTGGTCTTTGGCGGTGTCGATGGCCGCGAGCATGGCCTTGTAGGTGGCCGGACCGTCCTCCAGCAGATC
>Ga0247738_10000300_pt1 | contig 19679 bp, 13 predicted proteins | sample UWRJL013104B2_FD_180936 | JGI IMG/M metagenome (GOLD analysis project Ga0247738, IMG submission 180936) | Plant litter microbial communities from Arlington Agricultural Research Station in Wisconsin, United States - UWRJ-L013-104B-2 | ecosystem: Environmental > Terrestrial > Plant litter >...
GACTCGTGGGTTCCGACCCCGGCCCTGAGCCACGCGATCCTCGCGTACAACCGCGGGCGGCCGCTCGATGACCCGGGCCGCTCGGACGGCATCGTCGTCACCCCGAGCCACAACCCGCCGCGCGACGGCGGCTTCAAGTACAACCCGCCGAACGGGGGTCCGGCCGACACCGACGCGACCGGCTGGATCGCCGACCGCGCGAACGAGCTGATCGCCGGAGGCCTTGAGGGCGTGAAGCGCACCCCCTTCAAGGACCTCGACGGCGATGCGCTGGGCGAGTACGACTTCCGCGAGGCGTACGTCCGCGACCTCGAGAACATCATCGACATCGCCGCGATCAAGAAGTCGGGGGTGCGCATCGGCGCCGACCCGCTCGGCGGCGCCTCGGTCGAGTACTGGGCTCTCATCGCCGAGCACTACGGGCTCGACCTCACGGTCGTCAACCCCGACGTCGACCCGACCTGGCGCTTCATGACGCTGGACTGGGACGAGAAGATCCGCATGGATCCGTCGTCACCGAACGCCATGGCCTCGCTGGTCGCGAAGCGGCACGACTACGACATCCTCACCGGTAACGATGCGGATGCCGACCGCCACGGCATCGTCACCCCCGACGCCGGGCTGATGAACCCCAACCACTACCTCGCGGTCGCGATCGACTACCTGTACGCGCATCGTCCGGGATGGCCGACGGACTCGGCGGTCGGCAAGACCCTGGTCTCGTCGATGATCATCGACCGCGTCGCCGAGTCGCTCGGGCGGAAGCTGCTCGAGGTGCCGGTCGGGTTCAAGTGGTTCGTGCCCGGTCTGCTGGACGGCTCGGTCGCCTTCGGCGGCGAGGAGTCGGCCGGAGCGTCCTTCCTGCGATTCGACGGAACGGTGTGGACGACCGACAAGGACGGCATCCTGCTCTGCCTGCTGGCGGCCGAGATCCTCGCCGTGACGGGCAAGACGCCCTCGCAGCGGTACGCCGAGCTCGAGGAGACGTTCGGGTCGTCGGCCTATCAGCGCGTCGACGCACCCGCGACCCCCGCGCAGAAGGCGCAGCTCGCGAAGCTGTCGCCCGAGGCGGTGACCGCGACCGAACTCGCGGGTGAGCCGATCATCGCGAAGCTGTCGCACGCGCCGGGCAACGACGCGGCGATCGGCGGCCTGAAGGTCGTGACCGAGCACGCGTGGTTCGCCGCACGCCCTTCCGGCACCGAAGACGTCTACAAGCTGTACGGCGAGTCGCTGCGCGGCGAGGAGCACCTCCGCGAGGTGCAGGAAGAAGCCCGCGCGGTCGTCGCCGCGGCGCTCGGCGGCGCCTAACAGGCGGCCGCGCGACGCTGCACCGGGTCAGCCGAGCGGGAGCAGCGCGCTCCACGCTCGGCGCCGGTCTGCGCGCGGATCGGATTCGACGCGGTCCCGGTCCGCGATGATGAGGGTCAGCCGGTCGGGCTCGGAGTAGTGCGGCCACCCCACCGGCGGAGCGCCGACGGCGGCGAAGTGCAGCCAGGCGTCCCGCATCCGCTCCCCCGCCTGGCTGAAGACCCTTCGGCCGCCGAGCGAAGTCATCGTGCGGGCCAGCCGGGCATCGCCCTGCTCGAACAGCGCGAACATCTCGACCCCGTGGGTGGCGTCCAGGCCCGCCCATCGCAGCAGCCGGGGCGCGACGTCGAACCGGTAGAAGTAGACGGGCGCGTAGCGGGAGTGGCGCTCGGCGAGCGCGACACTCGGGTACCAGAACGCGTAGTCTCCGCCGAAGTCGGCGGCGATCGGCCCGCGCGGCAGACCGGGGTACGCCTCGGCGAACGTGCCGCGGCCATCGGCGGCGCCCCGCGCGAGGACGGCCTCGATGCGGGTATCGGACCGGGGCAGGATGTCGAGGCGGCCGCGGAAGATCGAGCCCTCCCGGTCGTTCGTGCCGATGATCAGCGGCACGCGATGCGCGAAGCCGCCGCGGAACGCGGCCATCGGATGCCGCGGCAGCAGGCGACCGTCGACGACAGGAGCCAGGCAGAACACTCCCGGGGTCTCCTCGGGAGTGCGGGCCTGGAGGACGAGCGCGGCGTTCACCAGGTCCGAGGGCTGCGCGGAAGTGAGCAGCGCCACCGTCTTGTCGACCGTCAGCGGCGCGGTGGCATCGTGCTGAGCGGTGCGGCCGCGCAGGATCTCGACGAACTGCTCGGCCCAGACGGCCGCCATCGAGGACGTGTAGACGGCATTCGGTGGCGCGCTCTGAGCGATCGCCCGGGCGAACAGACCTCGGGCAGACGGCGTGGCCATGAGCGTCGTGACGGAGTTCGCGCCGGCCGACTCGCCGAACACCGTCACCCGCTCGGGGTCTCCCCCGAACGCACGGACGTTGCGGCGCACCCAGCGCAGCGCGGCAATCTGATCCCGCAGACCCAGGTTCGAGTCGATCGGTCGCCGCCTCGTCGAGTACCGCGTGAAGTCCAGGTAGCCGAGCGCGCCGAGCCGGTAGTTGAAGCTGACGTAGACGACCTTGCCGGTCCCCACGAAGTTGAGCCCCTGCCCGCTGAAGTCGCGGGAGGAGCCGGTGCTGTACCCGCCGCCGTGGATGAACACCATGACCGGCAGCGGCGCGTCCGTCGCGGCGGTTTCGGGTGCGACGACGTTGACCGTCAGGCAGTCCTCACCCGACGGGACATCCGGCGCGACGCCGGCGAACTGCCCCTTGTGCGCCTGCGGCGCAACGCGTCCGAACGAGGCGGCAACACGGATTCCGTTCCACGGCACGACCCGCTGCGGCGCGCGGAAGCGCAGCCGACCGATCGGTGGCGCCGCATACGGAATGCCGCGCCACGCGATCGTTCCCCCCTCACGGACGCCGCGAACGTACCCGCCTGATACGCGCACGTCCAACGGACGTGTGTTCCCCACCCCACCCGGTCTACCCCTGTCACGCCGGTCGCGGTAGGGGTGCTCGTTCAATCGCCGGCGGCTTCGCCTGGAGGCGCCGTCGTCTCGCGCACGACGAGGTGGGTTGCCAGGTCGAGTCGGGTCGTCTCGACCGGCGCCCCTGCACGCATTCGCAGCACGAGCCGGGTGGCCTCCTCGGCCATCCGCCGCAGCGGCTGATGGATCGTCGTCAGCGGCGGCGAGGTCAGCCGGGCAAGAGGGATGTCGTCGTACCCGACGACGGACAGGTCCCTCGGTACGTCGAGTCCGCGACTTCGCGCGGCGCGGATCACGCCGAGCGCCTGAAGATCGCTTCCCGCGAAGATCGCGGTCGGTGCCTCGTCGAGTTCCAGAAGCCGGGCGGCCTGCAGCTCTCCGCTCCCCTCGTGAAAGTCCCCGTAGCGCACCCAGTCCGGGTGTACGCAGAGGTTCGCCGCCTTCATCGCCGATCGATAGCCGTCCAGGCGGGCAAGAGCCGACATCATGTCCTCGGGTCCGGTGATCGCTGCGATACGGCGGTGACCGAGCTCGATCAGGTGGCGCGTGGCCAGCACCCCTCCCTGCCAGTTCGCGGATCCGATCGCGGGGACATCCGTCGCGGGATCGCCGGCGGGATCGAGGATGACGAACGGGATGCCGCGCGCCTTGAGTTTGCGCCCACCCGCGGGCGGGAGGCCGGCGAAGACCAGCACGACGCCCGCCGGCCGCCGTCCGAGCACGTCCGTCAGCCATTCAGACGCGGGAGCGTGCCTGTCGCCGTTCACGGACAGTGAGACCGTCAGCCCGGACTCGGCCGCGACCTCGCGCACGCCGTCGATCACCTCGAGTGCCCAATTCGTGTCGAGTTCGTGGAGGACGACCTCGACGAAGTCGCTGCGATCCGCGCCGCGCCGAGCATATCCACGGTGCTGAAGCTGAGCCTCCACCCGAGCGCGCGTGGCGGCGGCGACGTCGCCGCGGCCGTTGAGCACTTTGGAGATGGTGGTCACGGACACACCCGTTTCGGCTGCGATCGTCGCCAGCGTCACGCGTTTCGAATCAGGCATGCCGTCTCCGGTGCGGTCATCTCGGAGGGATGCGGGCAGGTTGGCGCAGGATCGCCGCCAGCGGCTCTCGGATGATGCAGTTCTCGAACGCGAACGCGTCTGCAAGTCTCTCCGCGTCGTCGGGTCCGACGCCGGCGAAGGACCGAGCGAACTCTCCGACCATGGCCTCTGCGAGCATGACGTGCCGCACGTGCCCGTGGATCCAGCGCGGAGCTCCCCACGGGTAGGGCTGGAAGTCCGGGAACTCCTCGCGGAACAGCTGCTCGATGGGCTCGAGGATGTGCCGCACGCCCTCGTCGGTCGATCCCCAGGAGTCCACGCCGAGGCGTCTCTTCTTCTCGAGGAACGGCGCGATCCGGGTCATGTACTCGGACGCGGGATCGGCCGTGACGATCCCCTGCAGGCCGATGTCCTTGTAGGTCCACAGCGCCCAGCTCGCGTCGTACCGCTCGAAGATCTCGAGTTGGTCCTCGAGCAGTCGACGTCGCTGGGCGTCCTTCTCGGGGTCGCCGGTGTAGACGGGCCCGAACTCGCCGACCCAGATCGGGGTGCCGCTGTCGCGCATGTATTCGGTGCGCGCGAGGAAGGTCTCCTCGATCCGGTCTCGATCGATGTACTGGCCTCGGCTGACCCCCGGGTAGGGGCCTCCGTCGACGAAGCCGGGCAGCGCGTAGTCGTGTGCCGTATACACGCAGTTCGGCAACGGGTCGCCGAGCTGATCGAACTGCGTCGAGTACCGGTTGCCGTCGAGGAAGAGGATGTGGTCCGGATCCACGGCTCGGATCGCCGACTCCAGGCGCCGGTAGAACGGGCCGATCGTCGTGCCCAGCGCATCGCCCGGCTCGTTGACCGGGTTGTAGCCGGCCACCCAGGGGTTGCCGCGGTAGTGATCGGCGATGTGCTCCCAGAGATTCACCACACGGTCCTGGAACTGCCGCTGACCCCAGAAATGCGCCCACTGCGTGGGGTTGTCGGAGTGCCAGTGCTGATTCTGCGCGCCCGGCACCGCGTGCAGGTCCAGGATCGCGTAGATCCCGTGGCGAGCGCACGCGTCGACCACCGAGTCCAGGAGGCGGAATCCCTCAGCGCGGATCTCGAACGGAGCGTCGTCGCTTTCGAAGTGCCGGTAATTGAAGGGGATACGCACCGAGTTCAGGCCGAGGTCCTGGAGGAACGCGGCATCCCGATCGGTGAAGAACACCGACAGGAACCTCGCGAAGAAGCGCTCGTAGCCTTCGTCGCCCAGGACGCTGCGCAGCGCACGACGCTGCTGGGACTCCGTTCCGGCGTAGCCCGTGATGAAGTTCTCCATGTTCATCCAGCCGCCGAGCCCGAACCCGCGCAGCAGCAGGGGTTCGGAGCCGGCGACGATCCGGGCGCCTTCCACGCGCAGCACGTGCGTCATGTCGGTCATCTAGGAGAGCGTGAGAGCGGTCCACGAGACGGGCGGCAGCGTGATCGTCACCGTGCCGTCCTCCAGACGCGCCGTCTCGTTGGGCCGGAGGCCGACTCGCTCGGGATCCCGCAGCGTGTTCGCCGCGTGGATGTCTTCATCCCACAGGGATTCGACGTGGCTGAGCGTCACCGCTCCGAGCAGACGCACGTCGATGTCGATCGTGACCTCCTCGTCGAGGCTGCGATTCACCAGGAACACAGAGGTCTCGCCGCTCTCGGCGTCACAGGTCGCCACGGCGTCGACCACGGGCACTTCGCCGTACCGACCGGTCGAATACGTCGGGCAGTCGAGCTTCAGCTCGAGCGTCACTCCCTGCGCGAGGCGTGAGGTCACCGCGAAGGGGTAGAACGTGGTCTGGCGCCATGCCGGACCACCCGGCTCGGTCATGATCGGCGCGATGACATTCACCAGCTGCGCGAGGCTCGCGGCCGTCACACGGTCGGCGTGGCGGATCAAGGAGATCAGCAGACTGCCGAAGACGACGGCATCCACGACGGAGTACGTGTCTTCGAGGAGTCGCGGCGCGACCGGCCACTCCTCGACCGCGGTGATGCGGTCGACCTCCTGGTAGCGCGACTGGTACCAGACGTTCCACTCGTCGAACGAGATGTTGATGGATTTGTCGCTGCCGCGCACGGCCTTGACGTGGTCGGCCGTCGCCACGACCGAATCTATGAAGCGGTCCATGTTGACCGCAGAGGCCAGGAAGCTTCCGTAGTCCTCGTCGATCGGCTCGTAGTACGCGTGACACGAGATGAAGTCGATGTCGTCGTAGGTCTCCTCGAGCACGACCCGCTCCCACTCCCCGAACGTCGGCATCTGCGCGCTCGAGCTGCCGCAGACGACCAGTTCCAGGTCGGGATCGATCTGTCGCATCGCTCGCGCGGTCTTCGACGCGAGCTCGGCGTAGTCTCGCGCAGTTCCATGGCCGAGCTGCCAGGGCCCATCCATCTCGTTGCCCAGGCACCACATCCGCACGTTGTGAGGCTCCGACGTGCCGTTCGCGATGCGCTGATCGGACAGGCTGGTTCCCGAGCGGATGTTGGCGTACTCCAGCACGTCCAGCGCCTCCTGCACGCCGCGGGTGCCGAGGTTGACGGCGTACATCATCTCGCTGTCGACCTTCTTCAGCCAGATCGCGAACTCGTCGATGCCCACCTGGTTCGTCTCCGTGGAGTGCCAGGCGAGATCCAGCCGGCGGGGGCGGTCCTGGACCGGCCCGATGCCGTCCTCCCAGCGGTAACCCGACACGAAGTTGCCGCCGGGATAGCGGATCGCCGAGACGCCGAGTTCCCGGACGAGCTCGATCACATCGCTGCGATAGCCGTGCTCGTCAGCGGTGGCATGACCGGGCTCGTAGATGCCGTCGTAGACGCACCGCCCCAGATGCTCGACGAATGAGCCGAACAGGCGGCGATTGATGGGCCCGACCACGAAGTGCGGGTCGATGACGAGACGTGCGGGGATCATGTTCCTCTTTTGAGTCGATCTCGGATGGTGGATTCGCGAGCTACTTGAGGCTTCCGATGGCCAGCCCCCCTCGCCAGTAGCGCTGAAGCGTGAGGAACGCGATGATCAGCGGGATCACCGAGACGAGCGCGCCGAGCACGATGATGCTCCACAGGCTCTGCCCACCGGCCGCACCGTAGGTGGACGCGGTCGATTGCCACAGGCCGATGCCCACCGTGACGGGGAACAGACGGTTGTCCGACAGCATGACCAGCGGCAGGAAGTAGTTGTTCCAGCACGAGACGATCGACAGCAGCAGCACCGTCACGATCGCCGGGCGCAGCAGCGGCAGGGCCACCGTGAAGAACGTCCGGAACTCGCCTGCGCCGTCGACGCGTGCGGCATCCAGAAGCTCGTCGGGAACCGCGTCGCGCGCGTACACGTTCATGAGGTAGACCCCGAACGGGTTCAGCAGCGTGGGGACGATCACCGCCCAGATCGTGTTCGTCCAGCCCACCTGCGCGAACAGCACGAAGGTCGGGATCACGAGCGCGGTCGTCGGCACCATGACCGCGCCCAGCAGGATCGCGAACGAGAAGCGCTTTCCGGCGAAGCTGTACTTTGCCAGTCCGTAACCGGCGAGTACCGCGAGGGCCGTTGCGCCTACGCCGCCGACGAGCGCGTACAGCGCCGAGTTGGCAAGCCAGCGGGCGTAGATTCCGCCGCCATAGGTGAACAGGTCGATGAAATTCTGGACGTAATTGATGTCGTCGGCGAACCAGAGCGAGCTGCCGCCGCCGAACAGCCCCGCCGAACTCTTCGAGCTGTTGACGATGAGCCACCAGAAGGGGATCAGGAAGTAGACCATCAGCAGCCCGAGCACGATGTTCAACGGCACGCGGCCCGGGGTGCGGGGCATCGACCGACGCTCGATGGTCTTGCGAGGAGTCCGGCGTGCGCGCGTGCTCTCGACGGGTGTGACGGTCATGAGGTGAAGCTCCCTCGCTTGCGGGTCGCGAACAGGAAGATATAGACGCAGACGAACACCACGGCGCCCAGGGCGAACGAGATGGTCGCGCCGTAGTTGTAGTTCGCGAGCGAGAACGCCTGCTGATAGGCGTACATGTTGGGGGTGAAGTCGTTCGGGATCGCACCCGCTGCCAGCTGCTGGAGGATCTGCGGCTCGTTGAAGAATTGGAGCGTCCCGATGAGGGCGAACACGAGGATGAGCAGGAGCGCCGGGGTCAGCAGCGGGATCTTGATGCGCAGGACGATCTGCCACTGCGAGGCGCCGTCGATGCGAGCAGCTTCGTAGAGCGTCGGGTCGATCCCCTGCAGCGCCGCGTAGATGATGATCATGTAGTAGCCGGCCCACTGCCACGTCACGATGTTCAGCAGGCCGTAGAAGATCAGGCTCGAGCTGAGGAAGTCAGGCGCCTGCCGGCCGAACGCCTCGAAGATCTCGGCCAGCGGGCCGAAGTTGTCGCTGTAGAGGAAGCCCCACATGAGCGCGCCGATCACGGTCGGGATCGCATAGGGCATGAAGATCATCAGCCGCGAGAAGCGTGCGTAGCGCGTGATCACGATGTCGAGGATGAGCGCGATCGCCAGCGACACCGCCATCTGGAGCGGAATCAGCACGAGGGAGAACCTGACGACGAACCAGACGCCGTCCAGGAATGACGGGTCCGTGAAGGCTTTGACATAGTTGCCGAACAACACGAATTTCGTGCCGCCGATCATCGACTTCTGGAACAGGCTCAGGTACAGGGCGTAGCCGATCGGCAGCACGAGGAGCGCCAGGAAGACGATCCCGAACGGTCCGACGAACAGCCAGCCCATCAGGTTCTGACGAGCTGATGTGGACCTGCGGCGCTTCGTCGGGATGGCGACGTTTTCGAGCGTGGTGGTCATGATTTCTCCAGTCTGTGAAGGGAACGACCCAGGGGTCGATCCGCGCGCACGCGGACCGACCCCTGGCTCAGGTCACTCGACGACCGTGAACCCCTGCTCTTCGGCGTACGCCACGACGTCCTTCTGGAGGGCATCCGCCGCTTCCGAGCCGGTCGCCGAGCCATCGATGATGGCGGCGAGCTGGTTCGTCAGCGCGGAGTAGTAGTACTGACCGAGCGGCGTGTACGTCATGCCGGTGTATGCATCCGCGGCCGGCACGTACACCTCTTTGTTGGCCTGCTGGCCGCTGAAGAACGGGACCTCGTAGTCCTGGAACTCCGACGAGGACAGGACGTTGGCGTTCAGCGGGAAGATGATCTGCTGCTGCCAGCCTTCGTCCAGCGATGCCTGGTCGGCGTAGACTCCGAACGCCACCTTGGCGGCGAGCTCCGGATCGGACGCCTGGCTGCTCACCACGAAGGCCGAGCCTCCCCAGTTGATCGCGATCGGGTTGGCCGGATCCCACTGCGGCATGGGGGCGGCCCCCCACACACCGGCATCTGCTCCCTCGCCGACGCCCGCGCCCTGGAGGTATCCGGGAGCCCACGCGGCCGAGAGGTAGGTGGCGTAGTCGCCGCCGATCACACCCGCGATGTACTCGGGGGTGAACTGGTCCTCCGTGCCGACGAGTCCCTTGTCGACCAGGCCGTCCCAGTAGTCCAGGACTTCCTTGATCTCGGGGCTGTTGAGGCTGATCCCGATCTCGCCCTCGTTCGCGGGGTCGTAGGTGAACGGCTCGGCGCCGTTCCCGTAGAAGTACGCCGTGGTGGTCGCGGGCTGGTTCGCCGCGAAGCTGGCGAAGACCGGTCCGCCCGCATCCTTGAGCGCCTGGGCAGTGGTCTCGAGCTCGGCCCACGTCGTGGGTGCCGTCAGGCCGTACTGCTCGAAGATGTCGGTGCGGTAGATCATGCCCATCGGGCCGCCGTCGACAGGAGCGCCGTACACGGCGTCGCCGACCGAGACATCCTTCCACGCGCCGTCGCTGAAGTCCGCCTTGACGTCCTCGTAGCCCAGATCGCTCAGGTCGACGAGCGCGTCCTGAACCTGGAAGGTCGGGATGCGGTCTGCCTCGACCATCATCACGTCGGGGGCGCCGCTGCCGGCCGAGATGGCCGTCTGGAACTTGTCATAGGCGTCGCCACCGGCGCCGGCGTTCGTCCAGCAGACCTGGACGTCGTCGCTGGCCTCGTTGAAGTTGTCGACGACCGTCTCCATGTTGGGATACCACGCCCACATGGTGACCACGGGCAGGTCGGTCTTCGTGATCTTGTTGGTGCAGTTCGTCGCGTCGTTTCCGCCGCCGCCGCCGTCCCCGTCGGTTCCGCCGCCGGCGGAACATGAAACGAGAGCACTCGCGAGGGCGAGTGTGGCTGCTGCAGCGATGACCGGTGTCGTCTTCACTGTGTTTCCTTTCGGTGCTGGACATCTTTGTCGGGGCGCCCACGATCCACGCCTCGCCGCCTTCGTTTTTCGGCGGGTTTCGGGCCCGCCCAAGGCGAAGGAACATGGTGCGGTTTGTGTTTGCAACGTTGTACATTCAACGTTGTAGGTGACTATTCCGGATGCCGCCCCACCTGTCAAGAGGGTTTCGAAAACTTCCCGTATAAAGTTCGGCATCATGCACAACGTCGCCCCGCCCGAAGGCGAGGCGACGCTGAACGAGGACCGTCAGTAGGTGACAGGTGCGTCTCCGAGGGCAGCGAGGAGCTTGCTCATGGCGGCGTACGCGGTGTCACGATGCGCCACGAGCGCGGGCAGCTGGTCCGGCGGCGTCGCCAGGAACCCCCGCCCGGTCTTGACGCCCAGCGCCCCGTCCGCGACGCGTTCGGAGAGCGCCTCCGGAGCGGTGAAGCGCTCCGGGTACCCCTCGGACAGAGATCGGTAGCAGAAGGCGTAGACGTCCAGGCCCGCCATGTCCGCGATGGCGAACGGGCCGAAGAACGGCAATCGATACCCGAACGTCGTCCGGGTGATCGTGTCGACGGCCTCGGCGCTGGCGACGCCCTCCTCGACAAGGCGGGCCGCTTCGCTGAACAGCGCGTACTGCAGCCTGTTCAACACGAAGCCGGTGACGTCGGCGACCTCGACGCCGAGCTTGCCCGCCTCTGCCAGAAGGCTGATCACCTCCGCCGCGGCGCCGGCTCTGGTGCTCGCATGCGGGATGACCTCCACACCCGGGATGAACGGAGCGGGGTTGCTGAAGTGGACACCGAGGAATCGCTCGGGCCCGACGACGGCTTCGGCGAGCGTGCCGATCGAGATCGTCGAGGTGTTGCTCCCGATGAGCGCGTCCGCCCTGGCGGCGGCGCTCACCCGCGCGAGCGTCTCGTGCTTGAGGACCAGGATCTCGGGGACGGCCTCTTCGATGAAGTCCGCGTCCTGGACGGCCTCCTCGATCGAAGCGGCCGCCGACACGCGCGCGGCGATCCTCTCCGCGGCATCCTCGGGGAACAGCCCTCGCCCGGCGTAGTCCCGCGCTTCGGCGATGATGCGCTCCCGACTGCCCACCGCGTGCTCGGCGCTGACATCCGCGATCCGCACCTGACGTCCCGCGAGCGCGAACACCTGCGCGATGCCGCCGCCCATGTACCCCGAACCGACAACGGCGATCTGCTCGATCATCTCTTCTCCTCTGCTTCGATCTGCCCGATGGGTGCGACCTTGGCCGCGGAGGCGGATCCCGGGTCGTATGTGTGGGTGAGCCGTGTGTCGTGCGCGGCGGCGGACACGATTATGGCGAACGACACGGCGCCGGGGTCGGGGTGCCCGACGCTCCGCTCGGCGAGCGGTCGCGCCCTCCCCTTCCGCGGGGTGAGCGCCGCCGTGGCCTCGGCGGCATGCGCGGCCGCGGCTGCGGCATCCCGCATCGCATCGGGGATGCCGGCGCCGAGGTCGATCCGGCGGCGGAACTCGTCGTCGAACGGGATGAGCGCATCGACGAGCGTCTTGTCACCGAGGACGGCGCCGCCGAGCTGTTCGATCCGCGTGCGACCCGCATGGATCGCCTCGGCGAGGGCCGTCGCGTCCGGCTCCCCGCGCGACAGGGTGTCGCCCATCGCCTCGAGGGCTGCACCCCAAAGCGCTCCGGAGGTCCCGCCCGCGCGGTCGGACCACGCTGCACCGGCCCGGACCAGCTGCGGCCCGACCCCGAGACTCGGATCCGTCGCGAGGGCCGCTTCTGCGGCGGCATCGATGCCGCGCAGCATGCCGACGCCGTGGTCGCCGTCGCCGGCGAGGGCATCGAGGTCACCGAGTTCATCGGCATGGGCGGCGATCGCCGCGCGCACGGCGCGGAACAGCTGCGCGCCCCGCGCGGCGGCCTCGCGTGAGGCCGGCGATGCGTCGCCGTGCACGGGATCGGACGGGAGCTCTGCCGGCGGCACGGGATCGTCCGTCGGAGCCTGGACGCCCGGCTCGAGCGCGATGTCGCCACGCGCGAAGGCCGGAGTCGAGGCAGGCGCGTTCCACAGCCGCTCCAGCTCATCGTCGACCCACATCAGCGTCACCGAGACGCCCCCCATGTCGAGGCTCGTGACGAGCTCACCGCACAGCGGGCTGACGACCTCGATGCCTTCGGCGGCGAGGATGTCGGTGAGGTGGCGATACAGCACGAAGAGCTCTTCGTACTTGACGGTCCCCAGACCGTTGACGATGAGCACGGCGCGCGCCTCGGCCCCCTCGGGGCGCTCGGCCAGGAGCGGCTCGAGGAGTGTGCCGGCAAGCTCGGGAGCCGACTGCAGCGGCACGTCGCGCACCCCGGGTTCGCCGTGGATGCCGAGGCCGACGGACATCATTCCGTCGGGCACGATGAACAGCGGCGACTGCGCGCCCGGCAGCGTGCATCCCGAGAACGCCACCCCGAGGCTGCGGGTGCGGCTGTTGGCATGGATCGCGATCCGCTCCACCTCGTCGAGGTCGGCGCCCTCCTCGGCTGCCGCGCCCGCGATGCGGAACACGCACAGGTCTCCGGCGATGCCGCGCCGGGCGATCAGCGCGTCAGCCGGCGCGCTGGCGACGTCGTCGGTCACCAGGACCGTGCGCACGTCCACTCCCGCCTCGCGCAGCTCGCGCTCGGCGGCGCCGAAGTGGATGACATCGCCCGCGTAGTTGCCGTAGCTGAACAGGATGCCGCCGCCGGCGTCGACCGCGCGCGCGACGCGCACGGCCTGACGTGTCGACGGCGAAGAGAAGATGTTGCCGCACACGGCTCCGGCGGCAAGACCCGGACCGACCAGACCAGCGAACGCCGGGTAGTGACCGGAGCCGCCCCCGACGATGACGGCGACCTTTCCGCCCGCCAGCGGCCGGGCGCGCACGATCCCGCCGTCGACCCGGCGCACCAGATTCTCATGGGCGCGCGCGAAGCCCTCGAGGGCGTCGTCGACGAAGGTCTCGGGATCGCCGAACACGCGCGTCATCGTGCCGCCTCCGTGACGTGCGGGAACTGCTGCCGCACCATGCTCGGGGCGGGCACGTAGTCCCGGCGCGGAAGGATCCTGCCGCGCAGGTAATCTCGGTTCGCCGCGCTCATGCTGAGGCCGTCGCCGCCGTAGTGCTCCGTGCAGATCACGCCCTGGAATCCTCCGTCGATCGCCCATCCGACGGCGGACCGGTAGTCGATGAGCCCGCTCTCGAGATACGTCGGGCTGGTGGCGATCACGCCGGTCGCGGCATCCTCGTCTCGCGTGTAGTTCTTGACGTGCCAGTAGTTCGCGTACGGCAGGGTCTGCCGTGCGACCTCGCGCCAGTCCTCGATCGGCTCGTGCAGCCGGACCAGATTGCCGAAGTCCGGATTGAGCCCGACGACATCCATGCCGATCGCCTCGACGAGCCGCACGGCCGAGGCCGCGCTGCCCAAGTACGTGTGCTCGTACATCTCCAGCGACAGCAGGACTCCGACATCCTCCGCGTGGCGGCCGAGCTCGCGGAACCGTCGCACAGCGAGGTCCCAGGCCGCGGGGTCGTCCACCGGATCCCGGTGGCCGGCGGCCGTCCAGAACCACAGCTGCGCCCGCTGTCGCGCGTTGAGCGGGCGATGCAGCCCGACAGAGACGACGCCGACGCCCCATTCGGCGGCCAGGTCGATGCAGCGGTGGCTGTAGGCGAGGTTCTCCTCCCCCGCCTGCTCGTCGGTGACGCTTCTGCGGATCACCGAGAGGGATGCCGCAGCGAGGCCGTTCGCGTCTATCCGCTCCCGCATCCCCACGCGCTGCCCCGGTGAGAGATCGCCGAACGGGACCCAGGTGTCGGTGAGGTCTATCGTGTCGAACCCGGCGTCGCTCACCGTGAGGAAGACGTCGTTCCACCGCTCCACCGCGGCGGAATCGCGCTCGGCGCCCGTGGGCGGATCGGGCGTGAACGGAAGCAGCGAGGCCGCGATCGGCCACGTCTCGGCGGTGAGAGCCATCGTGGAGTTCCCTCCTGAGATCACGTATCGTGCACGATACACGATCGCGCGATCCGACAGACCCTTGGCCGCAATCAGGACACGTCGGCGAGCTCGCTCAAGGAGCGGGTCTTCACGCCGTGCAGGTGAGCGCGCATCGCTGCGGCAGCGGCATCCGCATCCCCATCCGCGATCGCATCGCGGATCGCCCGGTGTTCGGCGATCGTGGCGTCCGCGTCGGTCACACCCCGCCCACTGAACAGACGGAACCGCTGGAACTGCCCGCCGAGCGCTTCGTATGACTGGACGAGGAACCGATTGCCCGTGCCGACGACGACGGCATGGTGGAACCGCCGATCCGCCTCGTAGTAATCGCGGAACGACTCGTAGCTGCTGCCCCGCGGAGCATGCGCCAGGTCGACGACCGCGCCGTCCAGCGCCGCCACCGTGCCTTCCCGCGGAGAGGCCGCCGCTGCACCCGCGGCCGCCCCCGGCTCGATCAGAAGACGGGCATCCATGAGCTCGCGCAGCTCGGACGCCTCCAGAGCAGGGGCGACGCGGTATCCGCGCATGGCCACGCGGCGGATCAGGCCCGTCGACTCCAGTCGCGCGAGCGCTTCGCGCACCGGACTCGTCGAGACCCCGAACTCCCGCGCGAGCGCGTCGATGCTCAAAGCGCCCTCGGGCTCTACGTGCCCGTCGACGATCAGGACGACGAGCTGGTCGTAGACGTCGTCCACGACCAGGCGCGGGCGGATGATACCCGGCCGCGGCATCCGTCCCGAGTCCGTCGTCATGTCGTCATGGTAGCGGTGGGCCTGCGGCCGCGATCGTGGCCGCCCGTGGGCACGCGTGTGGGAGCGCTCACAGCGTGCAGCCGGGTAGCCTCGGCAACGCTAAGCTTTGCCGAACAATCACCACGAGGTGCAGCGACGAGAGGGGGCGTGGTGAATGCCACGATGCACGACGTCGCCCGCGTCGCCGGAGTATCCATAAAGACGGTCTCCAACGTCATCAACGACTACCCCCATGTGCGGACCGCCACCCGCGATCGCGTGCTGGTGGCGATCAAGGAACTGGGTTACCAGCCCAACCTCTCCGCTCGCGGTCTGCGCTCGGGCAAGACCGGTGTCATCGGACTGGCGATCCCGTCTGTGCGGGAAGCGTACTTCGCCGAGCTGGCCGATTCGATCATCGGGGCGGCAGAGAAGCGCGGCCTGGGCGTGGTGGTGGATCAGACGAATCAGGTGCGGCAGCACGAACTGGACGTCGTCGCCGGACGCCGTCTTCGGCTGACCGACGGCATCGTCTTCAGCCCGGTGACCATCGACGAGTCGGACGCCGACCTGCTCAACGTCCCGTTCCCGCTCGTGATTCTCGGCGAGAGCATCTTCGGTGGCCCGACCGACCATGTCACGATGCACAACGTGTCGTCCGCGAAGGCGGCGATCGAGCACCTCCTGAGCATCGGCCGGCGGCGGATCGCGGTGATCGGCGCCGACGACGACGAGGAGGCGAACGCCTTCGGATCCGCCACGCTTCGGGTGCGCGGCTACCATCAGGCCCTTCATGCGGCCGGGCTCCCGGAGGACCCGGCGCTCGTGCGCCCCGCCGGCCTCTGGCATTACGACACCGGTGCGGCCGCGACCCGCGCGCTGATCGCGTCGGGGATTCCCTTCGACGGCCTGTTCGCTCTCAACGACACGCTGGCCATCGGTGCCCTGCGCGCCCTGGGTGAAGCCGGGGTGCGCGTTCCCGACGACGTGGCAGTCATCGGATTCGACAACATCGACGCGACGAGGTACTCGATCCCCTCCCTGTCGAGTGTGGATCCAGGCCGTGACGACATCGCCGAGATCGCGGTGGAGATGCTGGTGGAGCGGATCGCCGAGAAGGGCGAGCGGATGCCGCCACGCCGGATCAAGCCCGACTTCCGCATCGTCGGTCGCGAATCGACCGGATTCCCGTACGTCGCGGACGGCACCGATGCTGCCGACAGCACGGTCGCCACGGACGGCGCCGCGTCGGCTGTCGAGCCTGCGCACGCCGTCTGAGCGACGCCGCCAAGGGCTCGGAAGAGGAAGCAGCCTCCGCGGCCGACAGCGTGACACCGCCTCCGAATTCGGCGACGGTGTCACGCTTCCCGTGATCGGGGCGTCAGCCCTGGAACAGGCGCGGCAAGAGGTCGATCAGCGACTTCTGCCAGACGTCCCAGCTGTGCGGACCGGGGATGATCGGAGCGAACTCGTGCTCGACACCGCGGTTCGTCATGCTGCTGATCAGACTCAGCGTCGCTCCATAGGTGAAGTCCTGGACGTCACCGGAATACACCCGCAGGAGCTTGGTCCCGTCGTTGATCGCCGCCACGTCCGCGTTGCCGGGAACGCTGCCGAACGCCGACATCGCACCGATGTAGGCGAACTCGCCCGGGTACGCCCACAGTGTGCTGAGGGTGGCACCCGAACCGGCGGAGAGGCCGGCGAGGGCACGGTTCTCACCTTCGCTGCTGACGTTGTACGCTGCCTCGGCGGCCACGGTGATGCGCTGCGTGATCTCGGTGGGGAAGTTCACGCCGTTGCCGTTGGCCATCACGACCACCATGGGAACGATGTTCCCCTTGGCGTAGTGGTTGTCCAGGATCTGGGCGGCGAAGCCGACCTCGATCCAGTCCGTCCACGTCTGTCCGCCTCCGTGCTGGAGGTAGAAGACGGGGTAGGCCTCGGCGCGCTCGGGGTCGTAGTCCGGGGGCGTCCACACGTATGCCGAGCGCTGGGGGTTGCCGTTCGCGGTGCTGGTGTAGTTCAGCACCTCGACGCTCCCTCGGTTCTCGGGCGCGACCGGCGTCGTGTACTCGCCGCGGAGCGTCTCGTCGCCGGGGACCTGGAACGTACTCCAGTTCGGCTCGGAGAGCACGCTCGTCGGGTTCGTCCCGTCCTTGTGGTCGACACCTTCGACGACGAACTTGTAGTAGTACGAGCCCGCCTCGACCGGCATCGTCAGGCGCCAGCGCCCGTCGTCCTGCTTGGTCATGGGCGTGCGCGGCCAGCTGCCGGAAGGACCGAAGTTGCCCCACACCGTGACATTGTTCGCGTTCGCGAACTCCGTGCCGGTCTCGAAGGTCACGACGCCGTTCTCGTCGATCCACGGCGTCGGCGTGGTGCCGGCGGCCGGGAGCGAGTGCGGCTCGAGCGGAAGGTGGCCCTCACTGGGTCCGGTGTCGCCCGAAGCCTGGAACACGCGCTGCGCGAAGTCGTGCAGGCTCTTCTGCCACGTGTCCCACGTGCCGCCGGTCTCGGGGTCGGAACCGTCCGACTGGAACTCGACGCCCGCGGCGCTGAGCTTGTCGGCGAGGTTCACCGTCGCGTTGTAGCTCGGGTCGGTGACGTTGCCGACGTACAGACGGATGAGGTCGGTCGCATCGTTGATCTGCCTTGCCTTGCCCTTGCCGACGTTCTGCTCGAGGTCGCCCGAGAACGAGCCGACGTTCGAGAACTCTCCCGTCGCGCTGACCAGGAGGCTGAGAGCCTGCTCGGCCCCGCGCCCGATACCGGCGATCGCGCGATCCGCGCCGTCGCTGGAGACGTTGAACGCGCCCTCCGCGGCCGGAAGCAGGTTCTTGACCACCTCTCCGCGGATCTCATCGACCTCGCCGTCGCCCATGACGACGACCATCGGCTCGGCTTCTCCCGCGATCGTGAGATTGTCGAGGATCTGCTGCAGTCGCCCGAGCTCCACCCATTCGCGATAGCTCTGACCTTCGTCCTGCAGGAGGTAGAGCACCGGGTACGGCTCGGCACGGTTCTCGTCATAGCCCGGAGGCGTCCACACCAGCGCCGAGCGCTCCGTGCCCGTGACCGAGCTGTTGTAGGTGAGCGGCTCGAGGCTGCCACCGGCCGGCGCGTCGGCGAGCCACTCGGCGCCCGGACCGTCGACGAACAGGGTGTTCCACGTGGGCTTCGAGGTCACCTCCTGCGGACTGGCCGGGTTGCGGAACGGGATCGCATCCTGGTTCCACGCCGGACGAGCCGAGTACTGGTAGTAGTACAGCCCGGGCTCGAGCGGACCGAGCGTCGTGCTCCAGTTGCCGCCGCTGGCGCCCATGTTGAGCGTCGTCCAGGTCTTTCCGGGTGCGAAGTTGCCCTCGACCGCCACGACCGATCCGGTGATGCCGGTGGCCGGCTGGATCGCCGAGTTGGGCACGGTGAATCGGTAGACGTCAGTTACCCCGTTGTCCTGCACCACTTCGGCGACCCAGGGGTCCTCCTCCGCGGCGGCCGGCTGTGCCGCGATGAGCGAGCCCGCCCCCACCGCCACGGCGGTCGCGAACGCCGCCCATTTCCGTCGAGACCCGCGTCGAGCGCGTGTCTCATGCTGAACCGTTGACATCGTTGATCCTCTCTCTGCGCACACTGCCTCGTATGCGTGAACAAGAACGTCGTCCGGTCGAACGACGAGGGGGGATGACCGCATCAACGTCGCAACCAGAATCTACAACGTCGTAAAATGCGCTCTCCCCCATGCTGGGTCAGGACTTCGCGGAGTGTCAAGGAAAATCTTCTAACGTTGTAATTTGACGCCGAACGAAGGGTCTAGCTCGACGTGCAACTGGCCGGAGCGGCCTGACGTCAGCCTCGGGAAGCACGGGCGAGCACCGCGCCCGCCTGCCGAAGCCACCACGCCGGCGCGCTCATGGCGCCTTCTCCACCGCCGGCGAGCGCGGTGAGCGACACGGATGCCGCGAACGCGGAGGTGTCGGCATCCGATGAGATCCGCCCCGCGACGAGCGCGACCGGCACGTGCGCGTCGGCGGCCAGCGCCGCGACATGGGTCGGCGCCTTGCCGGCGGCGGACTGACCGTCGAACGCCCCCTCGCCCGTGACGACGACGGATGCCGCAGCCAGTGCCCCGCGCAGATCGATCAGTTCGGCGACCTCGCCGGCGCCGGGTACGAGCCGGGCGCCCCAGGCGAGCAGGCCGAAACCGACGCCGCCGGCAGCGCCCGCACCGGACGTCTGGGGATCGGCGGGAAGCAGCGTCGCGAGCCGCGCCAGTCCGGCGTCGGCGCGCACGAGGGCGGCCTCGCCGAGACCCTTCTGCGGTCCGAAGATCGCCGCCGAGCCGAAGGCACCCAGCAGCGGGTTCGTCACGTCGCTCAGGACGAGCACGCCGCCCGCGGGCAGCGCAGGAAGGCCCGAGAGGTCGGCCGACGCGACGGTGTCGAGGCCCCGGGCGCCGAGCGGGATCGTGGTGCCCGCGGCATCCGTGAATCGCGCTCCGAGCGCGGTCAGCATGCCGGTGCCGCCGTCGGTCGACGAGCTGCTGCCGATGCCGAGCACGAGGCGTGACACTCCGTGGCTGAGCGCCGCCGCGATCGCCTCGCCGAACCCGACGGAGTGCGCGTCGAGCGGCCGCAGGTCGGCACCCAGCAGTTCGATGCCCGACGTGGACGCGAGCTCGACGACCGCCGTGCCGTTCGGGGCGTCGT
>Ga0247738_10000301_pt1 | contig 19664 bp, 10 predicted proteins | sample UWRJL013104B2_FD_180936 | JGI IMG/M metagenome (GOLD analysis project Ga0247738, IMG submission 180936) | Plant litter microbial communities from Arlington Agricultural Research Station in Wisconsin, United States - UWRJ-L013-104B-2 | ecosystem: Environmental > Terrestrial > Plant litter >...
CGATATCAACGTACTTTCAGAATTAAAAAGGGTAAACGGTGTTGGATCTGGAGATATTTTGGGAACACGTGAATATGCAATGCGTATTTGGTTGAAACCAGACAGAATGCTGGCTTATAAAATTTCTGCCGATGAGGTAATGGAAGCATTATCAAGTCAGAGTTTGGAAGCTTCTCCGGGTAAAACGGGAGAAAGTTCCGGTAAACGTTCTCAGGCGTTTGAATATGTATTAAAATATTCAGGACGTTTTACAACAAAAGAACAATATGAGAATATCGTAGTAAGATCAACCAGTAACGGCGAGCTTTTACGTTTGAAAGATATTGCAAAAGTAGAGTTTGGAAGCTCGATGTATGATATTTATTCAAACTTAAACGGTAAACCTTCTGCTGCGATTGTATTAAAACAGTCTTTTGGTAGTAATGCGAATCAGGTTATTGAAGACGTAAAAGCCAAACTGGAAAAAATCAAACAAAAATTCCCAAAAGGAATGAATTATGAAATATCATATGACGTTTCTAAATTCCTTGATGCTTCTATCGAAAAAGTAATTCATACTTTGATTGAGGCTTTTATATTGGTGGGATTAGTTGTATTTCTTTTCTTAGGAGACTGGCGTTCTACCGTTATTCCTGCAATTGCGGTACCCGTTTCATTAGTAGGAACTTTTGTGTTCATGACTTTCTTTGATATTTCATTGAACTTAATTACGTTGTTTGCTTTAGTATTGGCAATTGGAGTCGTCGTCGATGATGCGATTGTAGTTATCGAAGCCGTTCACGCCAAGATGGAAGAAGAACATCTTTCTCCATTTAAAGCGACTAAAAAAGCAATGCACGAAATTGCAGGAGCTATTATTGCCATTACATTCCTTATGGCGGCGGTATTTATTCCGGTTGCATTTATGTCTGGTCCGGTTGGGGTTTTCTATAGACAATTTTCTATCACGATGGCAACCGCTATTATACTTTCGGGTATTGTGGCTTTGACTTTAACACCGGCACTTTGTGCAATGATGTTGAAAAACAATCACGGCAAACCGAAAAAGAAAACACCTGTAAATGTATTTATTGATGGTTTTAACAACAAGTTTAATCTTGCTCAGGGCAAATATCAAAATGTATTAGGTAAAATCGTAAACAGAAGAGCCGTTACAATTATTGCGCTTTTAGGATTTTGTGCCGGTACATGGTTAATCAGCAGCACAGTTCCTTCAGGATTTATCCCGAATGAGGATCAGGGAATGTTCTATGCTATTATCCAGACACCTCCGGGATCATCATTAGAAAGAACCAATAATATTGCTGAGAAACTGCAAAAAATAGCAGAAGGAGTAGAAGGAGTAAAATCAGTTTCTTCATTGGCAGGTTATGAAATTTTGACTGAAGGTACAGGATCTAACGCAGGAACTTGTTTGATCAATTTAGAAGACTGGAACGATCGTAAACAATCTGTACAGGAAATTATGACGGAACTGGAAGAAAAATCAAAAGATATTCCGGGTGCCAACATCGAATTTTTCCAACCACCTGCAGTACCGGGATATGGAGCAGCGGGAGGATTTGAGCTTCGTTTACTGGATAAAACAGGTTCTAGTGATTTCAAAAAACTGGAAGCCGTTAATAAAGATTTCGTAGAAGAATTGAACAAACGTCCTGAATTATCTAACGTGTTTAGTTTCTTTAGTGCGAGTTTCCCTCAGTACATGATGAAAGTCGATAATGATTTGGCACAGCAAAAAGGAGTTTCTATCGAAAATGCGATGAATACTTTGTCAACTCTTGTTGGTAGTAACTATGAAATTAGCTTCATTAAATACGGTATTAACTATAAAGTAATCGTTCAGGCCGCACCGGAATATCGCGCGCAGCCAGATGATATTTTAAAACTTTATGTAAAAAATGATCGTGATGAAATGGTTCCTTTTTCGGCCTTTATGAGATTAGAAAAAGTGTACGGACTTTCGGAAATTACGAGACATAATATGTACACTTCTACAGAAATTAGTGGTGGTGCGGCTCCGGGTTATAGTTCTGGTACAGCTATTAAAGTAATTCAGGATGTTGCAGCCAAAAAATTACCTAGAGGGTATGATATTGACTGGGCAGGTATTTCTGCAGATGAGGTAGCACAGGGTAATCAGGCAATATGGGTATTCCTTATTTGTTTAGGATTTGTGTACTTGGTTTTGGCGGCGCAATATGAAAGTTTTATTCTGCCATTATCAGTAATTCTTTCTTTACCTGCGGGTATTTTTGGAGCTTTCCTTTTATTAAAAGTGGCAGGATTAGAAAACAATATTTATGCGCAGGTTGCCATGGTAATGCTTATTGGTTTACTTGGTAAAAATGCTGTATTGATTGTAGAGTTTGCGATACAAAGGCATGCGGCAGGAAAAACAGTTCTTGAAGCCGCAATGGAAGGTGCAAAAGCAAGGTTCCGTCCTATTTTAATGACTTCATTTGCTTTTATCGCCGGATTATTACCATTGGCATTTGCTTCTGGTCCGGGTAAAATTGGTAACAGAACTATTGGTACTGCAGCTGCGGGAGGTATGCTTATCGGAACTATTTGTGGTGTATTTGTGATTCCAGGATTGTATTACATCTTCGCAAAAATTGCAGAGAAACACAAATTAGTTAAACATGAAGAAGAGAATCCATTAACAGAAGAAATTGACAACAATCATGTATAAATTTAAAACATATCAATATGGTGTTGCTGTGGGACTTTGCCTTGCTGTTGCAAGTTGTAAAGCTCCACAAACGGTAGCCGAAACACCAAGTAAACCAGTTCCGGAAGTTTTTGCAAATAGCAAAGACACCACGAATATGGCAACTATTCCATGGCACGATTTCTTTAAAGATCAAAATCTGGTGAACTTAATTGACTTAGCCCTGAAAAACAATCAGGAGTTAATGATGACTTTACAGGAAATTGAAATTGCCAAAAATGATGTTCGTGTTAGAAAAGGGCTTTTATTGCCAACAGTTGGCGTTAGAGCCGGAGCGGGTGTAGAAAAAGTGGGAAGATATACAAGTCAGGGTGCAGGTGATGCTTCGACAGAAATTATGCCAGGTAAGGAAACGCCAGATCCGCTAGGGGATTTCAAAATAGCCGCTTACGCGAATTGGGAAGTTGATATCTGGAAAAAACTACGTAATTCTAAAAAAGCAGCGTTAACTCGATATTTGGCTACTGTAGAAGGAAAAAACTTCGTAGTAACAAGTCTGATTGGTGAAATTGCAAATTCTTATTATGAATTATTGGCTTTAGACAGTCAGCTTGATATTGTAAAACAGAATATCGAATTGCAATCAAACGCTTTAGAAATCGTAAAAGTTCAAAAACAAGCGGCGAGAGCAACAGAATTGGCCGTTCAGAAGTTTCAGGCTGAGGTTTTAACTTCAAAAAGTCTGGAGTTTGACATTCGTCAGAAAATAAAAGAAGCAGAGAACAAAATTAATTTCTTAGTGGGTCAATATCCACAGGAAATTAAAAGAGACAGAACCAATTTCCTGACTTTGTTGCCTTCAACAGTACAATCAGGAATTCCATCTCAATTGTTAGCCAATCGTCCCGACGTTAAACAAGCTGAATTGCAACTTACAGCTGCAAAACTGGATGTAAAAGTTGCCCGAGCTGAGTTTTATCCATCTTTGGATATTTCTGCAGCGGTTGGCTTTAACGCTTTTAACCCATCGTATTTGTTTACGCTTCCAGAATCGTTATTGTATTCGTTAGCGGGAGATATTGCAGCGCCATTAATTAACAGAAATGCGATTAAGGCGGAGTTTAACAGTGCCAATGCAAGACAGCTTCAGGCATTGTATAACTACGATAAAACAATTTTAAACGCTTACATCGAAGTTTCGAACCAGCTTTCTAAAATTGATAATTTAGGAAAAAGTTACGATCTAAAATCACAACAGGTTGATGCCTTAAACACTTCGATTGATGTTTCTAACGATTTGTTTAAATCAGCCAGAGTAGATTATTTTGAAGTTTTAATGACACAAAGAGATGCTTTAGAAGCTAAACTGGAATTAATAGAAACTAAAAAAGACCAATTAACTGCTGCAGTTAATGTTTATAGAGAACTAGGCGGCGGCTGGAAATAATATTGCTTGTTAATTTGTAGATAAAAGCCTTTCGGGAGTAAAATCCTGAAAGGCTTTTTTATTTTTGGTTTTGAAAATTCTGAATAGTATTAAGACTCCTTCTCATTATTGATCTCAGCTTCTTCTTTTTTTGGAACGTAGTTTAGCTCTTCTTCAATCTTTTTGCGGTCTTTTTTATTTTGTCTGATCAGAATATAAATCAGTAAGACAACGCCAATAATTATTGCACCTATAATAAACCAGTTGATTTCCATAAAATTGCTATTTAAGTTGATGTGAATTTCCTGATTTTGTTTTCTTAGTTTTGTTTTGATAAAAATTCACCAAACCATAATCCTGATTGTTTGATGGTTCTTTTTTGAGTTTCAAAATCAACGTGAATTAATCCGAATCTTGCATTATAACCTTCCGCCCATTCAAAATTATCGGTAAGACTCCAAACAAAATAGCCATCAACATTTAAACCTTCGTGTTTGGCTTTTAAAATCTGTTCCAAATTATCCTGAATAAAATGAGTACGTTTAATATCATATACTTTTCCATTTGTAACAGTATCCGGAAAAGCAGCTCCATTTTCGGTTATAATGATTTTTTTGATGTTTTTATAACCGTTGAATCTTTTCAAAACATGGTATAGGGCAGGAGGATAAACTTCCCATCCCATTTCGGTGGTAATTACATTTCTTTTTTCGGCACTAACAAGTTCGGCACCAATATACGGAATCAGCATTGATGATCTTACTACTTCGCGTGTATAACATTGTAATCCGATGAAATCAAAATCAAAAGCGAGATTGTCAAGATCGCCCTTTACAATATAATTGTTGAGTTTTTTAAGCACAGGCAAATCTTCCTGTGGATATCCAAGTCCTAAAATAGGTTCTATAAAAGTTCTGTTTAGCAGGGTATCGACTCTTTTTGCAGCCTGAACATCTGCAGGTTTGTCAGAGAAAGGTTCAATATGCGTACAGGAGAAAGTAGTGCCAATATTTGCATCAGCAACTTTATTTCGCAATATTTTTGCGCCGGCAACCGTTGCCAATGTTACATGATGCATGGCTTTAATGTAATTGGTAATTCCTTTTTTTCCCGGAGCATGAATTCCTAAAAAATATCCTGCGCCTGTAAAAACAGAAGGTTCGTTTATCACCATCCAGTTTTTAACCCTGTCGCCAAAATATTGTGCGCAAACCTCGGTGTATTCTGAAAACCATGAAACACATTCCCGATTGGTCCATCCGCCTTTTAATTCCAGCGCATGCGGTAAATCCCAATGATAAAGTGTAATCCAGGGTTCAATTTCACATTCAATTAAAAAATCAATGATTTTATTATAGTAGTCAATTCCTGCCTGATTTACAGGATGAACTCCTGTAGGCATAATACGCGACCAGCTAATAGAAAATCTAAAATTTGGAATATTTAGCTGTCGTACTAACTGAATGTCATCTTTATAAGTATTATAAAAATCACATGCATTAATAGCGTGATGACCATTTTTTATTTTGCCTTTTTGAGAAGTAAAAACATCCCAGATCGAAGCACCTTTACCTTCGGCATCGTGCGCTCCTTCAATTTGGAAAGCGGCTGTAGAGACTCCCCACAGGAAATCCGTCCCAAATTGTTCTTTATTTAGTAGTGAGTGGTCAATTTTATTCATTTAAATATGCTGTCCTTTATTTTTTAGTCATTAATGAAGGAAAGTAGTTTGCATTGCTCTTAAAAAAAGCCATTCTTTAAATGAAGTCAGGAATGATAAGTTGAAGAATTTCATGATATATAGTTTTAATCAAATTAATAAAACTCATATAAATTGAGCGTAACCTAAAGGTTATGAAATGGTTAACTATATTTTTTGTCCAAAAAATCAATATTGAATAAAAATTAACAAAAACTTAATTAAAAGAGCTGTAAGTGATAATTATGCAATGATATTAGTTAAAATTATCCAAAAATATAAATTATGTAAGAAATGCCAAAAATTATAGAACATACTTCAGCTTCTTTCCACCTAATTTTGACTTAGTAATTAAAAAATAATTAAAACGAGATCACATCATGAAAAATTTAAAACAAATATTATTCGTAGTAGCATTAAGCTTTGGTATGTTCGCAACATCTTGTAGTAGCGACGATAATGAAGGAGAAACAATTGTTCCAATTCAAGGTAAATTCAACCTAAGTCAAACAGGAACAATCGTTAATGGACAAGAAGTATTGGTAGATGCTCCACAAAATGCAAGTGGATGTAACAGAGATTATTTAGAGTTACGATTAAGTAACACAGCAGTTATAGGTGATTACGACGGTGCTAATTGCGCTTTAACAGAAACTACAGGTACTTACGTAAGATCTCATAATGATTTAACTATCACTGTAGGAAATGTAAGTTCAACATCTGATATCATGAATCTTACTAACAAAGAGCTGAAAATTAAAGATAAAGCAACTGGTATTATTACAGTTTATACAAGATAATTTATTTTTTTGAAGCAAATCCTGACTTTCATAGAAGTTAGGATTAAAACGGAAATGACTCCATAAAAGTTGTTTCCGTTTTTTTATTTAGTAATTATAAGGGAATATAGATATCAAAAGTGGCACCTTTATCTTTTTCACCTTTGGCGGTAATATAGCCGTTATGGTTTTCTACAATTTTTTTTACGATAGCCAGGCCAATCCCGGTTCCGTTATATTTTTCTTTTCCGTGTAAACGCTGAAAAACTTCAAAGATTTTCGTGTTATATTGCTGATCAAAACCAATTCCATTGTCAGAGATACTGATATGGCAATAACTTCCCTCGTTTGTAAAATTGTCTTCAGAGCTTTTTACCTGATGAATTTTACTTTTTATTTTTATAACCGGCTGAATATCCGGTTTAGAAAATTTAAGTGAATTGCTTACCAAATTGTATATTAATTGTCTGAATTGAAATGGGATGATATTAATTTCACAAGATTCAGTATTTTCAACAACTGCATTTTTTAGTTCCAGTTCCTCTTTCAGATCTTCTTTTACTTCATTTATAATTTCAGAAATATCTGTTTTTTCAAATATTCTTTCCTGAGTATTTGTTCTTGAATAAGAAAGTAAATCATTAATAAGCGTTTGCATTCTGTTGGCTGCGTTTTGCATTCGCTGAAACTTATCTTTTCCAACATCAGATAAATTTTCAGATTCCCTTTCCATAATCTGTGAAGCAAATGTCTGAATTTTTCGAAGCGGTTCCTGCAAATCGTGACTTGAGATATACGTAAAGGACTGAAGCTCTTTATTCATTTTCTCCAGTTCCATATTATTGCGTTCCAATTCTTCGGTTCTTGCAGCAACCTGTTTTTCTAATTCGTTTGTAAAAGCCTTTTCAGTCTGAATGTCTGTAAAAGCGACAACCCATTTTATGATTTTATTTTCTTCGCCAAAAACCGGCTCACCAATAACGGCGTGCCATCTGTAATTTCCATCTTTGCCTTTTACCCTTACATCACATCTGTAAACTTCTCCTGTCGCCAGACTATGGGTCCAGACTTTCATATTCTCGTCATAATCATCCGGATGAATCAGGGTTCTCCACTTAGGTTCTCCATTGGGATGAATGCCTGTATATTCAAGCCATTTTCCGGATGCAAACAAAACATTTCCGTTTTCGTCTGTTTCCCAGATTAATTGCGGAATACTTTCTGTTAAGGAACGGAATCTTTTTTCGCTTTCTTCTATTTTTTTTCTTGCCAGAACTTTTTCAGTAACATCAATTATAGTCACTTTTATTCCAGAAATGCTATTGTCTTTCTCACGCATTGGTGCGTATTCAAAATCAATATACATCTCATGACCGCCGTTTTTACCATTAATAAAAATTAACGACTCAGATTCAGAATGTACTTTGCCGGTTGTGTAAACTTCGTTTAATAAATGGGCATATTTTTGTTCTTTGAGTTCCGGGAATATGTTTAAGATTTTTTTGTCCTGTACGTCACTTTCATTTTTTCGCCAAATATTTTTTAATAAAACATCATTAGCCATTTCAATGACCATATCACGTCCCTTCAGTATTGCCTTGGGTACAGGAGAATACATAACCAGATTACGGAATCTTTTTTCGCTATCCTCAAGTTCCTGCTGGTTTTTTTTCTCAAGAGTAGTGTCTCTGGTAGTTCCAATTAATTTTTCGGGATTGTTGTTTTCATCATAAAAAACTTTTCCCTTGCTTTCCATCCAGTGTATCGATTTGTCAAGCCAAACCATTCGAGCTTCATAATTTAAATAACCTGTTTCAAAAGCTTTTTTCAGTGCTTTAGTTCTCAGGTACATATCATCCGGATGAACGTGTTTTAGTAATTGCTCGTGATTTAATTGGACGTTGGAGCTATATCCGCCAATGATTTCGAGATATCTTTTCGAATAAATGGCTTCTTTTGTTTTAAGATTCAGTTCCCAGGTTCCAAGTTCACTTGCTTCTACAACAATTTTTAGGCGTTCTTCATTTTGCTCAATTCTTTTTCGGGCTTCTACTTTTTCGGTAACTTCTGTTGCGGTTGCTATGATACCCGAAATCTTTCCATCTTCTTCTTTTAAGGGATAATAGAGAAAATCGAAATAGAAAATTTCTACTTTTCCGGTTCTGTTTAAAGGAATTGGAGCTTCATTTCCGTGATATGGAGTTCCTGTTTTCAAGACACCTTTTAACAAATCACTTACGCTATTTTCTACCTCCGGCAATGAATCAAACAAAGGTTTGCCTACAAAAGTTTTTTCTTCCCGGCCTACCAATTTCAAATAAGCTTCATTGGCCATTTCAACCATATGGTTTGAACCACGTAAAATCGTGATTCCAACAGGAGCTTGTTTTACTGTATTGCGAAAACGTTTATCACCTTCTTCTACTTTTTTCTTGGCAATATTCAAATCAGTAAGATCAACTGCGGTATTCATTACACCATAAATATTGCCATTTACATCGTAAAGCGGAGTAAAACTGTAATTAAAATAAAAGATTTCTAATTTGCCATTTATGGTAAGATCGACACGGGTATTTTTAGAGTGAAAAGATTGACCGGTTTCAAAAACGGTATTCAACTGTTCAAAAATGGACTGATTGTCCAGTTCCGGCAAAACCTCTGAATATAATTTTCCAACTACATCATTTCCCTTTCCCCAAACATCAATAATAGACTGATTGGCAAGTTCAATGCGCATTTCTTTTCCCACATAAACACCAATTGGAAAAGGTGCATTTTCTACCAGCTGTCTTATTTTTTGTTCGCTTTCCTCAATTTTATATCGTGATAAAACCTGCGCAGTTACTTCAATTGCTACCGCTACAATACCAGATATTGTTCCGTCGGGTTCAGTAAGAGCCTCGTAGACGAAATTAATATAAGTCTGTTCCAGTTTTCCATTTCTGGGAAGCAGGACAGGCTCTTCATTTGCAGTAAATTTTTCTCCGGTTATATATACATTATCCAGTAAACTTTCCAGATGATTATTTTTTGTTTCCGGTAATGCTTCAAAAATGGGTTTATTAAGTACATTTTCACTTGTTGTTCCCCATAGCTGAATCATTTGTTCATTTGCAATTTCAACTACATGATTTTTACCTCTAAAAACACACATAGCCACAGGAGCCTGCATGATATTATTTTTAAATCTTGTATTGCTTTGTTTTAAGGCTTCGGCAGCTTTTTTCTTTTCAGTAGTTTCAATTACAGTAACCAAAACGCCGCCAACTTCGCCGTTTTCATTTTTTATGGGACTGTATGAAAAATCAAAGTAACATTCTTCTGTAAATCCATTTCGGTTTAAAGGCACCATAAAATCAGGAAAACCAACAGCTTTTCCTTTCATTACATCTGCAAACATAGGTCCTATGGTATCCCAAATTTCAGAAAAGGTTTCTTTAGAACTAATTCCTAAAGCTTCCGGATGTTTATTTAAACCCAAAATAGGCCTAAAACTGTCATTGTATAATTGAGTATATTCATTTCCCCATGCAATGTACATTCCAAAAGGGTTATTAAGAACTACAGACAGCATAGTACAAAGACTTTGGGGCCAAAAAGCCGGATCGCCCAAAGGTGTTTTACTCCAATCTTTAGACCGTATGAGTTTCCCCATTTCTTCGCCACCTTCCAAAAAATACAGATCTTTATTTGTAATGCCCATTCAAATAAATTTAAGGTTGAAGGATGAAATTTTCTCTTGCAGGTTGTTTAAAATTGCTTTCGGATGCAATACTTAAAGCGCTTCCAATTACTTTTTTTAATTTAGAAAATTCACCGGGTTTTTGAATATAATAAACAGCTCCTTTTCCGTAAACTAAATCTACGATATCTCTGTCTAAGGAAGTCGAAAAAATAATGACCGGAAGATTTTTATATTCTTCCAGCTGTTTTATCTCCGTTAAACATTCCAGACCATTTTTTCGGGGCATATTTAGGTCAAGAAACAAAATATCGGGTAAATTTTCCGCACCACTTTCAGATAAAAAATCCATAAGTTGTACTCCGTCATTTACCGTTACAAGCGATGTAGGAAGAAGTAATTCGTCTAGAGCTTCTTTAAAGAAGTCACAATCGTCTTCGTCGTCGTCTGCAAGTAAAAGATTGAATTGTTGTTTCATTGTATTAAGGTAGAAATGTTTTAGCTAATATAAAACTATTTTTTTTAGATTTTTTATGAATCTGGTCATTCTCCTTCAAAAAAAGCAATAAATTACAGACTTTTTTTTGTTTATTTATTCATTGCAATATAGTCTGATGGCGACATGGCGAAGTGCTTTTGGATAGTAAAAGTTTTGTTTTTTTGAATAATTAGATTGTTTTATTCTTTTTCATGCGAGGTTTATCAAACCTTGTAGGTATCTCGGTTTAAATAATAAATCCTGCAAGGTTTCCAAAACCTTGCAGGATTTTAATTTGGTATTTTTTATTTGAAACCGAACCATTTTCATCTCAATTCAAATTGATAAGTTGAGGTCCGAATTCTTCGTAAAAAATATTTTCGGGACTTACATTTAAATTAACCAAAGCTTCGTATTGTGTTTTAATAAACATTTCGGGACCACAGATGTAATATTTTGCCTGATCTAATAAAATAGAATCTTTGCATTTATGAAGATCAACGCGCCCTTGAATTATTCCGCTTTGACTATCATTTTTATTTTCTAATGTGTCATAAAAAGTAAAAGTTTCAAGATGTTTTGCTTCTTCTTTTAATGTTGTAATTTGATCTTTAAACGCGTGAACAGATTCATTTCTGCAGCCGTGAATCCAGATTGTTTTTTTATTCTGAATGTTGTTTAAATTAGTTTCCAGCATGCTTAACATTGGCGTAAGCCCAACACCGCCGCTTATTAAAACTAACGGATTTGAAGAATCTTTTTCTAAATGAAATAATCCGGCAGGAGCAGAGATGGAAATAGGATCGCCTTCTGATTTTGAATGCAAAGTATTCGAAACATAACCTGATGGATTTGGTGCAATACCACTTTCTTTTTTTACTGAAATTCTATAATATTCGGGATTAAAAGCACTTGATAAACTGTATTGTCTGGGTTGTAAAAGTTCTAATTCAGGAACATAAACCTGAATGCTAATAAATTGGCCGGGATGATAATTGGTGATTTCTTTTCCATCTTCGGGATACAGATAAAAGGATTTAATTTCGGTAGATTCTTCTACAATTTTTTTGATTACGAATTTTCTCCAGCCGTTCCAGCTTCCGGGTTTGGCGCTGTTTTCCTGATACATTTCTTTTTCAATATCAATCATAATTTGGGCAAGCTGATAAAAAGCAACTGTCCAGGCGTCGAGTATTTCGGGAGTTGCGGCTTCTCCAACAACTTCGCCAATTGAAGCGATAAGTTGTGTTCCTACAATTTTATATTGTTCGGGCTGGATATTTAAACTTCTGTGTTTTGTTCCGATCCCTTTTAGAACACCTATTAAAACACTCGGATCGTCAATATTTTCAGCATAAGCCAAAACAGCATTTGCAAGAGCTGATTTTTGTCTTCCGTTTGCCTGATTTCCCATATTAAACATGTTTCTCAACTCGGGATGATGTGTAAACATTCTTTTATAGAAATAATTGGTAAGATCTTCACCGCTTGCTCTTAAAATTGGAATTGTAGCTTTGATAAGCTCTTTTTGATGTGGATTCATTTTTAATAATTAGGATTTGATTAGGATTAAATATTCAGATTCTAAAGCAGTAAATTTTTTAGAATTTGATATTTACAAATTTAAATAGGGCGTAAGGCTCTATTTTATGACTCAAATCATAAGAATCAAAAAAATAAATAAGTTGAAGTCATTTTAGAAGCGAATAACTCCGAAAAAGTTCTAATGAATTGGTTTGCGTTAGGGATAGAAGCGGAAATCCTTTTTTTGAGCTTTTTCTGCTCAAAAAAAGATTGGGAGCGGATAGCCCGACCGGAGGGAACGCAAAAAAAACTAATTATGATCTAAAAAAGTTAGTCACAAATTTTCACAAATTCGAAACACAATCTAACTTGATAACTTTTTATTCAGGTAGAAAATAATTGAATTAATTTACGAATTAAGCCAGTTTTTAAAATTATTAATTTCTTTTTTGCTCAAAATAATAGGTTCCGTGTCTGGCACGGCAAGGTTAAGCAGTAATTCTATTTTTTGACTGGAATGCTTTACAATTTCCTGAATATGATGTCTGTTGATGATATATTTTCTATTGATTTTAAAAAATAATTTCTGATCAAGACTATTAATCAGGTCTTTAAGATTGCTGTTGTACAAATAACTGTTTCCGGAATTGGTGTGAATAAAAAGATGTTTTCCTGTGGCAAAAAAATAAGGAATTGCAGTGTCATTAATAGAGATGAGTTTGTCTCTGTGATTGACCAAAAAGTGATGCTGAATACTGCTTTGATTTTCAATTTCAACCAAAGATTCAAGAATTGGATTTGGATTGAAAGTTTCCTTGATGTTTTTGTATTTGGATAAAGCTTCTAATAATTCCTGTTCTTCATAAGGTTTTAGAAGATAATCTATCGTAAAATGTTTGAAAACTTTTACGGCATAAGAATCATAAGCGGTAATAAAAATAACGGGACATGAAACGGTTGCTTCTTCAAAAATGTCAAGACTTTTTCCGTCTCCCAAATGAATATCCATAAAGGCAAGATCGACTGTTTTTTCTTTGAAAAAAGCCACAGCATCTTTTACAGATTTTAAAATAGTTACTTCACTTATGGTGATAATTTGTTGTTGTTCGAGAATTGATTTCAGATAATTTGAAGCCAGATGTTCATCTTCAATGATGGCAATTTTCATTTTCCTTTTTTTGCAAAGGTAAAAAAAAGCTCCGTTAAAAACGGAGCTTAATTTCAATCTACAAGTTTGGATTATTTAAACGTGCATTCTGTGGGAATGGCAGCGTATAACGCGGGTCATTTTGGATTAATGTATAATCCTGATCAATTACTGTGTGCATGATTGATTTTTGAGTTGTTCTTCTCAAATCAAACCAACGGTGTCCTTCTGCAGCAAACTCACGTTGTCTTTCCTGAGCAATAAAGTCAAGTAGTTCTGTTTGGTTCATTGCATCAATTTCGATGCTAAGCTGATTGAAACCTGTTGCATTATATCTTTTTTTGATAAAAGACAATAAAGTAGTTTTTGCTGGAGCTAAATCATTTAACTGAGCTGAAGCTTCTGCTTTTGTCAAATATAATTCAGAGGCTCTGAAAGAACATTTTTGAGCAAGTTCTCCACCTTTTCTAAAAACATAATCACCTCCAAGTTTTTGAAAATACACTCCAAAACGTAAATCATTTGCCTGATCGTAAGCATCTAATAAATCTGAAGAAACGTAACCAGCCCCTTTTAAGTTATTATTAAAAACATCTTCAAGTGCTAATATTGATTCAACTCCATCGTAAGCAGTTGGTAAAACCGGAGTAGCATTAAAATCAACTAAAGCATTTTTGTATGTTAGTGCTTTGTCTGCAGCTTCTACGGCTTTTGTCCAATCTTTTTGGTATAAGAAAATACGAGATTCCAATGCATAAATTGCTGCTTTAGAAAAACGGTAATTTAATCCTTTAGCTTGCGTGTCTTTGTTAAGCAATCTTTTAGCTTCTTCTTTATCAGCAAGAATTTGCTCGTACACTTTAGCAACACTTTCCGGAGTATAAGCCTGCTCTAAATCTACTTTTAAAGCTAATGGAACACCTTTGTCAGTACCTGCAGTAGCAGCATTGTAAGGTTTAGCAAATAAGTTCAATAAGTCGAAATACGAATAAGCTCTTAAAGCATACGCTTCTCCAATTAATTGATCTTTATCAGCAGAGGCTTCAAGTTTACCTGTTGCATCATTAATAATAACATTTGCATAAAAAATGGTATTGTAAAGAGCATCGTATTGAAAACTTGTTGTAATCTTATCAGGGTTTGTATCATTCCATGCATAAATGTCTCTGAAATAAGCGAAATCCTGGCTATATTGGTCTAAAATCATTTCATCACCTCTTAATGTAGTAAGCGATTTATGTTTAGGAAAAGCTTCGTATCCTCTCGTAAGTACACTTCTGTAATCTGTTAATGTTTCCGGAATTACTTTGCCAATAGGCTGTACGTCCAGATAATCATCACAGCTTACTGTAGTAATAGCTGCGACGAAAAAGAATGCATATTTTAATATATTTTTCATTTTAAATCAGTTTAAAAAGTTAAGTTACATCCTATAGATAATGATCTAGGAATTGGTTGCGCATAGATATTTCCGTAAGTTTCAGGATCAAAGTAACCTTTGTAATCAGAACTTACAACAAATAAATTTCTTCCCTCAATACTAAATCTGATATCTTCCATGAAAACACTGTTAGTCGCTTTTTTTGGCAAAGAATATCCTAAACGAATACTGCTTAATCTCATGTAACTCATCTCTTTTACCCATGTGTCAAGTAAAGCATATGAATCTACTGTATTTGCAGTAGCATACCAGTCGTAAGCCATCCATGAATCACCTGTTCCAGAATTTTTACCCACTATACCAGGTAGGTTTGAGCTGGTATTTGTAGCTGAATGTGCATTTAAAATTTGAGTAGAATAGTTTTGTCCACGGTCTACTTCAGTTCCACTATAAGGAGGTCTTTCTACAACAGTTTGTTTAATATTAAAAGTAGTAGCAATGGTTAGGTCAAAGTTATGTACTTTAAATGTGTTGATAAAACCTCCTGTAAATTTAGGGTCACGATCTCCTACGTAGGTAAATAGGTCACGTGTTTCTGTTGCTGTTAAGCGCGATTGCGATATTTCTCCAGGAAAAAGATCTACATAAGGGTCATAAAGGGCAAAAAAGGTGTTTGTATTAACGATTTCTCCATTTTTATTTTTAAATAATGGATATCCATTTTCATCGATTCCTGCTGTTTTTAGGGCGAATACAGCATTAACCGGATGTCCTTCTCTTGAAGGTGTGTACGTATTTTCTCTAATTTGAATACGATCTACATTACTCTTGTTGTGAGAGAAATTAATATTGGTAGTCCATGAGAAATTAGGGCGCTCGATATTTTTTGTTGTTAATGCAATCTCATAACCTTTATTAGACACTTGTGCCCAGTTTAAATTAGAGAATTCAAAACCATTTTCGATAGGAAGAGATTGTAAACCAATTAAATCGCTACTTTTTCTTCCGTAGATATCAGTTACAACGCTTACACGGTTGTTAAACAAACCAAGATCAAAACCAAAGTTGGTGTTGGTTGTTTTTTCCCATCTCAATTTATCATTTGGCGGAGACGAGATAAAAATAGTTGGCTCATTTTGTCCAGGTAATAACACTACATTTTTATATTCTCCAACTACATAAGGAGAGGTGTTTTTGTCGATATTTCCTTGTAAACCATAAGAAGCACGTAATCTTAAAGTAGATAAAAGTGTACTTTCTTTTAAGAAATCTTCTTCAGATACTAACCAAGAACCAGAAATAGCCCATAATGGCAAATATTTATATTTAGGGTCTACACCAAATAAATCAGATCCGTCGTAACGCACACTACCAAAAGCAGTATATTTTCTGTTGTAAGTATAAGATGCTGTAGCAAAGAATGAAGCAAATGCATTTTCATTCTCTGTTTTTTGATATGTTCTGTAGTCAGCCTGGTTTGCAATACTTTCGTTAGGGAAAACGATTTGCTTAGTCGTTAAATTTGTTGGGTTATATCCAAAACCTTTAGTTGCGATAGAAGTATTGTAATTTCTTCTTAATTCGCTACCAGCCATTACCTCAACCTCGTGTTTTTGGTTGAAAACAGCACTGTAGTTTAACATCGTTTTCCAGTTGTATTGAAAAAAGTCAGTATTTGAATTTTGAATAATTCCACCTTCAGGAAGGAAATAAGTAGCCACTCCGCCACTGAATCTTCTTGTTTTTTCTCTTTCTTTTCTAGTGTAATACGTTTCTTTATCTGCAAATTTTTCAGAAGCATTATTGTCAAATTGAAGACCTACCTGAGTAGTTGCTTTGAAGTTTTTAGTAATGTTATAATCAATATCAAGTATCGCTTTTATAGCTCTGTTTTTTAATTCGTAAGATGTATTTTCTCTCTCTTCAAGGAAGTTAAAAGGAACATATACAGAATTATTTCCATATCCTGCAATATCCTTATCGTAGTTATAACTTCCATCAGCATTTCTAGGCGTTAAATAAGGGTTTACAGTTCTTGAATAATTTCCAGGATTTGTAAAACCGTCTGTATCTGTTACATAAGATTTTGTGGTACTTTGAGAACCAAAAATACTAACACCAACACGTAATTTATCGCTTACTTCAAAATTGTTTTTTAAAGTAAGATTGTATCTGTTGAATCCAGTTCCAATTGTAGTTCCATCTTCATCATAAGCTCCAAGAGAGAAGTAGTAATCAGATTTTTCTCCACCACCAGACAAACTCAAACCGTATTGTGTATTTACTGCATCCTGATACAATAAGTTACCCCAGTTTGTATTGTTGTTTCTTAATGCATTAATAGAATTTTGAGAATCTGTACTTAAAGCTGAAAAACCTCCCGCTCTGTAAGCTCCTAATTCATTAGCGCCATTTAAAATACGGGAAACTTGTCCGCCAGTATCTCTGTAAGTTAAATTTGGATCAGCAGCCATTCCTAATTCAAAATCAACTTTTTGAGATGAATTCATCAAGTTTAATTTAGAAAAGTCAGGTCTTTGTGTAAGGAAAGTATTGGTAGTAAAGTTTACTCTCATATTTCCTTTTCTACCTTTTTTTGTAGTAACAACGATAACTCCGTTTGCAGCTCTTGCTCCATAAATAGCAGTTGCCGAAGCATCTTTTAAGATTGTGATATCTTTAATATCTTCAGGGTTTAATCCTGCGATAGAAAAGTTAGTCAATTGATCGATATTGTCTTTATCGTAATTTTGTGGAACATCATTTCCTTCTAAAGGCAAACCATCTAAAACCCATAAAGGATCTTGTGGACCTGAAAGCGAAGCCGTACCACGAATTCTCACTTTTGCGATAGTACCAGGAGCACCTGTATTTTGAGTAACGGCAACACCCGTAACCTGACCAATCAATAATTGATCAATACTGGCAACACCCGCTTGCTGAATGTCGATCATGTTAGCCTTACTAATAGCAGAAGTTAATTTTCTGGTTTCGATTTTTTGGTAACCTGTAACAACAACCTCTTTTAATTCTGCAGTTTCAGATTTCAAACTAACATTGTAGTTTTTTTGACTTGTAACTTCAAGTGAAGTAGACTCATATCCGATATAAGTTACCCTTAAAAACTTTACGTTACCGTTTATTTGTAATGAAAATGTACCATCAAAGTCAGTAACGGTACCAAGGCTTGAACTTTGAATTACACCTTTTTGTTGTGTGCTGTTGGAAATAGAAGCATTTTCTACAAAGACAGATACACCATATAGGGGCATACCATCTTTTGAATCAGTTACTTTTCCTTTAATAGTTCTGGTTTCCTGGGCATACCCGGACAGGGCAAGGAGAAAACTCAGCATGTAGAATAGATTTTTCATTCTGGAATTTGGGTTTGGTTAAAAATTTATAATGTGTTGTTTAATGCTCTTTCTATACGTTGAATCAAGTCGAAATAATGGTTTTTAGTTTCCTGGTTCCCGATATTTCTTTTTGATTTTAATAATTGTAAAACCAGATTTAATTCTCCTTTTTTATCAGAAGTAACTTCCGAAACTCTCTTTAAAAAAGACTGATTAATGTTGCGCGCCATTTTCGAATTATCCAAATAATCACACAATTGCGGCATGTTTAGGTTTTCATGAATTTCGATACTCTTTTTAGGTTCTGTTTTTTCAAAAAGTTTGTTTGTTGATACAATTAAAACATCAACATAATTTTTCTGAGTCAGACGCTCTAAAATCGTAAGTGATTTATTCTGAATGGTCGAAGCAAAAATACTTTGACGTAACGTTTTAAATAATTGCGTTACCGTAAACACGTTTTCTTTCGCTTCATTACGCTGAAACAATTCGTTTTCAGTAATGCGCAACAAACGATCATCACTCAACATATTGTACAAGGTTGCGTATTGATATTCTCTTGCCAAAGTATAAGGCGTATACTCATAAGGCCCAAGCGGAGAATCTTTTAAAGGATTTGTTTTATCTAAAATCGGATTGAAAAACAACCATTCAGGAAGTGTAATACTGTTTTTTAACAAATATGAAACTGCTCTTTTTTGTATCGCAGCCGGAACCGCAACATAACTCTGTTTGTTATCACCGTGAACAGTTGTGTTTAAATAAACACCTCCAAGATTGCTTAATACGTGGTAGTTATACAAACTCCATTGACCAATTGCGGCAATATAAAGTTTACCCGTTCCATAGTAAGATTCATCTTTATCATACGTCCATTCGAGAATATTGCTTACCACTCTTTTCAGGTTTTTAAGTCCGTATTCTCCGGCTTTCATGGCATCATTTCCTAAATCTTCAGATTGCGAACGCGGATCAATTGGAGCTTCTCCGTCTTGTTGTTCTCCATAAAAATAAATAGGATCATTTTGATGTTTGGTAATCATAGCGTTTAAGGCAGTATGTTCTTCATTTTCATTCGCATACCATCTGTAACCCCATTCGATAGCGTATTTATCATACTCACCAATTTTTGGTGTAATCGCTTCTACATGATCTTCTGGCTGCGCGATATAATTGTATCGTGCATAATCCATAATAGAAGGAGCTGTTCCGCCCATCTTTGCGGTAAAAGCTGGAGATCTAAGTGATTCTACATCATAAGCAAAAGAAGCGCCCATGTTGTGTTTTAAACCAAAAGTGTGTCCAACCTCATGAGACGAAACAAAACGAATTGCTTCTCCCATATGTTCATCACTAAATTTGTTTCCTCTCGCTTTCGGGTCAATTGCACCGGTTTGTATGCGCATCCAGCTATGAAGTGACGTCATCACATTATGCCACCAGATAATGTCTGATTCGATAATTTCGCCACTTCTTGGATCAACAACCGCTGGTCCCATCGCATTAGACTTTTGCGAC
>Ga0247738_10000302_pt1 | contig 19633 bp, 18 predicted proteins | sample UWRJL013104B2_FD_180936 | JGI IMG/M metagenome (GOLD analysis project Ga0247738, IMG submission 180936) | Plant litter microbial communities from Arlington Agricultural Research Station in Wisconsin, United States - UWRJ-L013-104B-2 | ecosystem: Environmental > Terrestrial > Plant litter >...
GAGCTCAGTCACGCTGTCGACGATGAGCCCCATGCCGATCGCCTCCGCCCGCTCTCGCGCCGTCTGTGCCGCAGCCCGCGCGCCGGCGCGATCGCCGGCGTTGGCGAGCGCCTCGGCGAGTCGGAGTGCGGCATACGGCCTGAGCTGGGCGGGAGCGACACCATCGCCACATGCGTCGACCGCCGTCTGCCAGAGACCGGGATCGGTGCCCGTGCCACGCGGGCCGGCCAGTTCGGCGTCGACGATCGCCGAATAGGCGGATGCCGTCGGCCAGCCGCTCGCGGCGGCGAGCGCCAGCCGCACTTCCGCTTCGAGCTCGTCGATCGGGCGCGGCTCTGCGTCGGCCCCCGACAGCGTCACGCCCGTGACCCGTGCGGCACCGATCACGCGGGCCGCGAGAGCGATGAGCGGCAGGTCGTAGGCGGGGAACGAGCGGTGATGGGGGTCGATCAGCACACTGACCTCTTGCCACGCCTCACGAGTCTCGCCGCGGGTGAGCGCGAGCTCGCCGCTGACCAGAGCGAGGCCCAGCACCGCCTGCGTATCCAATCTGCCGTGCTGCTGGAGCGAGCCGCGCCAGCCGCGAAGGAGGCGCTCCGCGAGCGGGCGATCGCCTGACCACAGCACCGCCTGCACCTTGAGGCGTCGCAACGGCGCGCTGAACCCGATCGGCGCGTCGAGTTCGAGTGCTCGATCGAGCATCTCGTCGGCCCGGCCCGTCTGACCGAGGGCGTAGAGCGGACTGATCACGTTCGAGAGCAGCACCGCGCCCGAGGTGCGTTCCACACCGCGCTGGCGCGCGCGCTCCGCGCCTTCCTCTGCGGTGCGCACGGCCTCTTCATAGCGGCCGAGCAGGTTCAGTGCATCCGATTGGTTGACCCAATACCGAAGCCGGGCAGAATCGTTGCCGACGGCGAACTCCCGAGCGAGCGCGAGATCGGCGAGGCCGGCGTCGATGTCGCCGCCGGCCAACCGTGAGAAGCCCCGGATGTTGGATGCCACCGACATGCGCGCCCGGTTGTCGACAGCGGTCGCTTCGGCGAATGCGCCGTCCGCCATCTCGATCGCCTCATCGAAGAGCGCGATGAGCATGAGGCGAGCGGCCAGTTCTCCGAGCACATTCGCGCGAAGCACGCTGCGCGGCTGTCCTTCGAGCACCGACAGCGCCTGACGCAGCAGCTCGATCGATCCGATCTGGCCGATGTTGGCGAGGTACGACGCCTTGTTGCGCAGCAGAAGAGCGTAGGCCGCCGCGTCGGTCTGGTCGCAGAGTGAGATCGCCTCGTCGATGAGTGCGATCGCGCGCTCACTCTCCCCCGCGTTCCGCAGCACATAAGACGTGTCGCCGAGCATTTCCACCTTCGTTCGCCCGGCGAGCTCGCCCGCGTCGGGCACCTGGTCCCACAGTTCGATCGCCCGCTCGCCCATGGTCGCGGCGGTGGCGAACGCGAACGAAGACCTGGCCTGCTGGAACGCGGCGATCGAGGCGATGAACGCCTCGCGCACGTTGTGAGCCGCCATCCAGTGATACGAGATCGCCGTGGCGTCTCCCGTGCCCGACTGCGCCACCAGCGATTGGGCGTATCGCGTGTGGAACCGCACGCGCTCGCCAGGGAGCAGCTGGTCGTGGACGGCCTCCCGCACCAGGGCGTGGCGAAACGCGTAGGCGGTGCCATCGACGACCAGCACACTGGCGGCGATCGCCTCGCTCGCCGCGGCATCGATGGCCTCGGGCGACTCGTCGCACACGGCGACGAGCAGCTCGTGCTCCACGCGCACGCCTCCGGCCGCGATCAGCCGGAGCATGCGCTGCGTGGACTCGGTGAGCTGTTCGTAGCGAGCGAGCAGAATGTCGCGGAGAGTATCGGGGAAGCTGTCGAGGCTGCGCACCCCGCTGCAGCACACCAGTTCCTCCACGAAGAAGGGCACACCCTCGGTCCGCAGATACACCTGCGCCAGCTCGTCTTCGTCAGGAGGCTGATCGAGGATGGCCGTCGCCATCTCCCGAACCTGCCGACGGTCGAGGCGTGCCAGTTCGATCCGCGCGACGCGGCGATTGCGGTCGAGTTCGGGCAGCAGGGCGCGCAGGGCACTGCCGCGGCCGAGCTCGTCGCTTCGGAACGTGAGCACGATCAGCAGACGCGCGTCTTCGATGACCCGGATCAGAAAGCGCAACAGGCCCAGACTCTGCGGATCGACCCAGTGCACATCTTCGATCACCATCACGACGGGCCGAACCGCGCTGACGTTCTCGAGCACCTCGGCGACCGCGTCGTACAGCCGGTCGGCGCCGCCCCGCACGGGAGGCTCGGCAATGGCAGCGCCGCCGCTCAACTCGGGCAGAAGCAGCGAGAGCGCGTCGCCCGCCGGACCCGATGCGTCGAAGAGCGCCTCCTCGCCCACCTCCTGTGCCAGCGACCGGAGCGCGGAGAGGATCGGAGCGTACGGAGGAGCGTCGCGGTCGAAGTCGACCGACTGACCGCGCAGCACGATCGCCTCCGTGGGAAGCGAACGAAGGAACTCGCCGACGAGGCGGGTCTTGCCGATGCCCGCCTCACCCCCGACGAGCACGGCTCTGGTCGAGCCGGCGACGCTGTCGGCATAGGCGTCGCGCAAGGCGTCGAGGTCGGCATCCCGGCCGACCAGCGCGGGGCTGACCGTGGCACGCATATGCCCATCGTCCCACGGCCCCCCGACAGCCGCACCGGCAGATCGCGGCTCGACCAGCGCCTGGATCGCCTCCGCGACCGGTGTCGTCACGGGTGCGAAAGCTGCCGCTGCGGGCGGTACTGCGCGTGGCGGAGCCGCTCCACGAACGCCCGCAGGCCGCGCGCGGCGACCGGCTTCGTCGTGTCCGCGCGCTCCAGGGCGATCCGACGGTATTCGAGCTCGCGGCTCCGTTGCTCGTCGGCAGCCTGGCGCAGGTGGATGAACGTGTCCTCGCTGACGTACATGATGTCTCCTCAGGTTTGTCGTCCTGAGTGACTCTGCGCGCTAAGGCAGCCCGCCTCCATCGGGCGGATGCCTTATTTCCTCGCGGGCTGACTACGGTGCGATGTTCTGGTTGACGTGAAACACGTTGTCCGGGTCGTAAGCGCGCTTCACCGCGCGCAGCCGGTCATAGTTCGCGCCGTAGTTCGTTGGCGCCTGGGGCTGATCGTCCTGGGAGAGGAAGTTGACGTAGCCACCGCCCTGCGAGAACGGCTCGATCGCCGCGTGGTAGTCCTTCACCCACGCGGTGTTCGCCGCATTCTGCGTCGGATCCGGCCACATCCCTGCGATCACCAGAGCGAAGTTGGCATCCCTGTGACCGAACGCCGTGGCATCGGGGGCCACATCGTGACAGGCCCCGTTGATCGGATAGAAGTGCACCGTCGAGTTGACCGTCGGAACCAGCGGTCCGTGCTGCATGCTGGCGTCGATCGCCTCAGGGGTGAGTTCATCGAGAAAGACGGCCTTCCAATAGTGCTGAAGGCCCGGGGGCACGAGCGCGTCGAACGCACCGTTCAGCGCGGGATAGGGCATGAGTCCGACCGCCTCGGCCACGGGCTTCGCGACGTCACGGAAGCCTTGGACGATCTTCTCGCCCTCGGACGCGGGGCCGTTGTAGCAGAAGATGACCGCCAAGAACGGCTCGCCTGCTCGATCCTGAGGCACGAAAGGCAGCGGCGGCGCGATCTGGAACGCGGGGAACCCGCCGAACTCTCGTGGAGCAGTTCGAACGTACCTGTCGAAGTGCTCCAGGATGGCCGGAGCGTCGGAGAGCTCGAAGAAAGTCGGGCCACCGTAGATCTCGGCGACGGGGTGCAGCTGGAAGCGGAACTTGGTGACGACCCCGAAGTTCCCTCCGCCGCCGCGCAGAGCCCAGAACAGGTCAGGCTCTTCGTCCGCGCTCGCAGTGACCACCCTGCCGTCAGCGAGGACCACCTCCGCCGAGAGCATGTTGTCGCACGACAGGCCGTAACCTCGAGCGAGATAGCCGATTCCACCCCCGAGCGTCAGTCCGCCGACGCCCGTTGTCGAGATGATCCCGCCGGTCGTGGCGAGACCGTGCACCCCCGCCGCCGCGTTGAACGTTCCCCAGGTGGTGCCGCCTCCGACCTCCGCAGTGGAGGATGCGGGGTCGACATCGACCGACGTGAGGTCTCCGAGGTCGACTACGAGAGCGCCATCGGCGGTGCCGAATCCCGGCACGCTATGGCCCCCGCCACGGATCGCCAAGTCGGTTCTCGATTCCGCGGCTGCGCGCACGACAGCAACCACATCATCGGTGCCCTGACACCGCACGATCGCCGTCGGCCGTCGATCGATCATCGCGTTGTACACGACCCGTGCCTCGTCGTACCCGGAGTCACCTTCGGCGACGAGGGGACCATCCAAACTGCTCCGCAGCGACTCAATGACGCTCGTGGACATGGCCGTACTCCCCCATTGTCTCAACGGGCACAGCGCAACCGCACGATGCGCGCGGGGCATCAGTACCAGTTGGCCCACACGCTCCTCGGCTTTTCGGACACTGTCAAGGCGTCCGTCATTCTCCGGCGGGCGACCGCTGCGGCGCATCCCGGGCACACGGCGGTCGGCGCGCAGGGAGGGTCTGTCAGTACCGGGAAGGCTGGTCACTGTCGCGCGCACGCGAAGAGCGATGAAATAGGTTCACGCGACCAACGACAAGCCCGACGCCATTGAAAGGACCTGTGATGTCCGAGCGGACTCCCATCCATCGCACGATCGACGACCTCGCCCCCAGACTCTTCGTGCTCACCGGCGTGCCCTGCGGCGAGGAGGTCGCCGCATGAGCGCCTGGAACGGCGACGAACTCGACCGGATCGGGCGAGCCGAGGAACTGGGCATCTCCTCACAGCGCGCCAATGGAACCGACCGACCCTTCGTCACCATCTGGGCCGTCCGCGTCGGTGATCACATCTACGTCCGCTCCGCGTACGGCACGGGCAACCCCTGGTACCGGCGAGCGCTGCGCTCCGGAATCGGACGCATCCACGCCGGAGGCGTGGACCGGGCGGTCACCCTCACTCCGGTCGGCGCTGCCGAGAGCCGCATCCAAGAAGCGGTGGATGCCGCCTACCACGCCAAATACGACCGGTACGGGCCCCGCATCGTCGGATCCGTCGTCGGCAAGATCGCCCACCAGGGCACCCTGCGCATCGACCCGCGCTGACGTCACCGATAGGAACCTCGACGCCTTCTACGTCGAACTCACCTCCGGCGAACGCGCCGGCATCGATGCGTACCGAACCTGAATTCGCCGTTCGGCTTACTGGGTGGAACGCCCTTTGCGGCGAGGGTCGGGCGCCACCTAGATTCGCCCCAGACCGGCTGTCGATCCGAGTTCCACCGCTCGCGGCGAAGACTCGGCGCCCCCCATCGGCCCACGCCGCTGCGCGCGTTTTCGGCACGTTCCGGGCATGCATCAAAGATCAAAGGAGATCACGTGAGATCGATACTTCGCTCCGGCATCGCCCTCGTCGCCGCAGCGGCGCTCGGCGCAGGAATCGTGGCCGGGGGAGCTGCCCTGGCCCCTGGCAACGGCAACGGGAATGGGAACGGCAACGGACTCGGCGGGCAGCCGGCTACGGCCGAGCAGATCTACCTCGACGAGATCAAGGACTACGGCGTGTGCCGTGGGGTCGACCCGAGCTGCTACAACGAGTTCGGCAACGGTTTCACGGAGGGCGAGCCGAAGCGGATCCTCATCTGGAGTCGCACTGCGGGTCCCCGCCACGCCCACCTCGGCACGCCGCTCGCACCCGGGCTGAACCCCGCTCTGAACCCCGACAACATCGCCCAAGCAGCTCTCATCGCATGGGCCGCGGAGCGGGGGATCGCGGCGGACTACACCGAGGACCTCTCGCAGTTCCGCCTCAACAACTACCAGGCCGTCGTCTTCCTCAGCTCGAACCGCGACACGCTCGACGACTCCACCCAGACCACTCTGATGCAGTACATCCGCGGCGGTGGCGGTTTCGTCGGCATCCACAACGCGTTCGGCGCGGAGTACCACTGGCCCTACTACGAGGGGCTTCTCGGCGGGGCGAACTTCTACAACCACGGTCCGAACCGCGACGGCACGGTCGAGACGATCAACGGCAATGATGTGTCGACCTCGTTCATGCCCGAGACCTGGGCGTTCAAAGACGAGTGGTACAACCTGGCCCCCTACCCGAGCTTCGTCAACGTCCTCCTCGAGGTCGACCAGGCCACCAGCGAGGCGACGGTCGCCGGTCACGGCGAATCCCACCCCGTGAGCTGGTGCCAGTACTACGACGGCGGGCGAGCGTGGCTGACCACGCTCGGCCACGACGCGGCCGCCTGGACCGACGCCCCCCTCGCCGGCGACGAGTTCTTCAAGCAGCACGTGATGGAGGGTCTCGAAAGCGCCATGGGGATCAAGCCCTTCTGCGCGACATGACGACGTCCCGCCGGAGGACCCCCGGGTCCTGAGCTGGAGGCCTGAGGCCGGATCATTCCGGACTCAGGCCTTCCACTTTCAGCAACCCGAACCATGGCCCGGGACGGTCCGTCCCACTGAGTGGAACCCACGAGTCGATCGGACGCTCGAACGCTTGCCGGTCTGAGGAAGGCGACGGATACTGCAACCATGCGATGCGCTCAAAGAAGAGAGCCGGTGTCGGTGCTGGATCGGATCATCGCCATTCTCGAAGTCGTGCGCGAGGCCCACGGCTCGACGACGATCACGCAGCTCGCCCTGGCGACCGACATCCCCAAGTCGACCGTCTCCCGTCTCGTCGGCGACCTCGTGCGACGCCGCTACCTGGTGCGAGCGGATGGCGGCGTGGCCATCGGGCTCCGACTCTTCGAACTCGGGGCACGGGCGAGCACTCCGCGCCGGCTCGGGGTCGCCGCGCTCCCCGTGCTCGCGGAGCTGTTCAACGCCACCGGCGAGCACCTCAACGTCGCGGTCCAAGAGGGCAATGACATGCTCTCGGTGATCTCGGTGCGCGGTCGACTGCGACCTGCACCATCACGGGCGGGCGTGAGGGTGCCATCGGTCACGACGGCACTCGGCAAGGCCGTGCTCGCCTTCACCGATGACGAGTCCGTCCTCCGTGGCATCTTGACGGACCTGGATCCCGGCTCCCGCCGCCTGTTCGAACAGGAGCTCGCCGGCGTACGCAGCTCCGAGGTGGCGATCGACCGCTGCGAGACGTTCCCCGGAGTGATCGGCGTGGCCAGTCCGGTCCTGTCACCGGAACGTTTCCCCCTCGCCGCGATCTCCGTCGCCGGGCCGGCGGCCGACATGGACCCCGCCCGGATCGGACCGCTCGTGCGGCACGCAGCGCTGGCGCTCACCCACCGACTTGCACTGCAGGTGGCCTGACGGATGCGAGCCGCAGCGGACGCCGACTCGTTCGGCGTACTCGACCGCATGACCGCCATCTTCGAAGCCTTCGACCAGGATGACCGGGGCCTGCGCATCTCCGAGCTCGCCGCGCGAGCCGCCCTGCCGAAGTCCACCGTGTCGCGGCTCGTGTCCACGCTCGTGCGGCAGGGATATCTCGAGCGTGACGGACCGGTGATACATCTCGGGCTTCGGCTCTTCGAACTCGGGCAGCTCGCCGAGGAGCCCCGCGAACTCAGGGCCATCGCCCTGCCGGCGATCGCCGATCTTCGCAACGGCACGGGTGAGACGGCGTACCTTGCGATCCGGGATGCACACGAGATGGTGTGCATCGCGATCATGCGCAGTCACGCGGCGACGCCCCTCACCTCGCGGATCGGCGGAAGGGTACCCGTCCATGCGACCGCACTGGGCAAGGCGATGCTCGCATACTCGGAGGCCGGCGAGGTCGAGGCCATCCTCGCTGAGGGCCTCGAGGCCCGCACCCGCCAGACGATCGTCGAACCCGAGCGGCTCCTGCGTCAGCTCTCCGACATCCGTCGCGATCGGCTCGCGGTGGAACGGGAAGAGTTCGCCGACGACATCTCCGGAGTCGCGAGCGCCGTGTTCTCCCCGACAGGGGCTCCGGTCGCCGCCATCGGGGTGTCGGGACGCGCGGATGCCTTCGACTTCGATCTGTGCGCGCCGGCCGTCCGCACGGCTGCCGAGGCACTCACACGACGACTCTCAGCGCGCAGCACCTCCCCCGCCTGAGATCGCCTCACGGCGTTTCGCGCTGCGCCCTGCGATCGGTCATCATCGCCACCACCATGTCGCCGATGAGCCGCCGATGCGAGTCCTGCAGCGCAGGGGCGAGCATGTCGCGATCGAAGATGGCGGCGAAGGTGTGACGGTTCGCCACATGGAAGCACGCGTACGCGCTGATCACCATGTGCACGTCGACCGCGTCGACATCTCGACGGAAGATCCCGTCGCGTACTCCTCGCGCGATCACCTCCTCGAGAAGGGTGATGGCGGTCACGTTCTCGCGCAGGATCGTCTCGGACTGACGCAGATGCTCAGCTCGATGGATGTTCTCGATGCTCACGAGCTGGATGAACGCCTCATGGGTCGTGTGGTGATCGTAGGTCGCCTCTGCGATCTTTCGCAGCGCCTCGTCCGCTGACAGTTCGTCGATCCGGATGCCGCGCTCGACGCGGCGGATCTGGGCGTACACCCGTTCCAGAACGGCCAGATACAGTCCTTCCTTGGAGCCGAAGTAGTAGTAGATCATCCGCTTCGTGGTTCGCGTCCGCGCGGCGATCTCGTCGACGCGTGCGCCCGCGTAGCCGTTCGCCGCGAACTCGGAGGTGGCGACGTCGAGGATGTCTCCCTGGGTCCGCACCGCACGATCGGTCATCCCGCTGTCGCGGACCTCGCTCAGCCGACCCGTCATCAAGAGTCCCCTCCCGCGCCGGACTGCTCCTCAGCGCCGATGAGCGCACGGAAATGCCGCTGCATCCGGTCACGATCGGGCAACGCGCCCGTGATGATCTGGAGACTAGCGTATGCCTGGCCCACAGCCATCCGGCCGCCGTCGAGCACCGGGTGGCCGCGCTCGGCCGCCTGCCGGAGGAGCTCGGTCTCGAGCGGCCGGTAGACGACATCCGAGACCCAGGCGCCGTCCGTCAGCAGGTCGAGGTCGAATGCGACCCCCGGGTGGTGGAGCATTCCCATCGGCGTCGCATGGACGACACCGGTCGCGCGCGCGATCGCAGTGGAAAGATCCGTCTGATCCACGGCCGCGACCGTCTGGTCGGGAAAGCTGGAGCTCATGCGTGCGGCGAGCCCCGCCGCGCGAGCGGGGTCGACATCGGACAGTTCGAGGCGCGCGGCCCCGCGCGAGAGGAGCGCGTAGGCCGTCGCAGCCCCGGCGCCACCGCACCCGATCTGCACCACGCGCTCGAACGAAGCACCCGGCAGCCCGGCGATGAGCCCGTCGCGGTACCCCATCCAATCCGTGTTGTACCCGATGAGACGACCATGCTCGAACACCACGAGGTTCACGGCCTGCAGATGCGCGGCATCCGCATCGAGCTCGTCGACGATGTCGACCACGAGCTGTTTGCAGGGGTGCGTGATGTTCATCGCCGCGAAGCCCGATCGCTTCGCCTCGGCGAGGAGAGCGCCGACGTCGCCCGCGGGCCGGCCCAGTTCGATGAGATCGAAGATGCGGTACTCGTACTGAAGTCCCAGCGCGGCCGCCTCCGCCTCGTGCATCGGAGGCGTGAGGGAGGCCATGATGCCCTCTCCGATGAGACCGACGAGATAGTGGGCGCGAGGCGCGGGCGAGGGGGCGTTCTGCCCATGCGCTGTCACGAGTCGCTCGGAACTTCGAAGTCGACAGTGGCGAGCGACACCTTTACCGGAGCAGAGATCCGCAACACCTCGGCGTGCGCCGGGTGGCGGTTGTAGGCGTCGAGGCCGGCGAGGTCGTCGAAGTCCGCCACGATCGCGAGCTCGTGCGAGGAAGGGCCGCCGAGGAGGTCGGTGCCCACGCTCATGCTCCGAAGCTCAGGGATCTGTGCGGGCAGGGCGCGCAGGAGCGTCATCCAATGCTCGCGCTCGGCCTCAGAGAAGGTGGGCACGAACCGGAATACCGCGACATGGCGGATCACACCGACGCTCCTGCCTTCGCCTCATGGCGCTGCTGATATTGGGCGGCGAGGCGAACGGGTGCGTTGAGCGCGCCATAGCCGTCGTAGCCGCCCCGGCGCTCGACGACTTCGAGGAAGACCGTTCCGACCGGTGGCGTGTAGAAGTGCAGGAACTCGCCTGATTCGTCACGGTCGTACATGACATTCAGGTCCTTGAGCTCGTCGAGCAGCATGGGGTCGATGTCGAACCGCGCCTCGATGTCGTCGTAGTAGTTGGCTGGAATGTCGAGAGGGCGAAAGCCTCGGTCACGAGCCGCTCGAGCCAGTGCGAGAACATCGGATGCTGCGAACGCGAGGTGCTGGGGAAGGATGGCGTCCTTGTCTGCGGCCGGCGGCACCAGGTTCAGCGCGATGCGGACGATGCCGTCGGCGCTTCTGAGCACCTGGCTGCGGATGAGGCCCACAGGTGCGGCGACCTCCATCGACGGCTGCGTGTGCAGGTCGAGCACGGCATGGAAGAAGAGGACGCCGGCGTCGAAGTGCTGCCAGGGCTGCGCGAGATTGATGTGGTCCACCCGTGCGATCTGGTCGCTGCCTTCGCCCGACGGCGCTCCGAACTCGCGTACCCACGCGGGCTCCGCACGTCCCGCAGCGCCGAAGAAGAGCTCCGATCCGTCGGGCGCGCGAACGCCCACGAGCGGCTCGTCGCCTGCGCCCTCATCGCGGTGGACTTCGGGCGCGAACAGATCGACCGCTCGCCGTAGCGCCGCATCCGGGTCGCGCACCGAGAGTCCGATGCCGGCCACCGTCGGCTGAGGTCGGTCCGACTCGGGACGACCGAGCACGATGCGCGCGTCGCCCTGCGACCAGAGTTCGACGCTCTTCGTCCGGTGCGGACCGTGCGAACGGAATCCGAGGTGTGCCAACAGCACCCGCATGTCGTCCATCGCCTCCGTCCGCAGCTCCACGTAGTTGACGTCGGCGGGCGCCTCGACGGCCGGCAGCGTCGCGACCGACATGCGAGCGGCGCGACCGCCCGCTGACGCACCGAGCCAGGATGCCGTCTCGTGCTCCAGCCACCGCAGCGAGCGCCGCGCGCTGACGGCGGTCTCGCGCGTGTCCGACTGGCGGAACGTGTCGTTGAAGATCTCCAGCGAGATGGGTCCGTCGTAGCCGGTGCGCACCAGGTGACCCATGAAGGCGCCGAGGTCGAAGCCGCCTTCGCCGGGGAAGAGGCGGTGGTGCCGACTCCACGAGAGCACATCCATGGAGAGGAGGGGTGCGTCGGCCAGCTGGACGAAGAAGATCTTGTCGGCTGCGATCGTCTCGATCGCTTCCGGGTTGTGACCCCTGGACAGGATGTGGAAGCTGTCGAGGCACAAACCGATCCGGGCGTGACCGGCGAGCCGCACGACGCGAGCGGCAGCCTCGTAGCTGTCGACGAATCTGCCCCAGGCGAGCGCCTCGTACGCGACGCGCACGCCGAACTGCTCGGCGAGGTCGCCGAGCTCACGCAGTTGGACGGCCGCGAGCTGCTCATCGCCGCTGCGCGCCGTCGCCACATTGCTGCACAGGAGCATGGTCTCGATGCCGAGACGGTTCATGAGTGCGAACTTCGCCGCGGCCCGTCTCAGATTCTGTTCGAGAAGGTCGGGGCCCACGCCCTCGAAGTCCCGGAAGGGCTGGTACAGGTCGAGCGACAGCCCGAGCTCATCGGCGCGAGCTCGGATGGCCTCGGGCGAGTCCGGCGAGGCGACGAGGTCGGGCTCGAAGATCTCCACCCCGTCGAAACCCGCCGCCCGCGCGGCCACGAGCTTCTCATCCAGCGTGCCGCTGAGGCAGACGGTGGCGATCGACGTGCGCATGGCACCTTTCTGCGGGGACCGGCGCTGGTAGCCCGCTCAATTCCAGAACAGCATTGCACGAATACGTACTAACTAGTACGTTCGATCACAGAGGGCGATCGATGACGATTCAACCCGTTGGGAGGGGATACTCGATGACGAGTCTCGCCGAATGGAACACGACCCCCGCGCGAGCTGGCCGGCCCGTCGCCGTGCTGGATCGCATCATCGCGATCCTCGATGCCGTCAAGGATTCCGGCGGTTCTACAACGATCACCGAGCTCGCGGCGTGCACCGCCATGCCGAAGTCCACCGTGTCACGACTCGTCGCCGAGTTGACGGCGCAGCGCTATCTGGAGCGCACGGAGGACGGGGTCACGCTCGGTCTGCGCCTGTTCGAACTCGGCGCCCGCGCGAGCCTGCCCCGCCGACTTCTCGCCGCTGCGGCACCGGTGATCAGAAACCTCCGCGACGTCACGGGTGAGCGCGTCGGGCTGTGGGTGCAGCAGGGCACCGACATGGTCTCTATCGCCACGGTTGCCGGCCGGCTCCCGATGCTCCCGACTCGCGCTGGCATGCGCTCCCCCGCGCTGACGACGGCGAGCGGAAAGGCCTACCTCGCTTTCTGCGCCGATCAGGGCGTGGTCAACAGGGTCAGCGCGTCGCTCATCGACGACGCGGCCGCGAACTTCCGAGATGAGCTGAGCCACGTGCGCGCTTCGGTGGTGGCGATGGACCGGGAGGTCTCGTATCCCGGGATCCTGGCCGTCGCGAGCCCGGTGCTCTCGGCATCGCACGTCGTGCTCGGCGCAATCTCGATCGCGGGCCCCAGCGGCGCCATGGACCCCGAGCGGGTCGCTCCGCTGGTCCGTGCCGCCGGTACGACCGTCACACGCCGGCTCACGGCCGCGTAGTCGAATGCGCACCGCCGACTGGACCGAATCGGTCAGCGTCCTCGATCGGGTGACGGCCGTCTTCGAGGCGTTCGGAGAACACGACGAGGGCCTGGGTGTCTCGGAGTTGGCCCGACGCGCCAACCTGCCGAAATCGACGGTCTCGAGGATCGCAGCCGATCTCGTCGAGCAGCGCTTCCTCGACCGCGACGGCGACATGCTCTATCTCGGCGTGCGTCTCTTCGAGTTCGGGCAGACGGTCGAGCAGCCGCGCCGGCTCCGCCGGCTCGCGCTCCCCGTGATGACCGACCTCCGCGACACGACCGGACAGACCGTCCATCTTGCGGTCCTCGAGGGCATCGATGTCGTCTTCATCGCGATCGTCAGGGGCGGCGCCATGCCCACGCCGCTGGCCAGAGTCGGTGCCCGCCTGCCCGCACACGCGACAGCCCTCGGCAAGGCCATCCTGGCGTTCTCGCCGCCGGACGACGTCGAGCGCATCACCTCCGGACGGCTGGAGCGGCGCACGGTGCACACTCTGGTCGAGCCGTCGGCGCTTCTGCGCGAACTGGCGGGGATCCGCAGGACGGGCACGGCCACCGAACTCCAGGAGTGCGCGATCGGCCGCGCCTGCACCGCCAGCCCCATCCTCGGGCACGGCGGTGTGCCGATCGGCGCGATCTCGGTCACCGGGGCGATCGATGAGGTCGTCTCCGACCGGATGGCCCCGGCGGTCCGCGCCGCGGCACTGGCACTCAGCCATCGGATCGGCACGAGCAGCCGGACCCACTGATCCGGGCACAGAGCAACGGGGTGGGTGCGAATCGCACCCACCCCGTTCCTTCGGCTGCGGTCAGCCCGCCATCTCACGGATGGCCTGGTAGGCCTCCAGGTTCTCGCCGGTGAAGTAGGTTCCGAAGAACTCCTCCGACTGGCTGATGAAGGCATCCATGTCGATGTCTTCGGTCTCGATCACCGTCATCGCGTCGTTCGCGCGGTACTCGTCGAGGATCTCCTCCGTGGCCTCGTCGACGCAGTCGCGGTTCTCGGGGCGGATCTCGTGGATCGTCTCCTCGAGCAGAGCGGCCTGCTCGTCGCTCATCTTCTCGTACGTCTTGTCGCTGACGAGGATCCAGTGGATGCCGACGTTGTGGTTGTTGAGGATCGCGGTGTTGAGCACCTCGTCGAAGCTCTGCGAGTGCGTCGCGACGATCGGGTTCTCCTGGCCCACGGCGATGCCCTGCTGCAGCGCGGAGTAGACCTCTTCGACCGCGACGGAGACCGGGTTGGTCACTCCGAGCGCCTCGGCGTTGGCCAGGAACTGCGGCGAGTTCGGGAATCGGATCGGCACACCGGCGAGGTCGTCGGGGCTGGTGACCTCGATGTCCTTCGTCGTGAACGTGCGGGAGCCGAAGAACCAGCCGTCGACGACGTTGACGCCGGTCGATTCGTGGAAGGCGCCGAACAGGTCCTCTGAGCCTTCGTCGATCCACTTGAAGGCGTGCTCGACATCGTCGAACGCGTAAGTCGCGTCCACGACGCCGATGGGCTCGAACGTCGAACTCAGCGCGGAGGCGCCCTGCAGGTCGATGTCGATGTCGCCCGCCTGCACGAGCGGGAACCGGTCGGCGTCAGGGCCGAGCTGGCTCGCCGGGTACAGCTCGACGGTGAAGCCGAGGTCGGCCTCTTCGAGGCGTTCCTTGAGCAGTTCGACGCCGCAGTAGTAGTTCGGCGTCTCCTCGGGCTGACTGGTCGCGACAGTGAGAGTGACGGGCTCACTCGGCGCGGCGGATTCGGTGGCTGTGCTCTCCGGCGTGCCGCCGCCGGCGCAGCCGGTGACGACAAGAGCGGTTGCTGCGAGCACCGACGCGGCGATTCTGCCTCGGCGCATCGATCGGGCTGTGCCCATGTGACTCTCCTCTGGTGTGCGCACGTCTTCGTGCTTGCGGGACGTGATATTCGATGGCCGCATCGCGACGTTCAGCCGTGACGTCTTCGCACGGGGCGAGATCGTCATCGACCACGCTGTCATGTTGCGGCTTGGTGGCAGTGCTGACTCTTACCGAGTTCGTTCGGTTCGCAAAGCGATGTCCCGTCGAATGGAACATGCGTCCGCGAGCGCCTTCTCGCGGCCTCAGCCGCTGAATGGAACGTGTCCCGCCTGCGGTTCCATCGTGACATACGCTCAGTCCCGGACCATCGCGACCGCACCGATGCAGGGAGGCTCCGTGACCGCATCCGAGGCCCCGGACGTTCGCATCGGCGTGATCGGAGCCGGCTTCATGGGGCGACAGCACATCGAGTTCATTCGAGCGCAGCAGGGCGCCGCGCTGGCCTCCGTCGCCGATCCCGCTGCCGTCGCGAGTGCATTCGACTGCCCGATCCACGACAGCGCTGCCGCGATGCTCGGCGCCGAGGAACTCGACGCGGTCATCATCGCCAACCCGAACCCGCTCCACGTCGAGACGGCGATCGAGTGCCTCGAGGCCGGCGTCGCGGTGCTCCTCGAGAAGCCGGTCGCCGTGGACTTCGCGGAGTCGCTGCGACTCGTCGACGCCGTCGCACGCCTGAATGGACGACTGCTGGTCGGACACCATCGACGGCATCACCCGGCGATCGCCCGCGCGCGCTCGGCGATCCACGACGGCGAGATCGGCGAGCTCATCGCGGTCAGCGGACTCTGGTCGGCACGCAAGGAAGACGCCTACTTCACCGATACGCCCTGGCACCGCGAGCAGGGCGCAGGTGTGATGCTGATCAACGTCGTGCACGATCTCGACCTGCTCCGCCACCTGTGCGGAGAGGTCGCAGAGGTCCAGGCGATCACGAGCTCGCACGCGCGCGGGCTGGAGGTCGAGGACACGGTGTCACTGAGCCTCAGGTTCGAAAGCGGGGTGGTCGGGAGCTTCCTCGCCTCCGACGCCGGTGTCTCGCCCTGGGGATGGGACCAGTCCACCGAGGAGACGCTCGCGTTCCCGTTCCTCCCGGATGGCGTCGCATACCGGCTCGTGGGCACCCGCGGCGCGCTGTCGGTGCCCAACCTCGCCAAGTACACCTACGACCCGTCGGTGTCCGCCGACTGGCACTCCGCTCTGTCGCGCACCTACCTTCCGATCGCTCCGCGCGGATCGTTCCAGGCGCAGCTCGCGCACTTCGTGGAGGTCGCGCGCAGTGATACGGAGCCCCTCGTCTCGGCCGAGGATGCATCGCGGACCCTCGCGCTCGTCGAGGCCGCGGCACGGGCCGCGCGCACCGGGACCACGGTCGACGTCGCTCTATACCGCGCCGACGCGGCGGCGAGGGCGCATTCGTGACCCGCACCCACAGCAGTGCGTCCGAGCGATGACGCAGCCGCGCGAGGTCGACGCGATCGTCGTCGGTGGCGGGCTCGCCGGTCTGGCGGCGACCCAGCGGCTCGCCGCGAACGGTCTGAGCGTCGTCCTGGTCGAGAAGCGGCACCGGCTGGGCGGGAGTTCGGCGCTGAGCGGCGGGTGGTTCGCGCTGTCGGGCACCGCGCTCCAACGTCGTGCCGGTGTGCGGGATTCCGCTGAGCTCTTCGTCGCGGACATGGTCGAGACCGGCGGCGGTTTCGCCGATGAGGCGCTGCTGCACCGCCTCGCCGAACGCCAAGCGCACGCGGTCGCCGCGATCGCACGGGCTGACGCGTGGACGGACGAGCTCAAGGTGAGCGCGGGAATGTCGGTGGCACGCGCGCATCTGATCCGCATCCGCGATCTGCTCGGTCATCTCGAGCACGAGGCGGTGACCGCCGGCGCAGAGATCCTCCCCTCGCATGCCGCCGAGCAGCTCGCCTGGGACGGATCCCGGGTGACCGGCATCCGATCGGCGAGCGGGGATCTCCACGCGCGCGCCGGCGTCGTCCTCACCAGCGGAGGCTTCTCGCGCTCGCGCGAGCTTCTCGATCTCTTCGTTCCAGGCCAGGCCGCTGCCATGCCGTACGGCGGGGTCGGCAACACCGGCGACGGGCTCCGCATGGCATGGATGCTGGGAGCCGGCCTGGCAGACGTCGGCCATGTCTCGGGCACCTACGGGCAGCATGCCGACACCACCGACGACGAGCACGAACTGCTGACCGCGAACTATCTGGGCGCCATACTCGTGAACTCTCGCGGCGAGCGCTTCACCGATGAGTCGGAGTCGTACAAGGTCCTCGGCTCCGCTGTGCTCGGCCAGCCCGGGCACATGGCCTATCAGGTCTTCGACTCTGCGGTGCGTGCCCTGTCGCGGCCCGGCGTACCGCTGTCGGACATGGATCGGATCGAGGAGCTGGGTCATCTGGTGAGCGCACCGACGATCGCGGCACTCGAGTTCACGCTCGGGATCCCGGCCGGCCAGCTCGATCGCACCGTCCGGCAGTACAACGAGAGTGTGCGGGGTCACCACGCGGACAGCTTGGGGCGGACCGGTCTCGTGAACGGCCTCGGAACGCTCGTGCCCGTCGAAGCCGCTCCGTTCTATGCCTACCCCGCGGTGACCGCGATGACCTCGACGTACGGCGGCCTCAGCGTCGCACCCGACGCCTCGGTCACGCGCATCGACGGAACCCGCATCGACGGTCTCTGCGCCGCCGGCGAGGTCGTCGGAGGCTTCCACGGCGCCTCCTACATGACGGGCACGGCCCTGACAAAGGCGCTCGTGTTCGGCGTCGAGGCCGCTGACACCATTGCCGGCGGATGACTCACGGCGCTCTTCGCTTCAGAACTCTTCGTACGTATCCGAGTCGCGGATGCCGCGCTCTCCCTGGTCGCGAGGGTCGAGGCCGTCAAGAAGGGCGACGAGCTCGGGAGCCAGCGGGGGCATCGCGACGGCCGCGAGGTTCTCGGCCTGACGCTCCGGGCTCGCGGACTTCACGATCGGGACGATCGCGTTCGCCCGATGCCAGCGCAGGATCACCTGACCCGGTGTGCACCCGGCGTCGTCGGCCGCGCCCAGGACGACCGGGTCTGACAGGAGCGGCCCGCCGCGGCCGAGCGGGCTCCACGCCTGAGAGACGATGCCCCTCGCCCGCAGCTCTCGGCGCAGAGATCGGCGCTGAATCAGAGGATCGCATTCGATCTGATCCACAACCGGAGAAAGCCCTGTCTCTGCGATGAGCCGCGCGACGTGCGTGGCCTGGAAGTTGGACACCCCGATCGAGCGGATCCGCCCCTCCGCGGCCAGCTCGGCCATCGCGAGGAATGCTGTCGGGAATTGCCCCAGCCGGGGCAGCGGCCAGTGGATGAGGTACAGATCCACGTAGTCCGTATCGAGTTCGGCGAGGCTGCGTTCCAGCGCAGCCCGCGTCGCGCCGGCCGCCATGTCCGACCCTCGGAGCTTGGTCGTGATGAACAGCTCGTGCCGCGGCACGGTCGACGCGCGGATGCCGCGGCCGACGGCATCCTCGTTCTCGTACTTGGCTGCGGTGTCGATGTGCCGATATCCGAGCGCGATGCCCGACTCGACCGCACGTTCGGCCTCCTCGCCTCGCAGCGGCCATGTCCCCAGCCCGATCGCGGGCATCTCCGCGCCCGAATGCAGCCTCACCGTGGGCGCGAGGGTCATCGGTCAGCTCGCCGATCGGGGCGTCAACCTGTCCGCGGCGCGGATCGCCAGGTCGTAGCCGTATACGCCCGCGCCGGCGATCACCACGCGCGCCACCGACGAGACGAGCGAGTGCCGGTGCACGGCATCCCGGGCGTGGATGTTCGTGATGTGGATCTCGACGATCGGTGCAGCCAGCATGTGGAGCGCGTCCAGCAGCGGCACCGACTGGAAGCTGAATCCCGCGGGATTGATCACGACCGTCGCCTTCTGGCGAAAGGCTTCCTGCACCCATTCGACGATCTGGTGCTCCGCGTTCGATTGGGCGAAGAAGAGCTCGAAGCCGAGCTCTTCGGCGACCCGTTCGCAAAGTGCCCGCACGTCATCGAGAGTGTCCGGGCCGTACAGCTCGGGCTCGCGCTGCCCGAGCATGTTCAGGTTGGAGCCGTTCAGCACGAAGAGCTTCCTGGTCACGAGTCACCCCTTCCAGGCCCGGTCACCGGCACTACATCAAGCCGAGCAATGTCGGCACGATCGTGACGATGATCGGGAACAGCGTCAGCAGAAGCAGAACCACTCCGAGCGGGATGAGGAAGGGGAGGATTCCTCGGAACAGCTCCCCCATCGGTCTGCGCGTGATGGAGCCGATCACGAACAGCACCGCACCGACAGGTGGCGTCAATGACCCGATCATCAGGTTGAGGATCATGATGACGCCGAGCTGGACGGGGTCGATCCCGTACTGGGCGATGATCGGCATCAGGATCGGCACGAGCACGAGGATCACCGGCGGAGCCTCCAGGAAGATGCCCAGGAGGATCAGCAGCACGTTCAGCAGCAGGAGGAAGACGATCGGGTTGGAGGTCAGACCCGCGAGCCACTCGCCGAGGTTGCGTGAGACCTGCTCACGGGCGAGCACCAGTCCCATCAGGTTCGAAGCGCCGAGGATCAGCAGGATGCCGCCGGAGATGACGACCGTCTCCTTCGCGGCCTTCCAGAACACCCGCCAGGTCAGAGTGCGGTAGATCGCACCGAGGATCAGCATGTACACCGCGGCGATGCCCGCGCTCTCCGTCGGGGTGAACCAGCCGCTGAAGATGCCGCCCAGGATGATGACCGGCAGGAAGGCCGGTCCGATGACCCGCGCGACAGCCTTGCCGAGCATCGATCCGACGAACGGACGCGTCACGGCGATCTTGGGGTGCAGTCGCACCCACACGAAGACGTATACGGCCAGGCCCAGCGCCATCAGCATGGCCGGCAGGATCGAGCCGGCGAAGAGAGCACCGGTGGAGATGGATGCCGTGGCGGCGAACAGAACCGCCGGGATGCTCGGCG
>Ga0247738_10000303_pt1 | contig 19627 bp, 18 predicted proteins | sample UWRJL013104B2_FD_180936 | JGI IMG/M metagenome (GOLD analysis project Ga0247738, IMG submission 180936) | Plant litter microbial communities from Arlington Agricultural Research Station in Wisconsin, United States - UWRJ-L013-104B-2 | ecosystem: Environmental > Terrestrial > Plant litter >...
CGGATTCCAACCGAGGCAAAGCTGTTCGCCCTGTTTGGGCTGAGCGTGACGTTGTTCGTGCTCAATTCTGCCACCGCCCTCGCCTTCTCGGCCATTGCGATCGGTGTGGTGACGCTGGTGTGGTGCCGCCCGGCGCTGGTGCAGTGGCTCAGGGCGTGGCCGCTGCTGTTGACCATTGCCGTGGTGGGAGCATGGGCCGGCTTTATCCGCGGGCCGGAGGCGGCGCTCATCACTATCCTCCGGCTGGGGACGCTGAGCCTTTTCGCTGCGATCATCACCGCCATGACCACAATCGGGCAATTTATCGACATCATCACCCGCCTCGTGACGCCGCTGGAAAAGCTGGGCATCGCCAATGCACGGGATATCGGCCTCGCCATCGGGCTGGTCATCCGCTTCGTGCCCGAGGTGCAGGCGCGCTATCGCAGCGTGGTCGAGGCGCATCGCGCGCGGGGGCTGAAGCTGCGGCCCGCGACCATCATCGTCCCGACCATCATCGGCACCATGCTCAGCGCCGACGAGATCGCCAACGCCATCGACGCCCGCACTATTCGCGGCAGACCCGAAAAGCCCAATTAAAGGTTCAAAACCAATGTCTACACGGTCCCTGGTCCTGATCGCCCTGTTCACGGCAATCATCGTCGTGCTCGGGCTCATCCCGCCGATCATGGTGGGCTTTTTCCCGGTCCCCATCCAAGCGCAGAACCTTGGGGTGATGCTCGCCGGCGTGGTTCTGGGGGCACGCGGCGGCGCCTTTTCGGTGCTGCTGCTGCTGGTGCTGGTAGCCATCGGCCTGCCCGTGCTGTCCGGCGGACGGGGCGGGCTTGCGGTGTTCATGAGCCCAACGGCGGGCTATCTGGTGGGCTTTCTGCCGGCGGCATTCGTCACGGGCTGGCTGTCGAGCAAGGCCGCCAAGGCAATGGCGGGCGGCGGCAAGCTCTTTGCCGGGTTCTTCCTCGCGGCGGCAATCGGCGTCGTCATCGACCATGCCTTCGGCATTGCCTGGCTCGCCTTCGCCGCCGGCCTCTCGCTGTTCGACGCGGTCATCGGCAATCTGATCTTCGTGCCGGGCGATTTGATCAAGGCCGCCATCGCCGCCTATGTCGGCCTGCTACTGAGCACCAATCTGGGCGCCAGGGGCCGGCTCGACTGAGGCTGGCGCGTGGGCAGAGCTCAGGCCATGGCTGCCCGATAGATCGCAAGGACATCCTCGACCGACATCGGGCGGGGATTGTTGTCCATCAGCCGGCGGATGGCATGGGCTTCGCTGGCCCAGATCGGCAATTCGTCGGCGGGCGCACCATGGGCGGCAAGGCTGGTCTCCACCCCGAGGCGACGACAGAATGCGAGGCTTTCGGAGCGCAGCGCGTCGGCGTCGCTGCCGCGAAACTGGAGGAAATCGCAGATCGCGCGGGTCTTTTCTGGCACGACCGGGGCATTGAAAGCCAGGACATGCGGAAAGATGATGGCATTGGCCAGACCGTGCGGCAGCTTGAGCCGCGTGCCCAGCGGATAGGCCAGCGCATGCCCGCCAGCCGTATTGACGGGCCCGAGGCAGATGCCGCCGTAGTAGGAGGCCAGCATCATGCCGGTGCGGGCCTCGATGTCCTGTCCGTTTTCGACGGCGCGCGCGAGATAGCGACCGACGAGGTCGATACCCATGCGGGCATAGCCATCGATCAGGGGATGGGACTTGAGATTGGTGAAGGCCTCGACGCAATGGGCGAGCGCATCGATGCCGGTCGCGGCGGTGACCGCAGCGGGCACGCTATAGGTCAGCTCGGGATCGAGCACGGCGATGTCGGCCAGCATGTGCCGGCTTTCGATCGCCATCTTGGCGAGGGTTTCAGGATTGGCGACGAGGGCGCGCGTGCCCGCTTCCGAGCCGGTGCCCGAGGTGGTGGGCACCTGCGCCAGGGCGCTGCGGCGGCCAAGGATCTTGTCGACGCCGACCACATCGAGAATGGACTGGTCGCTGTCCCACAGCGCGGCCACGAGCTTGGCGACATCCATCACCGAGCCGCCACCGAGCCCGATCACCAGATCCGGCTTGAAGGCGCGCGCGGCGGCCAGCGCGGCCTCGACCGCCGGCAGATCCGGCTCGGGGGGGATGTCGATGAAGGTTTCGACCACGCCCTTGAGGCCGATGCGCTCGACAAAGCCCATGGTCGGGACCATGGCGAGAACGAAGATCCGCTCATAGGCGCCGGCCCATTCGCCGAGCCGGCCAATGGCGCCGCCACCGATTTCGAGCCGCTGCGGCTGCACGAGGGTGATCGGGCGCGCCATGGAGAGAATGGCTTCAGACATTTTCCTGGGCCTCCAGTTCGGCCATTCGGGCCCAGACGGTCTCGGCCTCAGCCGCGCTCAGCTCGACCAGGGGCGGGCAGACCCGCAACCAACCATCATTGCCGCGCCGCCGCGCCAGCATGGCCTTGACGGTGGGGAGCTGGACATAGGCGTTGGAGAGGTCGCGCCAGGCATTGATCCGCGCCTGCGCTGCCTCGACCGCTTCGCTCCGCGCCGGGTCGAACCAATTGTCGAACACGACGCGCAGATGCCTGCCGATGAGATTGGAGCTCGAGGTGATGCACCCGGCCCCGCCGGCCCGCAGCAGCGGCAGCATGAAGGGGTCGGCCCCGGCCAGCACGGAGAAATCCTTAAAGGCTGCGGCGTAGGCCTGCATGCTCTCGAGCTTGCCCGAGCTGTCCTTGATGCCGACAAAGACGCCGGGAAACGCCTCGCGCAGCCGGCCAACCAGTTCGATGGACAGGCCCACCTGGGCGATGGGCGGGATGTGGTAGAGAATGATGCGGAGGTCGTCGCTGCCGACCCGTTCGACCAATTGGGCATAGAAGCGGAACAGGCCTTCGTCGCTGACGCCCTTGTAGTAGAAGGGCGGCAGCACGACGCAGGCTTTCACCCCGGCATCGACGGCGTGTTTTACGAGGGTCACGCTGTCGGCGATATTGGTCTGGGAGGTACCCGGCAGAAGCTGCTGCGGATCGAGCCCGGCTGAGATGACCCGCTCGAGCAATTGCTGGCGCTGCAGGAGGCTGAAGGAATTGGCCTCGCCGGTCGTGCCCAGCAGCGCCACACCGTGGCAGCCCTCCGCAATGAGCGCCTTGCAGTGGGCGGCAAAGCTCGCATGGTCGGGCGCACCATCTTCCAGAATGGGCGTGGCGGCGGCGCTGAACACGCCCGAGACGGGGAATGCGGTAGCGGGATTAGTCATTTCTTCCCCGAGACGAGCCGGCGCGCATAGGCGATGGCAGAGTTCATGTTGATATGATTGGCCTTGCCGGTGCCGGCGATGTCGAACGCGGTGCCGTGATCAACCGAGGTCCGGTCGATCGGCAGCCCCAGCGAGACATTGACGGCGGTGTCGAAGGCCACGAGCTTGATCGGGATGTGCCCCTGATCGTGATATTGGGCGACGACCAGGTCGAAGCCGCCATTATAGGCCCGGTGAAAGACGGTATCGGCGGAGATGGGGCCGACCACATCGATGCCCTCGGCCCGCGCCATGGCGACGGCCGGGGCCACCTGCACATCGTCTTCGGTGCCGAACAGGCCATTTTCGCCGCAATGCGGATTGATCCCGGCAATGGCGATGCGCGGGCGCTCATAGCCGACGCGCTTGAGATGCTCGTTGCCGGCGCGAATGGTGGCGAGGATGCGCTCGGGTGTCGCCCGGTCGATGGCGGTCTTGAGCGAAACGTGGGTGGAGACGTGGATGACTTTGAGCCGCTCGGATGCCAGCAGCATGAAGGCCGATTTCTGCCCGGTCAGCGCCGCCAACATGCCGGTGTGACCATCATAATGATGACCGGCCGCGTTGAGCGCTTCCTTGTTGATCGGCGCTGTCACGATGCAGCCGATCTCGCCGGCCTCAGCATCGCGCACCGCTTTTTCGATGAAGCGGAAAGCCGCGTCGCCGCAAATCGGATCGAGCTTGCCCCAGGGCAGTGGCGCGCCTTCCATCGGCAGGTCGACAACCACGCCATCGAGATCGAGGGACACGCCGACAGCGGCGCGAGCGGCCTCGAGCGTGGCGCGATTGCCATAGATGCGGGTCCGGGCGCGGGCGTCCGCATCCATCTCGACCAAAGCCTTGATGGAAATTTCCGGGCCCACCCCTGCCGGATCGCCCATGGTAATGCCGATGATCTGGCTCAAAGCTATTCTCCGTCGATCCAGCCTGCGGGCAGGCGGACATATTTGATGGCGCGCCGGAAATAGGTATAGGCCAGGTGCAATGACCCATCCTCCCCTTCCAGCAGATAGGGATAGGACAGCTCCTTGTTGCGCCCGTCGACCGAATTATTGGACGTGCAGGTGCCGGGGCTGTCATCGACGATCCGACGCTGCGGCCAGGTCAGGCCGCCATCGGTGGAAATGCAGAGCGTCAGCGGGGCGCGGGGCACACCCCAGATCGGCGCGCAGCCGCCCGTCGCATCGGGGCGGTCGTCACCTTCCTCGATCTCGTCATAGAGTGAGGCCCGCCTATCCGTGGAGGTCGCGGCCGATGCCGGGTTGCAAAGCATGGCCAGCCGTCCGTCGCGCAAGCGGATGACGTTGATCGATGAATTGTTGTTGGGCACGTCGGTGGGGCGAGGTTCGGACCAGGTGAAACCACCATCGAGGCTTTCCGAGCGGCAGACGAAATCGGACTGGCGCCGGCGGTAGAAGGCGACCATGTGATCGCCATCGAGCGGCACGATGGTCATGTGCACCGAGCCGATCGAGCCGGGCACGTCGCTCATGGTCCAGGTCTGGCCGTCATCCGTGCTGACGGCAACGGCGGCGTTGTCGTGGCTGCCATTCCAACGCTGGCCCGGTCGCGAGATGCAGCGGAACACACCCATCATCACAGCCCCGTCCTTCCGCCGGACGAAACGGCCACGAATGAAGCTGCCCAGAGGCAGGTCGAGCTCGCGCGGCGGACCCGAGACCAGCTGATTGCCGGACAGCGAAACCGGGCGCGTGCGCAGCAGGCATTCATCCTGATTGCCGGCTGGCTGGGCAGTGTGGAACAGGTGCCACTGGCCCCGACTATCGCGCCAGAGGACGGGATTCTGCTCTGACCGCTGGTCGTCATCGCTCAGCCGCACCGGCGCGCTCCACACCGTCGCACCGGGGGAAAGCGTCGAGCCATAGATCGAAATATCGGACTTGCCCTCAAGGGTCCCGCCGAACCACAGGCAGGCCAGCGTGCCATCGTCCAGACGCTCGATGAAGGCGGCGTGGTTCTGCACCATCGGAGACGGCAGGAAAGCCTCGTTCCGCCCCTCTGCCCCGGCCACAAGGCGCCCATCCATCCGCGCTGCGATATCCTCTGGCGACACTCTTCCCTCCTAGATCAGTGACCCCAAACTTCCCGCCAAATCACATGTTGTCAAGTTCAGAAACGAAGATGTTTCCAAACTGGCGTCGCTCATGCGGATTTTTATGTCTTGTTTTTCAATGGCTTGATTAGCCTGACAAACCAAAATTGTAAGGTTGAAAAAAATCGGTTTGACAACCAGACAGTGAATAGCAATAGTTTTGACACGGGGCGCGCAAGTGCCTTCGAGGGTATTGGCATGGGCGAAACCGCAGCGCCGCCCATCACACCCACAGCTGCGATGGGAGGATCCGAATTGTTTAAACCGCTTCTGATTGGCGCCCTCTTGGCGTCCACGACGATTGCTCCTGCGCTGGCGCAGGCAAATACCGATATCACCGTGGTGCTGAGTGAAGAGCTCGACCTGGTCGAACCCTGCATGGCCACGCGTTCCAATATCGGGCGCGTCATCATGCAGAACATCAGCGAGACACTGACCGAGCTGGACGTCCGGGGCGATGCCGGCCTGATGCCGCGCCTGGCCGAAAGCTGGGAAGATCTCGGCAACGGCACCTGGCAGTTCAAGCTGCGCCAGGGCGTGACCTTCTCCGATGGCTCGGCCTTCGACGCCAACGACGTCAAGCACTCGTTCGACCGCGTCTTCTCCGACCAGATCACCTGCGAGAGCAAGCGCTACTTTGCCGACACCGCGCTCTCCTTCGAGGTGGTGGACGACAACACCATCAACATCACCGCCGATCCGGTCCAGCCCATCCTGCCGCTGCTGATGACGCTCGTCACCATCGTGCCGTCCGAAACGCCGATGGAATTCGTGCGCGACCCGATCGGCACCGGCCCTTATGCCATGACCGACTGGACGGCCGGCCAGCAGATCGTCCTCGAGCGCCGCGACGATTACTGGGGCGCACAGCCCGAAGTGACCAAGGCGACCTATGTGTTCCGCTCCGAGCCAGCCGTCCGCGCGGGCATGGTTGCCGCCGGCGAAGCCGACATCGCGCCGCAGATCACCGCCGAAGTTGCGGATAATCGCGATCTCGATTTCGCCTATCCGAACTCTGAAACCGTCTATCTGCGCATTGACGGCCAGGACGCGCCGACCGACGACATCCGCATTCGCAAGGCGCTCAACCACGCCATCGAACGCGAAGCCTTTATCGGCACCATCCTGCCCGAAGGCACCGAACTGGCCGTCGCCATGGTCCCACCCACGACGCTGGGCTGGAACCCCAACCTGACGCCGCCGGCTTATGATCCCGACCTCGCCAAGCAACTGATCGCCGAAGCCCAGGCCGATGGCGTCGACACCAGCCTGCCGATCGAGATCGTGGCCCGCACCGAGAACTTCCCGAACGTGACGGAAGTGGCCGAGGCCATCGTGCAGATGCTGACCGATGTCGGCTTCAACGCCAGCCTGCGCATGGTGGAAGTGGCCGAGCACGAGCAGTTCTACTCCAAGCCCTATCCGGAGAGCGAAGGCACGCGCCTCGTCATGGCCCAGCACGACAACAGCCGCGGCGACCCGGTGTTCTCGATGTTCTTCAAATATGCCCGCGAAGGCACCCAGTCCGGCGTTGCCGACCCCAAGGTGGACGATCTGATCGCCCGCGCTTCGGCCGCAACCGGGGAAGAACGCGCCGCCATCTGGTCCGAGCTCTTCGCCTATGTGCATGATGAGATCGTCGCCGACGTCCTCCTGTTCCACATGGTGGGCCTCAGCCGCGTCGGCGAACGACTTGAGTTCACCCCGACCATCGCCACCAATGGACAGCTGCAGCTGAGCGAAATCGGCTTCAAATAGTTCCGTTCACGATCTGGGCGATGCCGGAAAATCCGGCGTCGCCTTTTGACCACCAGGGAAAAATGCCATGACCAAAATGATCGGGCAGCGCGCCATAGCGAGCCTCCTGTCCCTGCTGGGACTGATGGTCCTGGTGTTCTTTCTGTCGCGACTGACCGGCGATCCGGCAGTGCTGTTCCTGCCCATCGATGCGACCGAGGAGATGAAGCAGCAGTTCCGTGCCCTGCATGGGCTCGACCTGCCGCTGATCGAACAATTCGGGCGCTATGTGCTCGACATCATCCAGCTCGATTTCGGCGAAAGCCTGCGCAAGGCACGCCCCGCCATCGATATCGTCATCGAAGCCTATAGCTGGACGCTGCCGCTGGCGGTGATCACCATGAGCCTCGTGGTGGTCGCCGCGATCGTCCTCGGCTCGCTCGCCGCCTTCAATGTCGGCGGCTTCTTCGACCGGCTGGTATCCATCGTCTCGCTGGTGGGCGCCTCGGCCCCCGATTTCTGGATCGCCATCGTCGCCATCGTCATCTTTTCGCTGGGCCTGGGCTGGCTGCCGACCTCGGGCGTCGGGACGCCATGGCACTGGATCCTGCCCATTACCGTGCTCTTCATCCGGCCGTTCGGGCTGGTGGTGCAGGTGGTTCGCGGCTCCATGCTGTCGGCGCTCTCGGCCCCCTATGTGAAGACGGCACGGGCCAAGGGCGTCAAGAATTTGCCGCTGATCTTCGTGCACACCCTGCGCAATGGCATGCTGCCCGTCATTACCGTCATCGGCGACCAGGCCGCGGCCATGCTCAACGGCGCTGTCATCGTCGAGACCATTTTCGGTTTCCCCGGCATCGGCAAGCTGATGATCGATTCCATCCTGCAGCGCGACTTCAACGTGGTGCTCGCAGCCATCATGGTCACCGCCATCGCCATCTTCATCATGAACATCCTGATCGACATCGCCTATGGGCTGCTCGATCCGCGGATCCGACAATAGGAGGCGATGATGGCAGACCTCACTCTCGCCAAGCCGGACGACAATTCCGCCCCGCGCGGGCCTTCGCTGCTCTCCATGCTGTGGCGCGACAAGCTCGCCTTCGCCTCGGCCGTGATCCTGCTGGTGATCGTGCTGTTTGCGCTGTTCGGCCCGGCGCTACTGGGCGAGCTCGCAACGCGGCAGAATTTGCGCGGCCGCAATTTCCCGCCCTTCAGCCTCGAGCGCGGCTGGGTCTTCTTCCTGGGCGGCGATTCCCTCGGGCGACCGATGCTGGCGCGGCTCGTCGTGGCCGCGCACAGCACGATCCTGATTGCCGCGGGCACGGTGTTTTCGGCCCTCGTCGTCGGCGCGGGGCTCGGGCTCGTCGCCGGCTACAGGGGCAAGACGGTGTCGCAGATCATCATGCGCCTGGCCGACGTGATCATGTCGTTTCCCTCGCTGCTGATCGCGGTCGTCGTGCTCTATGTGCTGGGACCCTCCATACCGAACATGGTGCTGGTGCTGGCCATTACCCGCATCCCGATCTATCTGCGCACGACCCGAGCGGAGGTGCTCGAAGTGCGCGAGCGCATGTTCGTGCAGGCGGCTATCGTCATGGGGGCTCGGCACCGGCGCATCATCCTCAGGCACATCCTGCCGGTGATCGCGCCGACGCTGGTCACCATCGCGACGCTGGATTTCGCCTTCGTCATGCTGGCTGAATCCTCGCTGTCATTCCTCGGCATCGGCGTGCAGCCGCCCGATATCACCTGGGGCCTGATGGTCAGCCAGGGCAGGCCCTATCTCACCACGGCATGGTGGCTGGCCTTCTGGCCGGGGATGATGATTGTCCTCACCGCGCTCTCGCTCAATCTCCTGTCCAACTGGATGCGCGTCGCGCTCGACCCCAACCAGCGCTGGCGCCTCGAATCCCGGAGGACGAAGAATGTCTGAGCCGCTGCTGACAGTAAAAAACCTCTCGGTGGATTTTCACACCGCCCGCGGCACCGTGCATGCGGTGAAAAACGTCTCGTGGCACGTGGCGCGGGGGGAAACCCTCGCCATCCTGGGGGAAAGCGGCTCGGGCAAGTCCGTTTCGGCCAATGCGGTGATGAACCTTCTCGACATCCCGCCGGCGGAAATCGTCTCCGGCGAGATCCTCTACGAGGGCGAAGACCTCCTCAAGATCAGCTACGAAAAGCACCGCGCGCTCAACGGCAAGAAGATCGCCATGATCTTCCAGGACCCGCTGGGCCATCTCAACCCGGTCTACAGTGTGGGCTGGCAGATCGTCGAGATGATGACCGCCCATGGTCGTCCGGCCGATGCGGCCCGCACAAGGGCGCTCGAACTGCTCAATCGGGTGGGCATTCCCGAGCCCGAGCAGGCGATGCATAAATATCCGCACCAATTCTCAGGCGGCCAACGCCAGCGGCTGATGATCGCCATGGCGCTGATGCTCAAGCCCGATATTCTCATCGCCGATGAGCCGACGACCGCGCTCGACGTCACCATCCAGGCCGACGTGCTGGCGCTGCTCAAGGAATTGCAGCGCGAAACGGGCATGGCGATGGTGCTAATCACCCACGATCTGGGGGTCGTCGCCGAAATTGCCGATCGTGTGGTGGTGATGAACCAGGGCGAGATCGTCGAGACCGGGCCGGCGCACGAGGTCTATCACCGGCCCCAACACGCCTATACGAAGAAGCTCATCGCCGCAGCGCCCGGCAAGGGCGCCATCCGCCAGCTCGATGGCAGCGCGCCCCTCTTGCTCGAGGCAAAGGGCCTTCACAAGACCTATGGCAAGTTCGCCGCCCTCAAGGACGTGTCGTTTACGCTCGCCCGGGGGCAGAGCCTTGCCGTCGTGGGGGAGAGCGGCTCGGGCAAGTCCACCCTGGCGCGAACGCTCCTGCGGCTCGAAATCGCCGATAGTGGCGAGGCCCTGTGGAAGGGCAAGGACCTCATAAGCATGAACGCGCGCGACCTGCTCGCCTGCCGCCGCGAGATCCAGATGGTGTTCCAAGACCCGACCCAATCGCTCAATCCGCGCATGTCGGTCTACCAGCTTATTTCCGAGGGTTGGGACATACACAGGCTGATGCCGGACAAGCGCCAGCGGCGCGACCGGGTCCTGGTCCTGCTCGAACAGGTCGGCCTGTCGCCCGAGCATGCGGACCGCTATCCGCACCAGTTCTCGGGCGGCCAGCGCCAGCGCATCGCCATTGCCCGGGCCCTGGCGCTCGAGCCCGAGCTGATCATCTGCGACGAGGCGGTCTCGGCGCTCGACGTCTCCATCCAGGCCCAGGTGATCGCGCTGCTCGACGATTTGCGCCGGCGCCTCGGCATATCGTTCCTGTTCATCGCCCATGATCTGGGTGTGGTGCGCGATTTCGCCGACACGGTCATCGTCATGAAATCGGGCGAGATCGTCGAGCGCGGCCCCACCGGCAAGATCTTCGCCGCCCCCGAACACCCCTATACCCAGCGCCTGCTCGCCGCCAATCTCGACCCCGATCCGGACATCCAGGCGCAAAGGCGCGCGGCATTTGCCCATGGTTGAGCGCATCATCATCGCCGATGATCTGACGGGCGCGCTCGACGCAGCGGCGCCCTTTGCCATGCGTGGGATCGCCACCTGCGTCGCCCTCAATGCCCATGCCCTGCCAGAGTGCCTCGCCAGCGGCGCCCGCATTGTCAGCGTGTCCACCGACAGCCGCGAGGTGGAACCCGCCCTCGCCCATCGCGCGGTAAAGGCCGTTCTCGCCCGTATCCCGGCCGGCACAGCGCTGTTCAAGAAGGTGGATTCCCGTCTCAAGGGCAATATCGAGGCCGAACTCGACGCCATTCCGCATGCGCACAGTCTCGTCGTTCCGGCCATTCCCGAATTCGGCCGCTGGATGCGCAATGGCCAACTCGGCGGCTTCGGCGTGGAGACGCCCATCGACATTGCGAGCCGTCTCGGTCGCCACGCCGGACACGCGGTCATTCCGGACATCTCCAGCGCCGAGGATATTTCCCGCGCGCTCGCCCAGCCCAGTGACCTATTGATCGGTGCGCGCGGCCTCGCCCAGGCACTGGCCGAGGCGATGGCGCCCGAGGCGCCGGCGCCCAGCCTCGTCCTGCCATCCGGGCGCGCCTATTGCGTTATCGGTTCGACCGACCCGATTACCGGGGCGCAGCTGGAGAATTTGCGCGCCAGCGATCCCGCCATCGCCTATGTGCCTGCGCCCAATGGGCGGGGCGCGCCGCAATCGGGGGAGGCCAATCTCACCATTATCCGGGCCACCGAGGGAGCCGAGCAAATCGACGGCAAATCGGTGGCGCATGCGTTGGCCGAAACGCTGTCGCGTCTCGCGCCACCGCCGGGATCGCTGCTGGTACTGTCGGGTGGCGCAACTGCCCAGATCATTCTCGACCGGCTCGGCATCACCATGGTGGAGCTTCTCGGGGAAGCGCTGCCAGGCCTGCCGCTTTGCCGCGCGGGTGACTTGACTGTTGTCACCAAATCGGGCGGTTTTGGCCCCGTGGACACGCTAACTCGCCTCTTTGCCCCTTACCTCTCCTCCAGGAGCGCAGTTGACCACCATGTCGGATAGCTTGACCGGACGCCGCATCCTTGCTGATACGGTGTTCGAGCGCATTTCGCGGGCGATCAAATCCGGCGCCTATGGCGTCGATGAGCGCCTGCCCACCGAGCACGCGCTGGCCGCCGAGTTCCAGGTATCCCGCCCCGTCGTGCGCGACGCGCTGCAGCGCCTGCGCGACCAGGGCCTTATCTATTCGCGCCGCGGCGCCGGCAGCTTCGTCAGGGAACAGGGTATTCGCGAACCCCTGGGCTTCGGGCAGATGGAAAATCTGTCCGATCTGCAGCATTGCTACGATTTCCGCCTGACCATCGAGCCGGAAGGCGCGGCCATGGCAGCCTTGCGGCGGACGCCGGCGGCGATCCAGAAAATCCAGACCGCGCTTTCCCTGTTGCGAGACGCCACCAACCGCCAGGCCCACCGCGCCGACGCCGATTTCATGTTTCACCTCGCCATCGCGCAGGCCTCGGGCAACCCCTATTTCGTCACCGCCATGCAGGCGCTCGAAGAGCATATCGCGGTGGGCATGCGGCTGCACGGCCTGTCGCTGCGCAGCACCAAGGACGGGCTGGCGCGCGTGCTGGTCGAACACACCGATATCCTCGGGGCCATCGAGAATTCCCAGCCCGAGAAGGCGCGCGAGCTGATGCGCGACCATTTGAAGGGTTCGCGCGACCGGCTCTTCGTCCCGCAATCCTGACTATTGGCGCGCCCTGCCCTGCGGTCGCTACAGGGCCAGTTCGATCTGGGCTTCCGTTGGCTCGGCGCGCTGGACAAAGTTCGAGAGGGTAACCCCCAGCAGGCGCACCGGCTTGATCGGCGGGAACTCCCGGGCGAGCAGGTCGTCGACAAGGGCTTCGAGCTCGGCGCGCGACGCGATCAGGGTGGAGACGCTTCTCGAGCGGGTGATCTGCTCGAAATCGGCGAATTTTATCTTCAGAGTTGCCGTGCGGCCGCTGAGCTGGCGCCTGGCGCAGGAATCCCAGACCTTGTCGATCAGCGGCCGGGTCATGGCACGCGCATCGTCGAGGCTTGATATGTCCTCGCGAAACGTATCTTCGGCGCCCACCGACTTGCGCTCGCGATGCGGCTTGACCTCGCGCTCGTCAATGCCCCGGCACAGATTGTACCAATAGCGTGCCGAACTGCCGAACATCTGGACCAATTGCTCCATGCCCAGCGCTGCCAGATCGGCGCCGCAGGCAATGCCCAGGGCGTGCATTTTCGCGGCCGTGGCCGGACCGACGCCATGGAATTTCTCGATCGGCAGGGCGGCGACGAAGGCCTCGCCCCGCCCCGGCGGGATGACGAAGAAATTGTTCGGCTTGCGATGGCCCGACGCCATCTTGGCGAGGAATTTGTTGTAGCTGATGCCGGCGGACGAGTTAAGGCCTGTCACCGCCAGGATGCGGGCCCGAATCGCGTTGGCGATGTCGGTTGCGAGGGCAATGTCCTGCTTGTTTTCAGTAACGTCGAGATAGGCCTCGTCGAGCGAGAGCGGCTCGATCAGATCAGTGTGCTCGGCGAAAATCTGGTGAATCTGAACCGAGACGGACCTGTAGACGTCGAATCGGGGCGGCACGAAGATCAGCTCGGGGCATTTGCGCATGGCGGTGACGGAGGGCATTGCCGAGCGGACGCCGAATGTCCGGGCCTCGTAGCTGGCCGCGGCCACGACGCCGCGCCGCGCGCCATGCCCGACCGCCACCGGCTTGCCGCGAAGCGCGGGATTGTCGCGCTGCTCAACGGACGCGTAAAAAGCGTCCATATCGACATGTATGATCTTCCTGACAGCCATGGCCCAACCTTTGGCACCCCCATAGGCAATCGGCGCGCCACTCCCTGTCAGCATGGGTGCGCGCAATCGCGACGGAATCAGACCGCAGAGCGTTCTTCATTTGTTCTATAGCGAACGGGGCATATGGTCCAGCCGCGCCGGCAGGAAGGATAACAAATTGAAGGGGGAAAAGTGGTGCCCGAGACCGGAATCGAACCAGTGACACGCGGATTTTCAATCCGCTGCTCTACCAACTGAGCTACTCGGGCATTCGGCTTTTGCAGCGGTTTGCTGCGAGCCACGGGCCTTATAGGAGATCGTTTTTGCCTGCGCAAGCGCGAAAACGCGATGTGGAAAAGATGGTTTGGCGCGATCAGTCCGACAGCGCCAAAAGCCCGCTTTTCCGGACTATTCGTCGCCCTCCGCATCGGGCAGAGGCTCATCATCCCGGGCCGGGATGACATAGGAGCCGGTGAGCCAGCGATTGAGATCGACATCGGCGCAGCGCTTGGAGCAGAAGGGCCGATATTTCTCCACGGCAGGCTTGCCGCAGATCGGGCATTTGCGGGTGGGAGCCTCGGTCATCAGACGCCTGTCAGGTTCGACTGGTTGAGCCAGTTAAAATAGACGGGATAGCCCTCCCCGGCGAGAAGCTGGGTGGTTTCGTTGAGGGGCAGGCCGACAACGGCAGAATAGGAGCCGGAGAGCTTGACGACGAACGAGCCGGCAATGCCCTGGATGGCGTAGCCCCCGGCCTTGTCGCGCCATTCGGCGCTGGCGAGATAGGCTTCCATTTCACGGGTGGAGAGGCGCTTGAACCTGAGGCGCGTTTCGACGACGCGCTGGCGCTTGGCCCCCGAGGGGGTGAGCAGGGTCACACCGGTATAGACGCGGTGCGCCCGGCCCGAGAGCAGGCGCAGGCAATCGGTTGCCTCCTCCATGGTCTCGGCCTTGGGCAGGATGCGCCGGCCGACGGCAACGACAGTATCGGCGCCGAGGACCAAGGCATTGTTGCCGAAGCCGGCCACCCGCGCCTTGTGCTGGGCCGTCAATGCCTTGAGTTCGGAAAGGCGTATGGCCAGCTTGCGCGGCAATTCGCCCTTTTCCGGGGTCTCGTCGACATGGGCAGGCACAAGGTGCTCTGGCTCGATACCGATCTGGTTGAGGAGCGCCAAACGGCGGGGCGAGGCGGATGCCAGGATCAGATCCGGACGGCTAGCCATTGCATCGTGCTCCGGGAGGAGTTGGGCCCTGCGCATGGCTCAGGGCGTTCGTCGCTCAAAACGATCCCATGGATCGTCTTGCCCACCGCGAGGTGGTCGCGATCACTTGAAGCGATAGGTGATGCGACCCTTGGTCAGGTCGTAAGGGGTCATTTCGCACAGGACCTTGTCGCCGGCGAGAACGCGGATGCGGTTCTTGCGCATGCGACCGGCAGTGTGAGCGATGATCTCGTGTTCGTTCTCAAGCTTGACCCGGAAGGTCGCGTTGGGAAGCAATTCGGTGACCACGCCCGGGAATTCGAGCACTTCTTCTTTGGCCATACTTTCTCCTGGGAAGACCCCGTGCAGGCATAAACGAGCCCGGCCGGAGCCAAAAATTTGGCGGAACCTACTGCAATTCAGGCGCTTTGTGAACCACCGGAAACCAAAGGTTCCAAACGATCGCGCACGCGACGCCGCAAGGTGTCACGCAGATCGCGATAAGCCGACAAAACGACGTCCCTGCTGCCCTCTACCAGAGATGGGTCAGGAACGCTCCACCTTTCGACCGCACCGGCTTCCAATCCCTTGCGTTGGACCGCCTCGGGGGCGTCCTCGGACAGGGTTATGACCAGATCAAACCGGTTGGCGACAAGTTCATCGAGAATATGGGGCGTATGCACGCTCATATCAATGCCGATTTCTTCCATGACCTCATGGACGAACTGATCGGCCTTGCCGCCATTGACGCCGACGGAGCGGGCGATGATACGGCCGGGAAAGGCCTGGCGCGCCAGAGCGGCCGCAATGGGCGAGCGCACCGAATTCATCGAACAGACGAACAGCACGCTCGGGAGCGCGCTCGTCGCCTCATCGATTCGGCTGGCATAGGGCTGGACCGCGCAGATGAGGGTAAACAAACGCCGCGCAGTGGCGAGATCGATGATGATCTTGTTGGTGAGGCGCGTGCGCAGGAGTTCGGCAGCCTCGTTGTGAAGGCCGCGCCGCGCCATGTCGACGGTTTCGATCTGGAAGGGCTGAGCCGAGCGGATGGCCTCGTAATAGGCGTCGCGGATGCGGAAATAATCGCGGATCAGGCGCCGGAACGGGGTCAGCGACAGATAATGCGCGGCGATGGGATTGAAGGTTTCCGGGTCGCGCACGTCGAGCACGATGAAATTGCCGATGATCGAGACGTGCAGCGCATAGGGCCCCTTGGCCGCCACGCGCGCCGGCTTGAAGGAATTGTCCTCCAGGAGATCATAGATGGCGATGCGCCACTCATGCACCTCGTCGGGATTGATCGAGGTGATGGTATTGGGGTCAAGCGTGACCGTGACCAGCCTGTCCTGGTCGGTCACTGCCGTTTCTGTCCCCATGGAAATACTCAATGGTTGAGCCGGATGGAAATGGAGCGGCCATGGCCGTCCAGCGCCTCGATTTCGGCGATGGTGACCGCCGCATCGGCGAGCGCCGCCAAGGAGGAGGGATCGCAACCGAGGATTGAGGTGCGCTTGACGAAATCGAGCACGCCGAGCCCCGAGGCAAAGCGGGCGGAGCGCGCCGTGGGCAGGACGTGGTTGGAGCCGCCGACATAATCGCCAATGGCCTCGGGCGTGTGATGGCCCAAAAAGAGCGCGCCGGCATGGCGGATCCTTGGCACCAGCGCCTGCGGATCATCCACCGCCAGTTCGACATGTTCGGAAGCAATGCGATTGGCGAGGGTGACGGCTTCATCGAGCGAAGCGACCGTGATGATGGCGCCGAACTCTTCCCAGCCTTCGCGCGCGATCTCTTCTTTCGGCAGCAGCGCCAGCTGGCGATCGACCTCGGCTTCCACGGCTTCGGCCAGGGCGGGTTCGGTGGTGACGAGAATGGACTGGGCCCCTGCCCCGTGCTCGGCCTGGGCGATGAGATCGGCCGCGACCCAGGCGGGATTGGCAGAGCCATCGGCGATGACCAGCACTTCGGAGGGGCCGGCGATCATGTCGATGCCCACCTGGCCGAACACCTGGCGCTTGGCGGTAGCGACATAGGCATTGCCGGGGCCGACGATCTTGTCGACGCGGGCAATGCTGTTCGTGCCATAGGCGAGCGCGGCCACGGCCTGGGCACCGCCGACACGATAGATTTCGGTGATGCCGGCGATCTTTGCGGCGGCGAGGATGGCAGAGGCCAATTGGCCATTGGGTGTCGGCACCACCATGGCGATGCGCGCGACACCGGCGACGCGGGCCGGAACGGCGTTCATCAGCACCGAGGAGGGGTAGGAGGCAAGCCCGCCCGGCACATAGAGGCCAACGGCGTCCACCGCGGTCCAGCGCGTGCCGAGGGTCACCCCGAGGGCATCGGTATAGATGTGGTCTTCCGGCTTCTGCTTTTCGTGGTGGGCCTTGATCCGGTCATGGGCGAATTGCAGGGCTTCGCGGACTTCGGGGGAAACGCTGGCGGCGGCCGCGTCGATCTCATCCTGGGTAAAGCGCAGTGTCTCGGCCGTGACATTGGCGCGGTCGAACTTGTTGGTCAGCTCGACCACCGCATCGTCACCCCGGGCCCGCACATCGGCGATGATGGCGGCAACCGTGTCGCCGACTTCCTGGGACGATTCGCGCTTGCCTGCGAGCAGTTCGACAAAGCGGACTTCAAATTCAGGCGCGGCGCTATCGAGGCGAAGAGGCATTGGGGCTCCGGGACGGACAGATGTGATGCGCCGATCTATCCCCAGGGGGACCGGGATCGCAAGGTTTTTGGGGTTTTGGATTTTTCTTTGAGTGAGGAGAAAATGCCAAGTGCAGGGCCTGGGGCGCACCCCCTCCCAACCTCACCCGTCGAGGGGGAGGAGCCGCATCGGGGTTGGGGCGAGATTTGTGACCGGCCACCAGACAGGCTCCCTCCCATTTGCGGGGAGGGAGGGGGTGGGGGGATGGGCGGCACGATTGTGGGGCTTGGGTACGGTTCGGAGCTCAAGGACTGGATAAGAAGCGTGCGAAGCACCCCCTCCCAACCTCCCCCGTCAAGGGGGAGGAGCCGCATCGGGGTTGGGGCGAGATTTGTGACCGGCCACCAGACAGGCGCTCTCCCCCTTGCGGGGAGGGAGGGGGTGAGGGGATGGGCGGCACGATTGTGGGGCTTGGGCACGCGGTTCGGAGCTCAAGGACTGGATAAGGAGCGTGCGAAACACCCCCCTCCCAACCTCACCCGTCGAGGGGAGGAGCCGGCCGGAGGGTCAATGCACTATCCCAATTGCAAGATGTCATTCCCGCGAAAGCGGGAACCTCTGTTTGCAAATGAAGGTGTCAGGTAACGAAAATCCCGCGTTCGCGGGGATGACCCGGTCTCTGTTCCTTCAAAAGCTCAAAATCCCAAAACATCAATCCAGCGCGTGGGCGGGTTTTGCGCTGGCGGCCCAGGCGGCGCCGAGATCGCCAAGGCGGGCTTCGAGACATTCGACCTGGAGACGAACCGTGCCGCCACCGGCAAAGGTCAGCTCCACACTGCCCGAGACACCATCAGCCGCAGGGGTGAAGGTAATGGCCAGCAGCTCGAGCACGCCTTCAGGAGCGCCGGGATCGAAACCGGCATAGGCAACGTGATTGACCCGATCGAAATGCAGACCTGCCCGCTTGCGCAGGCCCTTGCTGCGCGGGGCGCTGCTGGTCCAGTCGTAGCGATTCATCAGAAGGGCAAACCGCCGGTCGCGGCGCGCATAGCCCATGTCGACGACCCGCACCACGGCATCCTGCACATGGGCAGAGATGACGGCGAGGTCTTCTTCATCGAGCGCGAGGAGCTTTAGGTCGGTCATGTAGGGGCCCTGGAAATGGTTCTGACCCTTATCTGGTCATGGCCGGGCAAATCTACAAGTTCAGGAGAGGTCGGGCAATGGCGAGGGGCGGAGGGTCGCTTCCCTCTATCGCGCGGGGGTGCAGCAGAGTTGAGCTTGATGACCAAAACCGGCAGCGCGTGCGTGGAAAGCGGCCCTCGGGTCAAGCCCGAGGGCAACGCGGTGCATGTGGGGCCAAGAGCCCCGCCCTGCGAGCATAGCTCTCCGGGCCTGACAGACTAAAATCGCTCCACCGGAGCGATTTTTACGTCTGTCAGCCTGCAAGGCGTTCGATTTCGGCGCCGCAGCGGGAGAGCTTGTCTTCCAGCCGCTCAAAGCCGCGATCGAGGTGATAGATGCGGTTGACGATGGTTTCGCCCTTGGCCGCGAGGCCGGCGATGACCAGCGACACCGAGGCGCGCAGATCGGTTGCCATGACCTGGGCGCCCTTGAGCTGGGACTTGCCGGTGATGGTGGCCAATTGGCCATCCACCGAAATATCGGCCCCGAAGCGGGCGAGTTCGGCCACATGCATGTAGCGGTTCTCGAAGATGGTTTCGCGAATCTGGCTGGTGCCCGAACTCATGGTCATCAGCGCCATGAACTGGGCCTGCAGATCCGTCGGGAAGCCCGGGAAAGGATCGGTTTCCACATCAACCGGCAGGATGCCATTGCCATTGCGACGCACGCGCAGGCCCTCGGCTTCGGTGGTGAGCTCGACCCCGGTCTGGGCCAGGATATCAAGCGCCGACTGGAGATGCTCGGGCCGCGCGCCGCGCAGCAGCACATCGCCCCCTGTCATGGCCGCCGCCATGGCGAAGGTGCCGGTTTCGATGCGGTCGGGGATGACTTCGACCGTCGCGCCATGCAGCTTTTCGACACCCTCAATGGTGAGCGTGCGCGTGCCGATGCCGGAAATCTTGGCGCCCATGGCCACGAGGCACTCGGCGACATTGGTGATTTCCGGTTCCTGGGCGGCATTTTCGAGGATGGTCGTGCCCCGGGCCAGCGTTGCGGCCATCAGAATGGTGTGGGTGGCGCCCACCGACACTTTGGGGAAGACGATATGGGTGCCGACGAGCCCGCCCTTGGGGGCGCGGGCAACGACATAGCCCTCGTCGATATCGATCTCGGC
>Ga0247738_10000304_pt1 | contig 19605 bp, 19 predicted proteins | sample UWRJL013104B2_FD_180936 | JGI IMG/M metagenome (GOLD analysis project Ga0247738, IMG submission 180936) | Plant litter microbial communities from Arlington Agricultural Research Station in Wisconsin, United States - UWRJ-L013-104B-2 | ecosystem: Environmental > Terrestrial > Plant litter >...
CCGGAACCGCCGAAGCCGACGCCGATCCGGGAACTGGTGCCGCCGCAGCCTTCGCCGCTGCCGCCGCCGCCCGAAGAGCCGCCGGTCGTGTTCGACGATCCGTCGCCGGTGGATACGCCCGCGCCGCCGCCGGCCCCGCCCGCGCCGCCGCAGGCCACGCCTGACATCGGTGCCAGCGTGGACATCTCCTCCAGGGCCATGAACCCGCCGCAGTATCCGCCGTCCGCCCTGCGCGCCGGCATCGAGGGTACGGTGATCCTGGTGGTGGACGTCGACGCCAACGGCAACGTCACCGGCGTGTCGGTCGAGAAGTCCAGTCGCAACCGCGACCTCGATCGTGCGGCGATGCAGGCCGCACGGCGCTGGAAGTTCAGCCCGTCAATCGTCAATGGCCAGCCGGCCGCCGGTCGCGTCCGCGTCCCGGTGGACTTCAACCTCGGCGGCTGATCGACGAATACAGATTCACGCGTTACAACGCTCCACTCTCACATCAACAACATTCAGAAGGTAAGCGTCATGCTGCAGGAAACCACCGCCGCCCCATCGACCGGAGGCAACGCCGAAGCACTGACCCAGATGGGCTTCGCGAACCTGATCGAACACATGACAGTGGTCAACTGGATCGTGTTCATCGTGCTGATCATCATGTCGGTGCTCTCGATCTACTGGATCATCTACAACTTCTTCAAGCACATCCGCCTGAAGAGGAGTTCCGATCGCGTCATCGCCACGTTCTGGGAAACCTCCAACGCGCAGGATGCGATCCGCTTCATGGAAGAGCAGCCGCGCAGCGAACCCTTCTCGAAGGTCGCGCTCGATGCTGCCCAGGCTGCCGCGCACCACCAGCGTCATGACGGTTCGCGTCTGGCCGAGTCGCTCAGCCGCTCCGAGTTCGTGGACCGCGCGCTGCGCCAGGCCGTGACCCGCGAGTCGCTGGGTCTCGAAGCCGGCCTGACCGTGCTCGCCACCGTCGGTGCAACCGCGCCGTTCGTCGGCCTGCTTGGTACGGTGTGGGGTATCTACAACGCGCTGATCCGCATCGGTGCCACCGGCCAGGCCGACATCGGCGCGGTCGCGGGTCCCGTGGGCGAGGCGCTGATCATGACGGCCATCGGTCTCGCGGTCGCGATCCCGGCGGTGCTGGGCTACAACTTCTTCGTCCGCCTCAACCGCGGCGTGAACAACAAGCTCGACACCTTCGCGCACGACCTGCACGACTTCTTCGCCACCGGCGCACGCGTCGGCGAAGTGCGCTGATCGACCCTAGACTGACGGAGATCCGACATGGCCTTCAGCTCAGGCGGTGGTGACGGCGGCCACAACAGCGTCAACGCCACGATCAACATCGTGCCGCTGGTCGACGTGATGCTGGTGCTGCTGATCATCTTCATGGTCACGGCACCGCTGATGGCGCACAAGGTCAAGGTCGATCTGCCCCAGGCAAACCTCGACCAGCGTCCGGACGAGGCGCCCCCGGCGCCTCCATTGACCGTCGCGATCACGTCCAACGGCACGCTGTACCTCAACGACCAGCCGGTGACGATGGACCTGCTCGACAGCACCTTGGCGGTGGAAGCGCAGAAAACGCCGCAACCACCGGTCAACGTGCGTGGCGATGCCACGACGCCGTACCGGATCGTCAACGAGGTGGTCACCCTTGCGCAGCAGAAGGGCATGCGCAAGGTGGGCTTTGTCTCGGCCCGCGAAAAGAACTGATCGGGAGTAACGCACGATGGCTTTTTCATCAGGTGGTGGCGATGGCGCGCCGATGGCCGACATCAACATCATTCCGCTGTGCGACGTCATGCTGGTGCTGTTGATCATCTTCATGGTCACGGCCCCGCAGGTGTCCTATCCGATCGATATCGACCTGCCGCAGCGTTCGTTGAACCCGCCGCCCAATCCGCAGGATCCGCCTGAGTCGATCCGCCTGCGGATCGATGCCAGTGGCACCGTCTACTGGAACGACAGCCCGACCCCGGTGTCGGCGCTGCGCGCCATGATGGATGCCGAGGTACAGCGCGACGTCAACAACCAGCCCACGCTCGAGATCGACATGAGCGGGGATGCGGAGTACGGGGTGCTGGCGAAGGTATTGGCTTCGGCCAAGAACGCGCACATGCAGAAGATCGGATTCGTAAAGAAGTAACGCACGACCGTCCGGCGTCGCCTGCAGCGCGCCGGCCGCTTACCGCATCGCTTTCAACGCCGCCCGATTGGGCGGCGTTTTTTTTGGGTCTTCTTCCCATCGAGGCGGGACCCGACCTTGGTCGTACTTGCAGGCGGGCCGAGGGGGGCGTAGCGTCGAGGCGTGTCCACCCGACAGGAGGTGCGTCATGGCATTCGGCAACATGGCCGACCGGGGCAGTCCGGCGATGGCCGAGATCAACATCATCCCGCTGTGCGACGTGCTGCTGGTGCTGTTGATCATCTTCATGGTCACGGCTCCGGCACTGTCCCAGCAGATCGATCTCGACCTGCCACAGGCGGGTCCCCCGTCCATCGATCCACCGCCGCCGGTCGAGCTGCGCATCGCCTCGTCTGGCCAGGTGTTCTGGAATGGCGCGGAGACGGACCGGGCCACCCTGCTGGCGCGGATGCAGGCCGAGGTCCGCGACAGCCGTGGCCAGCAGCCGATGCTGCAGATCGATGCAGCCGGCGACGCGGACTACCAGGCCGTCGTGCGGGTCCTGACCGCTGCGGAGAACGCCGGAATGGAGCGGGTCGGCTTCGTGCGGCGCTGACGACGCGTGACGCGCGGCGTCAGCCGACGCGGTCGATGATCGCCAGGTAGCGCGAGACGGTCGTCGCGAGGCCTTCGTAGAGCGCCTCGCCGATCAGGGCATGGCCGATCGAGACTTCCTCCACGCCCGGGACAGACGTGAGGAATGCACCGAGGTTGGCCTGGCTGAGGTCGTGACCGGCATTGATCCCGAGTCCGGCCTGCCGGGCAGCCTGCGCCGTGGCGGCGAAGGCGGGCAGTGCCGCATCGCCCCGACCCGCAGCGAAGGCCTCGGCCCAGGGACCGGTGTAAAGCTCGATGCGGTCGGCGCCGATCGCGGCCGCGCTGGCCGTATCGCAACCGGCATCGGCGAACAGGCTGACCCGGCATCCGAGCGCCTTGAGCCGGACGACCAGCGGCCGCAGGGCCGGGGCATCGCGCGCGAAGTCGAACCCGTGATCGGACGTGAGCTGCGCATCGGCGTCGGGCACCAGGGTCGCCTGCGCCGGCCGCACCCGCTCGCACAGTGCCAGGAACCCCGCGTAGCCCTCGCGCGGCGGCGCGAAGGGGTTGCCTTCGAGATTGAACTCGACGCCGCGCGCGCGGGTCAGCGCGGACAGCGCCACCACATCGTCATGGCGCGTATGCCGTGCGTCCGGCCGCGGATGCACGGTGATACCTTGCGCGCCCGCGTCCAGGCACGCGTGTGCGGCGCGCAGGATGTCGGGCTCGCCACCGCCGCGCGAATTGCGCAGCACGGCGATCTTGTTGAGGTTGACGCTGAGCCGGCAGCTCACGCGCCGCCGCCGCTGCCAAGACGCACCTTCAATGCGCCTGCGGCTCGTCCGCCGCGGTGGCGGCCGCGGCCGCGGCGCGGCGCGCTTCGACCTGTTCGCGCAGCCGCTGCAACTCGCGTGGATCGAGCATCTGGCTGTCGTCCCGGCTCTGCGTATCGATCCGTTGCGAGAGCAGCCCGAGGATCCACAGGCAGAGCAGGACCAGTGCTGCCAGCAGGCAGATCGCCACCAGTGCCACCGACGAGGTCATGAAGGCAATCGCCAGCGAAGCGATCGCGAGCAACAGGAACAACCAGGGCATGGGCAGGCTCCGCTGCGGACGTCGGGCAAGTCTAACGCCAACCGCCGCGCCCGCCTGCCGTTCGGCCGGCTGCGGTGGCCGCTGGTCGTGGGCATACGCGTGTCGGCCGCGGCCCGGGCACGCCTGGCGATCACGGAGGTCATTCCGGGCGAAGCGAGGGGATCTTCCGGTTCGCCGGCGCAGGACGCGGGGGCTGTGCGGGTTCGATTGCGCTGGACTGGCGCGCCAACGGTTGCGCAGCTGCAGGCGCGCTACAGCAGTGGCGACAGCAGCCTTGCCAGCGCCTCGGGCAGGCGTGAGCTCAGCAGGCCGCGGTGACGGCCCTGGCGCACGCGAGGCGCGCTGGCCAGCTCGCCTTCGATCAACTGCGCCAGTGCCGCGGCCATCTCCGCGTCCTCGAACAGCACCGAGACCTCGAAATTGAGGCGGAAGCTGCGGTGGTCGAAATTGGCGCTGCCGATCAGCACCGTACTCTCGTCCACCAGCAGCGCCTTGGTGTGCAGCATGCGTGGGCCGTACTCGTAGATCTTGACCCCGGCCAGCAGCAGCGGGCCGAAGTACGAACGCGCCGCCAACGTCACCAGACGCGAGTCGCTCATCCGTGGCACCAGCAGGCGCACGTCCAGCCCGGCGAGCGCGGCCGAGGTCAGCGACATCATCGCCGCCTCGCCGGGCACGAAATAGGGCGTCACCAGCCAGACCCGTTGCCGCGCCGCGTGGATCGCGCCGACGTGGGCCCGGTGGATCGCTTCCCAGTGCGAATCCGGACCGGAGGTGATCACCTGGGCGCAGGTATCGCCGGCGGGCAGGCGCGGCGTCTGCCGCACCACGTCGCCGATGAAGTCGCGATCGCCGGTGGCATAGGCCCAGTCCTCGACGAACACCAGCTGCAGCGCCCGCACCACATTGCCTTCCACGCGCAGGTGCAGGTCGCGATAGGCGGCCTTGTTGACGCGCTCGTTCTGGTCGTCGGTGATGTTCATGCCGCCGGTGTAGCCGACGCGCCCATCGATCACCACGATCTTGCGATGGCTGCGCAGGTTGGTCCAGGGCCGTTGCCAGAAGCGCCCGAACCGGGTCGGGTGGAACCAGGCAAGCTCGCCCCCGGCCTCGACCAGGCTGTTGAAGAAGCGCTGGCAACGCGCGGCGCCGAGCGCGTCGACCAGCAGCCGCACGCGCACGCCGGCGCGGGCGCGCTCCACCAGCGCGTCGCGCAGCGCGGTACCGCTCCGGTCGGGATGCCAGATGTAGTACTCGAGGTGGATGTGGTCGCGGGCGCGGGCGATGTCCTCCAGCAACGCGTCGTACTTGGCGGCGCCGTCGACCAGCAGCCGCAGCCTGCTGGCGGTGGTCATCGGCAGGCCGGTGGCCGTACGCACCATGCGCGCCAGCTCCGCCACGTCCTCGTTCTCGGACAGCGATTGCGCAGGCAGTTCGCCGCGCACGCGCGCACGGCGCAGGCGCTGGCGTTCGATTCGTTGCGGGCCGAACACGTGGTAGATCAGGAAGCCCACGTAGGGCAATAGCGCCAGGCCCAGCAGCCAGCTCACCGTCGCGACCGGCTCGCGCTTCTGCAGGATGATCCAGCCGCCCAGCAGCAGCAGGTACAGCGCCCAGCCCAGGGTCAGATACAGGCGCAGGTGCGGCGTCAAGGCAAATGCGTCCCAGGCCTGGCGAAGGAGATCTAGAATCGGCACGGTGAGATCCGTCGTCGCGGCGGTTGCGACGCCCTGGCGCTAGGCTAGCGGCATGTCGTTGGCGACGAAAGCGAAGGCCGAGCCGGTCGCGCCGATCAAGGGTCGCGGCGCGGCCTCGTACGTGTCCGGCCGCTACGAGGCCACGACCGTGCATGCCCAGGACGATGGCTGGGATTCGCTGCAGGCGCGCGACGACACCGAACCGGAGCCGCATCCGGATACACGCGTGCACGAAGAAGCCGCGCGCAGCGTCATCAGCCGCAACGATTCGCCGGACGTGGGATTCAGCCAGTCAGTCAATCCCTACCGCGGCTGCGAGCACGGCTGCGTGTACTGCTTCGCACGTCCCTCGCACGCCTACCTGCAGCTCTCGCCGGGGCTGGACTTCGAGACGCGGTTGTTCGCCAAGACCAATGCCGCGCAGCGGCTGCGGGCGGAACTCTCGCGCAAGGGCTACCGCTGCGCGCCGATCGCGCTGGGCATCAACACCGATGCCTACCAGCCGATCGAACGTCGTTACCGGATCACGCGCTCGCTGATCGAGGCGATGGCCGAGTTCCGCCAGCCGTTCAGCCTGCTTACCAAGAATGCGCTGGTGACGCGCGACCTCGACCTGCTTGCGCCGCTCGCGCAGCAGGGCCTGGTGACGGTGCACTTCTCGGTGACCACGCTCGACAACCGGCTTTCAGCGCGGATGGAGCCTCGGGCGTCGGCGCCGCACGCGCGGCTCCGGGCCATGCGCGAGGTAGCGGATGCGGGCGTGCCGGTCGGGGTGATGGTCGCGCCGGTGATCCCGGCCATCAACGACCACGAGATCGAAGCGATCCTGGATGCTGCGCGCACTGCCGGCGCGCAGTCGGCTGGCCATGTGCTGCTGCGGCTGCCGCACGAACTCAAGGAGATCTGGCGCGAATGGTTGCAACTGCACCATCCCGACCGCGCCGCCCACGTGATGAGCCTGGTGCGGCAGATGCGCGGCGGCCGCGACTATGACAGTGGCTTCGGCACGCGGATGCGCGGCCAGGGGCCGTTCGCAGACCTGATCGAGGCGCGCTTCAGGCGTACGCGTCGCCAGCTCGGTTATGGCCGCATGCCGCCGCTGCAGACCGGCCTGTTCCGCGCGCCGGCAGCACCCGGCGATCAGGGCCAGTTGTTCTGAGCCTTGTCGGCGGCGCGCGGTTCACGTGCCCTGCACCGGTCCTGCACACCGTTGTTACGTAGACTGTCGCCCGCCGGCGCCCATGCCGTTTCCGACGTGACCGATCGTGCAGGTTGATGTGTCCATGTACCAGGAGGCGTTTGCCCAGGCGGGTACCGGCATGGCGCTGCTCGCGCCCGGCGGTGAGTGGTTGGCCGCAAACGCCGCGATGTGCCGGCTGCTTGGCCGCGAAGAGGCCGAGCTGGCGGGACACCGAGCGCATGAAACGCTGTTCGATGCGGACACCGTGCAGCGCATCGGCCTGGCCCTGACGGGTGCCGGCATGGTGCAGGACCACAACGTGGCTGGAACCGGCGGATGCGCCTGGCGCATGTCGCTGGCGCCCCTGGATCGCGGTGCATCCGGCGTCCTGCTGCTGCAGCTGGAAGCCGACGGGGATGCGCAGGCGCGCAAAACCGCGGCACGCATGCAGGACTACCTGGCCCATGGCATTTCCCACGACCTGCGCGCGCCACTGCGCGGCATCGCAGGCTTTGCAGCGCGGCTGGACGAGTCGGCGGCCGTCGCCGAAGCCGGCCGCGCCGACATCGCCCGCATTCGCGCGGCCGCTGCGCGGGCCGAGCACCTGGTCGATGCGTTGCTGGAGCTGCTGCGTGCCGCGCGGCTGCCGCTGCGCGATGACGAGGTCGATGTGAGCCTGCTGTGCGAATGGGTGGCGGGCGAGCTGCAGGACGCCGATCCCCCCCGCCAGGCGCGGATCGAGGTGGCGCCGGACCTGCGCGCGCAGGGTGACGAACACTGGCTCAAGACATTGCTCGGACACGTGCTGGACAACGCCTGGAAGTTCTCCGCCGTGCGCGCGCGCGTGGACATCCGTGTCGAAGGCGAAGCGTCCAACGGCCGCCTGCAGCTTGCCGTGCACGATGCCGGCTGCGGTTTCGACATGCGTTATGCTGACAAGCTGTTCCAGCCGTTCCAGCGCCTGCACGGGTCGGAACAGGGTGGCGGCAGTGGCCTCGGCCTGGCGATCGCGCACCAGATCGCCGAGCGCCATGGCGGTCGCATGTGGGCGACATCGCGCCCGGGCGAGGGCAGCACCTTCTTCATCGAACTTCCGGCCGCGGCCGGCCGGGACCTGGACGCGACGCCATGACGCACAGCGAAATCCTGCTGATCGAAGACAATCCCGACGACGCGGAGCTGACCCGCATCGCCTTTACCGAGGCGGGCATCGACCGCCAGCTGGTGGTGGTGCGCGATGGCGCCGAAGCGCTGGACTACCTGTTTGCGAACGGTCGCCACGCGGGGCGCGACGCCTCGCAGCTGCCGGCGATCGTGCTGCTCGACCTCAACCTGCCCAAGCTCGATGGCCGCGAAGTGCTGCAGGCCATCCGCGGCGACGCGCGCACGCGCTCGCTGCCGGTGGTGGTGCTGACCACGAGCGACGAGCCCTTCGACGTCGAAGCGACCTACGCGCTCGGCGTGAACAGCTACATCCGCAAGCCGGTGGATTTCGACCAGTTCGTCGGCGTGGTCAAGCAGATCGGACTGTACTGGCTGGTGCTCAACCAGCCGCGCGCCGCGGGTTGAGGCGCGTGCCGCGGCTGCCGCCACACCGCGCCGATCGCGACCCTGATCGCGCCCGATCGCGATCCTGATCGTGACCCTGTGGAGCCGCTTCAGCCGCGATGGCTGCGATCGTGGCTGAGGTGTCGATCGCGGCTGAAGCCGCTCCTACAGGGGATCGTAGGATGCCGCGATGGCGTCGCCAATCCGCCTATGCGGCCCCGTACAGCGCCTCGGCGCGCTGGAACAGGATCCAGCTGGTCGCGATGAACTTGTCCTGGCCCTCGGGCCGGTTGCCGCGATGGGTATGGGTGAAGGCCGTGGGCGCGATCAGCAGGTCGCCGGTGCGCGGCGCGACCTTGCGCTGCTGGAACAGGAACTCGGTCTCGCCGCCGGCAAAGCCGTCATTGAGGTAGAGCGTCCACAGCAGGTGGCGGTGCAGGGTCTCGCCGTCGGTGGCACGCGGATACAGTTCGCAGTGCCAGTAGGGATAGCCGCCCTCGCCGGCGCGGTACCACTGCAGGTTGACCGGCCCCGGCCGCAGGCAGGTGCGCGCGAGCTGGCCCAGCGCGCGGTCGTCGAGCACCGCGATGTCCTCGGCCGACAGGCGTCGCAACCCACCGTTGCCGTCGGGCTGCTGCAGCATCAGCGGCGCGACCAGGGCCTGCGGGTAGCGGCGCAGGTAGGCCAGCAGCCCGGCGTAGACGGCGACGTTGAGCGCCTGCGCAACGTCGGCCCAGTCCGCACGGTCGCTGATCGACAGGTCGCGACTGTGCTTGAGCTCGGGATGTACACCGCCGCCGACCTGGCCGGGCTGCAGCGCGTCGCTGGCGCGCAGCCGCGCCACGATCGCGTCGCAGGCCCCGGCCGCGAGCGCGCCGGGATAGACCTCGATGAAGTCGGGCACGGGCACGATCCGATTCTAGCGTCCATCCGCGCCGCAGCGTCGTCATGCCGGCCGGGCATAAGCATCCAACCAATGCGCCTGCCCGGATAACGTGCGCTTTACGCGGCCGCCGCCACGCCTGCGTAAACAGGCAGTGCAGGGACGACGGGAGCGACAGATGCGGATCACGATCGTGGGAGCGGGCTTCAGCGGCGTTGCGCTGGCGGCGGCGCTGCAGCGCAGCGCAGCGGCCGATGCGCACATCCACCTGGTCGGCGTCGACCATGGCTACGGTGGCGGCGTGGCCTATGGCGAGGCGCGGCCCGAGCACGTGCTCAACGTGCGTGCCCGGGACCTGGGGCTGGCGCCCGACGCGCCGGAAGACTTCGCCGACTGGTTCAACCTCGGCGACCGCGGGCGCAATGCCTTCCTGCCGCGGCAGCTGTATGGCGACTACCTGCGCGATCGCGTACACGGTTTGCTGCACGCGGACGGCGCCCAGGTGCACGCGGTGCGGCGCGAGGTGGTGGCGATCGAACGGCTGGAGCGCGGGTTCGCGGTGCGGCTTGACGACGGCGCGGCCATCATCAGCGACCAGGTGGTGCTGGCGGTGGGTGCGCTGCCGCCGCCGCCGCTGGCGGGTGTCGGCCCGCGACTGGCGGTGCACCCGTCCTACATCGGCTGGCCCTGGCAGGAGCGCGCGATCGAGCGCATCGACCCGGACGCGCGGGTGCTCGTGGTCGGCACCGGGCTGACCATGGCCGACGTGATCGCGACCCTGCGCCAACGTGGCCATCGCGGCCCGATCCATGCGCTGTCGCGGCACGGCCTGCTGCCGCGCGAACATGCGGAGCAGCCGCTGCCCGCCGTCGAGCTTCCCCCGGCGATCCTGCAGGCGCTTGCCGCGCACGACCTGCGCGAACTGCTGCGCCGCATCCGCGCGTTGTCGAAGCTGGTGGACTGGCGCGCCCTGATCGATGCGCTGCGTCCGCATACCCAGGCGTTCTGGCGGGGGCTGCCCGAACCGCAGCGGCGGCGATTCCTGCGCCACCTGCGCTCATGGTGGGAGGTCGCGCGGCATCGCGTCGCACCGCCCGTCGCCGCCCACATCCATGCGCTGCGCGAGAGCGGGCAGCTGCGCGTCATCGCAGGGCGGCTGGTCCGCGCCGGCAGCGCCGAGGATTGCGTGTCGGTCCTGATCCGCCCCCGCGGCGCGCGCGACGTGCGCCATGAACGCTACGACGTGCTGCTGCGTGCCACCGGGCTCAACACCGATGTGGCGCGCACCACGCACCCGCTGCTGGCCCAGCTGCGCGAATCGGGGATGCTGCGTGCCGATGCGCAGGAACTCGGGCTCGACACCAGCGACGAACTCGAGGTGCTGGACCGGCGCGGGCGCACGGTGCCGGGCCTGTACTGCCTCGGGCCGCTGTTGCGCGGCCGTTACTGGGAGATCACTGCGGTGCCGGAGCTGCGCGTGCGCGCGCAGCGGCTGGCGGAGTCGCTGGTGGCCCTGCATGTGCGCGGCCGCGACCAGCGCAACATCGCTGCAGCCACGCACATCGATCCGTCCGCTCAGTCCGCCCGCGCCCGCCAGTCCCAGCGCAGCCCCAGCAGCACGCCGCGCCCAGGCCCGGGCTCGTAATAGCGGCCGTTGCCTTCGTTGACGATCACCGAGCCGACGTGGTCGCGGTCGGCGAGGTTGTCGATGCGCGCGAAGCCGCGCAGGCGTCCATGCGCGGTGTTCCAGCTGTGCGCCGCTTCCAGATGCGCGAGCACATGGCCCGGCGCATGTCGCGCGCCGGTGTCGCTGACGCCGATCGACGCGCTGCCGCTGGCTTCGAGCGCCAACGTCCAGTCGCGCGGTTGCCACTGCAGGCGGACGTGGCCCTGCTGGCGCGCGGTGCCGGGAATCGCCGTGCCGGCCGGGACCAGCACCGAGGGATCGGTGCAACCGGCGCCGGTGCAGATCGGGAAGGTGTCAATGAAGCGCGCGTCCAGCCAGGTCCAGGCCAGGCGCAGCGACCAGGCCTCGCCCAGCGGGATGCCTGCCGAGAGTTCCGCACCCTCGCGCCGCGCGCGGCCGACGTTGCGAAAGCTGCTGCGGCCGCCCACGTTACGCGCCACCGCAAGCTCGTCGTCGGTGTCGGCGCGGAACAGGGCCGCCTCGACATGCGCGCCGGCATCGTTGCGCCACTTCGCGCCCAGCTCGATGTTGCGGCTGGTGGCCGGCGCGAGGTCGAACGCCAGGCCGGCACCGCCATCGGCGCGGTAGCCCAGCTCGTTGAAGGTAGGCGTCTCGAAGCCGCGACCGGCCGAGGCATACACTCGCCAGTCCGGCGCCGGCGCGAAGGTGAGCCCCAGCACCGGGGTGGTCTCGGCGTAGTCCACGCGGCCGCTGTCGTCGGGGTTGGCGGCGGTGACGTAGCCGTCATCGGACTGAAAGCGCAGCTGGCTGCGGCGCGCGCCGGCCAGCAGCGACCAGCGGTCGGCGAACTGCCACCAGGCCTGTGCGTACAGGTCGCGGTTGTCGACGCGGTTGCGCTCGTCGCGCCGCAGCGCGCCGCGGACGCCGAGCGTGTCGCCGACGAAGTTCTCGTAGCCGCGCCGGTGCTGGCGCTGGCGGTCGGCATTGCCGCCGGCGGTGAACTCCAGCGTACGCCCGGCCAGTGAACCGGCCCAGCGCCAGCGCAGGTCGAGCCCACCGTAGTCGTTGTCCAGGTCGATCACGCCGCCGGAGTTCAGCGGGTTGGCCTGCGCGCCCGTCGGCACCGCGAGGAACTGTTCGATCGATCGTTGCCCGCCATGGCCCATCGCCTCGATGGCGTGACCACCCCCCAGCGGTTGTTCCCAGCGCAGGCCAAGCTGGTCCTGCCGGGCCGACTTGCGCGTGCGGTACTGCGTAGCCACCGACGTGGCCTGGCGCGGATCGTCCTGCACCTGGTCCCAGTCCAGGCCCAGCGGATCGAGCGCATCGGGCGCGTCGAAGTGGTTGCCCACCAGCAACAGTCGTCCTTCGCGTGGCAGATCGGCGTGCAGCTTGAGGTTGACCCAGCTGCGGCGCGCTTCACTGTGGTCGCGCCAGCCGTCGGTCTCGAAACGGCTGGCCGCCAGCGCATAGCCCAGCCTGTCGCCTTTGCCGCGCAGCCCGGCCGAGGCGGCATGGCTGCCGTCGCGCCCGGTGCTGGCCTGCAGGTGCCCGCGCGTGGGCGATTCGCCATCGGCGCTGAAGATCTGCACCACGCCGCCGGACGAGTTGCCGTGCAGCGCCGAAAACGGGCCACGCAATATTTCGATGCGCTCCGCGCCGGCCATCACGAAGTGCGAAACCTGGCCCTGGCCGTCGGGCATCGTGGCGGGGATGCCGTCGGCATACAGGCGCAGGCCGCGTACGCCGAAGGTCGAGCGCGCGCCAAAACCGCGGATCGACAGCTGGGTGTCCTGGGCGAAGTTCTGCCGCTCGCGCGCCGCCAGCCCGGCCACGCCGGACAAGGCCTCGGACACGCTGGTGCCGGCGCGCGTCTCGCTGCCGTCGAGCACGATGCGGTCGAAGGACGCAGGCACGTCGAACGCCGCCACGTGCTGCAGCCGCGTGGCCGTGACTTCGATCCGGTCCAGCGTCTGCGGGGCGAGCGCGTCATCGGCCGACAGCGCGGGTGCACAGGCGATGGACAGCGCAGCCAGCAGCGGCCACCCGCAGCGGCCGCGGCGCGTCGGAGAGGGTGTCGCGCGCATCAGCAGCGTGTCCGGATGTTGTTCATCGCGCAGCAGTCTAGGGGCAGGGGATGAAGAGGTCGTGGTTGCGGGGCAGGGCGCTCCACGCCAGACCGCCCCACCACGTTGTCATCGCGAGCGCAGCGAGGGGTCTGACGCCACGTCATTGCTGACAGAAGATCCCTCGCTGCGCTCGGGATGACAGCGCGTGTGGCGGACGACATGACAGCGCATGTGGCCGGCAGGAATGACGGCGCATGTGGAGGAATGCGCGCAACACCCAGCTTCTTCCGCTGCGTCCGGGCAGGCTCCTGGATCCCGGCGTTCGCCGGGATGACGGCAACCCATTCGCCCGTGCGGGAGAAGGTCGGAATGGCGCGCGACCGACGCATGTCGGCGCGCCATGCCACAGCACGGGCTCGCCCGACCAGGCTGTCATCCGAGCGTAGCGGGCAATCTGACGACGCGTCATCCCTGACAGAAGATCCCTCGCTGCATTCGGGATGACAGCGCGTATGGCGGACGGGCTGACAGCGCGCTCTGGCCGCGTGGCGCCAGTCCTCAGCTGACCGCCGCCACCGCCTTCGCCACGTAATCGAGGTTGCCCAGGCTCAGCGCGGCCACGCAGATGCGGCCGGTGCCGACCGCGTAGATGCCGAACTCATCGCGCAGGCGTTCGACCTGCACTTGCGACAGGCCCGAATACGAGAACATGCCCGCCTGGCGCTGGATAAAGTCGTACTGCGGCGCGCCGTGCGCGGCCAGGCGTTCGACCAGGCCGGCGCGCAGCGAATGGATGCGCGTGCGCATCTGGCCCAGCTCGTCCTCCCACTGCGCGCGCAGTGTCGGGTCGTTGAGCACGCCCGCCACCAGTGCGGCGCCGTGGGTGGACGGACTGGAGTAGTTGGCGCGGATCAGGCGCTTGACCTGCGACTGCACGCGCTTGGCCTCGTCGCCGCTGTCGCTGACCACGGTCAGCGCGCCGACGCGCTCGCCGTACAGCGAGAACGACTTGGAATACGAGCTGGCGACCACGAAGTTGCGGATCGGCGATGCGGCCAGCAGGCGGATCGCCAGCGCATCCTCGGCGATGCCCTGGTCGAAGCCCTGGTAGGCCATGTCGATGAAGGGAAACAGGTCGCGCTCGTGCAGCAGTGCGATCACCTGCGCCCACTGCTGCGGGGTGAGATCGGCGCCGGTCGGGTTATGGCAGCAGGCGTGCAGCAGCACCACGGTGCCGGCCTCGAGCCTGCGCAGGTCGGCGAGCATGCCGTCGAAATCCAGCCCGTGCGCGGCCGCGTCGAAATAGGTGTAGTCCACCACCTCGAAACCGACCGCGCCGAACACCGCGCGATGGTTCTCCCAGCTGGGGTTGCTGATCGCGATGCGTGCGAACGGCAGCGTCTTCTTCAGCAGTTCGGCGCCGGTGCGCAGCGCGCCGCTGCCGCCGATGGTCTGCGTGGTCGCGGCGCGGCCTTCGGCGATCAACGGCGAATCCGCGCCGAACAACAGATCGCGCGTGGCGCGGGTGTAGTCGGGCATGCCGTCGATCGGCAGGTAGCCGCGCGGCTTGCTGGCTTCGGCCAGCTGGCGCTCGACCTGCTGCACCGCGCGCAGCACCGGGATGCGGCCCTCCTCGTCGTAGTAGATGCCCACGCCCAGGTTGACGCGCGTGGCGCGGGTATCGGCGTTGTACGCCTCGGTCAGGCCCAGGATCGGATCACCGGGAACCAGCTCAACGTTCGCGAAAAAGGACACGGCAGGAGTCGTCGCAGTAGGGAAGGGGAGGCGCCAGCGCATGGCGAAAAACCGCCCGATTCTAGCAGCCCACGCGCCGCGGGCCGCGTTCGTTGCGCCCGGAACCGTCGCCGGCCATCGTGCCAGGAGCGGCTTCAGTCGCGACGGCGTCGATCGATCCGGCTCGCGCCCGTCGCGGGCGCGCGTTCGCGGCTGAAGCCGCTCCTGCAGTGCGGGCGGGCCGAAGCGGTTGGGCAGATGCGCCCCGCAGAAACTGCGCACAGTGACGTCAGACGTCGCCGTCGTCGGCCCAACCCTCGCCACTGCCGCGCTGGAAGACCTGATCCCCTTCGACCACGGCGCCCGCTGCGATCGATGCCTGATCGGCCAGGCGCGCATAGAGGGGGCTGAAGTCCGGGCGCGTGGCCTCGATCAGCTGCTCGAAGCTGTCGATCACGAAGTAGGTCTTCTGGAAGGTGTCGATGCGATAGCGCGTGCGCATGATCCGCTCCAGGTCGAAGCCGATGCGGTTGGGCGCCGCGCTTTCCAGCGCATGGATCGACTCGCCCTTCGAGGAGACGATGCCGCTGCCGTAGATGCGCAGGCCGCCGGACTCGCGGATCAGCCCGAACTCGACCGTGTACCAGTACAGGCGCGTCAGGTTCTGCAGCGCATCGGCACCGATCGCGTGCGCCTTCACCCCGCCACGGCCATAGGCCTGCATGTAGTCGGCGAACAGCGGGTCCATCAGCAGCGGGACATGGCCGAACAGGTCGTGGAACAGGTCGGGCTCTTCGATGTAGTCGATCTGGTCGGGCGTGCGGATCCACCAGGTGACCGGGAATCGGCGGTTGGCGAGGTGGTCGAAGAAGTCCAGCTCCGGCAGCAGGCCCTCGACGCCGATCAGCTGCCAGCCGGTGGCGGCCTCCAGCACCCGGTTGAGTTCGGTGTATTTCGGGATCGCGTGCGGCGTCATGCCCATCGCGTCCTGCGCGCGCAGGAAGGCGTCGCTGGCGCGCCCGACCAGGATCTCGCGCTGCCGCGCGAACAGCGTCGCCCAGGTGGCGTGGTCCTCGGCCGTGTAGTCGTCCCAGGGTTGCGCGACGATCCCGGTGGCGTAGACCGGCACCTTGCCCTTGTCGGTGTGCAGGTTCTCGACGCGGCGCGGCTGCTGAGCGGACATGGCGGTCTCCGGTGCTGGGCCGCCGTCGCAGGCGGGCTGGAAGGTGCGATCAACGCAGCGTAGCCGTCCAGGGGCGCAACAGGCTTGCAAAGTTGTGTATCCAGACCAGATTGGCGCACGATTGTTGTGCCAAATGCGGATCTGGAGCATCAAATGTCTGAAACCCCGCTGGACCGCACCGATCTGTTGTTGTTGGCCGAGCTGCAGCAGGCCGGGCGCCAGACCAATGCCGAACTGGCCGAGCGCGTGCACCTGTCGGCCTCTGCCTGCCTGCGCCGGGTGCAGCGGCTCGAGCGCGAGGGTGTGATTGCCGGCTACCACGCCGAACTCGACGGCGAGCGCCTGGGCCTCGGCCTGCAGGCCTTCGTACGCGTGCATCTCGCCCGCCACGACGCCGCGTCCATCGCCGCCTTCGCCAAGCACGTCAACGACTGGCCCGAAGTGGTGGCCTGCCACGCCCTGACCGGCGACATGGATTACCTGGTGCACGTGGCGGTCAGCGACCTGGAGCACTTTTCGCGCTTCCTGCTCGACAAGCTGCTGGCCCAGGACGGCGTGGCCGACGTCAACTCCAGCTTGGTGCTGCGCACGGTCAAGGCGTTCCGCGGCCTGCCCCTGCCGGCGGGCTGAGCGCGGGGGCCGCTCCGGACCCCGCGGCCCCGTGACCGCCCGTCTCCCGGCCCGGCCACGCGCTGCGAAACCTCTCGATCGCACCCCGGTCCTGCAGGGTGACAAATACGCTGTGCCCGTCCTGGCCGCCGAAGGCCACGTTGGTGGGCAGGGCACCTTTGAGGGGAACTTCGTGCAGCAGCACGCCGTCCGGCGAGACGATCGCGACGGTGCCTGCGCCATAGCGTGCGATGTAGAGATTCCCGGCCGCATCCGTGCGCATGCCGTCCAGCCCGTGGTCGTCGAAGCGGATCAGCAGGCGCTTGCCCGACAGCGCGCCTTGCTGGCCGATGTCGTACACCCAGACCCGGCGCTGCACGCTTTCGTTGACGTACAGACGGCGACCATCGGGCGACACCTCGATGCCATTGGTGGTGCCCATGCCGGTTTCGAGCAGATGCGTGCCGCCATCGGTGTCGATACGCCACAGCTGACCGTCGCCGTGCGACCAGCGCGGGTCGCTGGCGTAGAGCGTGCCGTCAGGGGCGATCGCGATGTCGTTGGGCTGGTGCATGCGTCGGTCGTGGGCGTGCACGGTGATGCTGCGGTCGCCCGGGTCGATGCGCAGGACGCGATGTCCGATGTAGTCGGCCACGTACATGTGGCCCCGCGCATCGAAGCGGATTCCATTACCGACGCTGTCGCCGGGCAGATCGACAAACCACTGCGCATGGACCACGCCCGCGTCCATCGTGACCCGCCCGACCGTACCTTCGCGGGCGAAGTTGACCGCGTACAGCGCGCCGTCCGGACCGGTGGCCGGCCCTTCCACGCCGGTAGTGAAGGTGCCATCGCCAACGTGGTCGCTGGCGACGTACAGCGGCTCGCCAGCGGCAGCAACCGCAGCCAGCGTTGCGGTGAGGATGAGCCCCGCAAACCGCGGCGGGAGGCGCTGTGCTGTCGACATGGTGCGCGACGCTAGCATGCCGATCGGCCCGCATTCGCGCGCCGCGCAATATTCGGCCGTGGTGTTTGTCGACTTCGCCTGCGCGCGCCAGGGCGAAGACAGCCCCAAGCCGTGCAAGCGCGCGACAAGGCCAGCGGACAGCATTACCGACACAGGACAAACCGCCGCCCGAGCCATTGCCTGGTCATGCCTACGACGTCTGGTGACACGATTGCCGCCGCGGTGTCTGCCGTGCACGCGCTCGACAGGCCCCGGACGACATCGATGCCCGGGAGGTCGTACTCAGCGGTCGAGCGGGCTCAACACCCCACTGGCGCCGCGATTCAGCACGTGCGTGTAGATCTGCGTGGTCGCGACATCCTTGTGACCGAGCAGCTCCTGCACGGTGCGGATGTCGTAGCCGGACTCAAGCAGGTGCGTGGCAAAGCTGTGGCGCAGGGTGTGCGGCGTGACCGGCTTTGCCAGGCCGGCGCGCTGCGCGGCGCGTTTCACCGCACGCTGCAACACGTTCTCGTCGAGGTGGTGGCGCCGGGTGCGCCCATCCCTGGGATCGCGGGAACGCCTTGCCGCCGGAAACACGTACTGCCAGTGCAGCTCGCTGGCCGCACCGGGATACTTGCGTGCCAGCGCATGCGGCAGGGCCACTTCGCCGAAACCCTGTGCCAGGTCTTCCGCATGCACGACGCGCATCGCCTCCAGCTGGCGCTGCAGTGGCTCGCGCAGGCGCGTGGGCAACATCGTGCGCCGGTCCTTGCCGCCCTTCCCGTCGCGCACCGTGATCTCGTTGCGGGCGAAGTCCACGTCCTTGGCCCGCAGGCGCAGGCACTCCATCAGGCGCAGGCCGCTGCCATACAACAGCCCGGCCATCAGGCTGTCGCGCCCGCACAGTTGCAAGAACAGCCGGTCGACCTCTTCGATCGCCAGCACGACCGGCAACCGTGCCGGCCGCTTGGCGCGCACCACGTTCTCCATCCATGGCAAGTCCATCGCGAGCACCTCGCGATAGAGGAACAGCAGTGCCGACAGCGCCTGGTTCTGGGTACTCGCGGCCACGTTGTCGCGTGTCGCAAGCCGACTCAGAAAGCCCTCTACGGCCTGCCCATCGAGCGTGCGTGGATGACGCATCCCCGAGCTGCGGATATACCGGCGAATCCAGTACAGGTACGCGTGTTCGGTACGCAAACTGTAGTGCTTCAGGCGCAACCTGGATCGAACCTCGTCCAAAAGTCTGGGCGGCGCATTCGCACCTTCGCCACCCAATACGCCGGCCTCCTTGCCGCGATATTCCATTAGATCGGCCTCCTTGCCGGCATATCGCGAATGCTCCCGCGCAGGACGGCAGTCCACGATCGGCGTAAGACGGTGATTCCTGTAGGAATATCCTGATTGACTCGATAGCAAGACCAGCGCAGAGTCGGTGCCACGCCCCGTGTTGGGGCCTACTTGTAGTTAGGCCGCTATCCACCAATGCCGTACTTCAAAGTCAGACTCTCTGGTGCAGGAATCTCGCTTCCGTTCACGGACGGATCGGATCCGGTGATCGGTTTCTTTACGACCCGTATGGTTCGGGCTCCAAGCATCGAGCAAGCTCAAGCAATGTCAAAGGAGATCGTCCTTTCGGATTGGCGTCCTGGCGGGCCTTGCGCTCAAGACAATGCCGGATCGCTGCCCTCCCTTGCCGTGGAAGAATCTTGGCAAGTAGGCCTCCTGGCTGGCATCTTTGGTCGCAAGCCGCGTGGGTACAGCTTCTACTCCCATGACGACTGAGCGGCCTAACAAGTCATTCAAGCCGATGCCGCTTCGCGGCACGGCTTAATTCTGGTGTTAGGCGCTTCAATGATCTTCTCCGCAGCTCTTGCAATCATCGTTCTAGCCAGCACTTCGGCAAGCCCGGAGCTGTGCAGCGCTGTTGAGAATAAAATCGAGCCGAATATGCGCATTCTGGAGTCTGATCTGAGCCAGTCAGCCGCAATCGACGCTTCCGAAAAGCTCAAAGACATGGTTGCGCGCGGCGAATTGGCCGGCGACTTCAAGTTCGGAGCGCTCAATCAGTCAAAGATCATCCACGGGCACATCCTGTTCCACCAGGCGATGGCTGACCGTGAAGGGTTTGGCCCTGACACCGTAGAGTCGGAAGAGTCGCTAAGGTCGTTATGCACTTGGCTCAGCACGGAGGGTTTCTGGTATGACTAGTTCATGGCAGCCAGCGCCTAACAATTCGTTCAAGCCGACACCGCTTCGCGGCGCGGCTTAACTCTGGTGTTAGG
>Ga0247738_10000305_pt1 | contig 19598 bp, 24 predicted proteins | sample UWRJL013104B2_FD_180936 | JGI IMG/M metagenome (GOLD analysis project Ga0247738, IMG submission 180936) | Plant litter microbial communities from Arlington Agricultural Research Station in Wisconsin, United States - UWRJ-L013-104B-2 | ecosystem: Environmental > Terrestrial > Plant litter >...
TCATTGACCGGGGTCACGAGCGTATCGGCCAAAGAGTGCGCCAGACGCGTCAGATTGGTATCGAAGCCCGGCGTGTCGATGACGACGAAATCGGCCTTCTGCTCGACTTCCACGATGGCCTGGCGGAAGAGATCGAACTCGACCCTGTGGTTTTCCTTGACGGAATCGCCCCGCGCCACAGGCAGGTGAAAATGCGTCGTGTGGGGAAGCGCCAGTTCCTTGCTGCGTGCCCAATTGCGCCGATTGCGGACGTAATGGGTCATGGTCTGCTGGCGGCTATCCACGTCGATGGAAGCGACCTTATAGCCCTGGTACAGCAGGTGGATGGCAAGATGAAAGGCTGTGGTGGACTTGCCCGACCCGCCCTTTTCATTCCCCACGACAATGACATGCGCGCCTTGTCGCACTATCGATCCCCCAAATCACTTCGGTAAGTCTCAGGTTTTCCGCCGCGTCGCACAAGCGGATTTATGCTGACTAAAATGTTAACTGCCTTCTACAACAAGCCCAGTCGGGCCAGTTCGGCGGCGAGCTCGTGCGAGTTATTGGGGTCGTTCGCAGCCATGTCCGGCGGGGCATCTTCGGGCTTGAGATAGCGCCAGCCCTGGAACGGCCGCTTGGGATAGGGAATTGTCCGGACAAGATCAGGCGCCATGATGATGTCGCAATAATCCTTGCCCTCCTCATCCTTGTAGGGCGCGAGCCGCAGAATGGGTTGGCGGCAGGCGATCTGCCCGGCAATGACCCAATAGATGGAGGACTTCCGCTCCATCTCTTCGGCGCGCTTGGGCATCATGCGGGTGCGGTGCACATGCACATCCTCACCGTAGTCGGCGCCCCACCAATGGGCGCGCTGGTCCCGGTAGCTCTCCAGCTCCTCGAAGCTGGAAATGCCCACGCACAGCTTGACCATGTGGATCATGCCAACGTTCCCGGAGCGACGCGGCCCTGAATGACGTCGATCTCGTCGTCGTCGACGATCCATGGCTCGCGCAGCGCCTGGCTCAGCCAATCCTGGAAGGCCGGGAGGGCATAAATGGCTTCAACATAGGCCGAAACCTGGTCGGGGACCGGAAGGGCATAGGTCCGCAGCCGCGTCGCCAAAGGCGCAAACATGGCATCGGCCGCCGAGAATTCACCAAACAGATAGGGGCCGCCGGAGCGCGCCAGGTGCTGGCCCCAGAGACGTTCGATGCGCTGGAGATCCCCACGAACGGCGTCGTGGTCAACCTTGCCCGGGTGCGAAGCACGCAGATTCATCGGCGCATGACTGCGCAGCGCCGAAAAGCCGCCATGCATTTCCGCAGCCGCGGCGCGAGCCAATGCCCTGTCGCGAGAATCACGCTGCCAGATCGGCAGATCGGGAAAGCGCTCGGCGAGATATTCGATGATGGCGATGGTCTCGGGGATGACGAGATCGCCATCGATAAGCACCGGGACCTTGCCGGTCGGAGAACGCTCCGCCAGGATTTCGCGCCAGCGCGGCCCCGACAATTGCAGAACTTCGTCTTCAAACGGGATTTCAAAGTGCCGCAGGACCAACCAGGGACGGAGCGACCAGGTTGAATAATTGCGGTTGCCAATCAGCAGTTTCATCGCGTCTTCCGTTCAGAGAACAGGAAGGGCGCCCTGTGGCAGGGGCGCCCTTCTCCAATTTGTGTCAGTGAAGAACTCTAGCGCTTCAGACGCCAGCAATCACGGAGAAAACCAGCCCCATCGAGAGGAGGCATACCAGGGCCCAGCTCGTGGCTTGCCAGGCATTGGATTTCGGTTGACTGCGCATGTTCGCTCCTTGTCAGCCGTTCACGCTGGCCGCCCAAGGGCGAAGCCCCCCGGCCAGTGTCAAATCGTTAACCGTGGCAAAAGGCCTTTGCAAGCGACCAAAGTGCAACAGTTGACAAGCCCCGGCGAATGTCGGGGGCCGGCCTAGAAGAGGCCGAACCAGAGGCCCGCAATGCCCAAAAAGGCAAAGAAACCAACGATGTCGGTGATGGTGGTAACGAACACGGCAGAGGCAATCGCCGGGTCGGCCTTGACCCGGTCGAGACCGAGTGGAATGAGAATTCCGGCTGTGCCGGCCACGATCATATTGGTGATCATGGCCATGGCGATCACCGCCCCAAGCTCGATACTGGCGTAGCGTACCCAGGTCACGATGCCGATGAGAATGGCAAAGATGATGCCGTGGAGTAAGCCGACGATCATTTCGCGCCGTATCAGGCGCTTGAGCCGTTGCCCGTCGAGTTCGCGCATCGCCAGGGCGCGCACCGTGACGGTCATGGTCTGGGATCCCGCATTGCCGCCCATCGAGGCGACGATCGGCATGAGCACGGCCAGGGCGACCATCTGCTCGATGGTGGCGTTGAAAAAGCCGATGACATAGGAGACCAGGACCGCGGCGACGAGGTTGACGACCAGCCATGGCACCCGGCTGCGCACCGTATCGATGGTGCGGTCGGAAACGTCCTCGTCGCCAACGCCGGCCAGGAGTTTTATGTCCTCGTCGGCTTCCTCGGTGATGACGTCGACCATGTCGTCAATGGTGAGCACGCCAACCAGGCGCCCGCTCTCATCGACCACGCCGACTTCGACAAGGTCGTAGCGCTCAAAATCTCTCGCCGCTTCTTCCTGGTCCTCATTGGCTTCCACCAGCACCAGGGTGGTGTTCATGATCGAATCGATCTTGGCGCTGCGCTGGGCGCGCAGGAAACGGTCGAGCGGCAGGGTTCCGAGAACCTTGTAGGCGGCGTCGACGACGTAGAGCTGGTAAAATTCGTCCGGCAGATCCTTTTCTGCGCGCAGATAGTCGATCGCCTGCCCAACCGTCCAGAAGGGCGGAATGGCGATGAAATCCGTCTGCATGCGCCGCCCGGCGGAGTCTTCCGGAAAATCGAGGCTGCGCTTGAGGCTGAGGCGCTCGAAGGCCGGAAGCGCGGACAAAACCTCGTCCCGGTCTTCATCTTCGAGATCCTCGAGGATGAAGACAGCGTCGTCGCTGTCGAGACCGGACACGCCCCGCGCGATTTCAGCGTTGGGCAGCGCCTCCATGAGTTCGACGCGGATGCTTTCGTCCACCTCGGTGAGCGCGGAATAGTCGAACCGGTCCCCGAGCAGGCGCACAAGGGCCAGCCGCTCGTCAGATTCGAGCCGCTCCAGCACATCGCCCACGTCCGAGGTGTGCAGAGGCTCCATGAAGCGCGCGAGTTCGTCGGCCTCATGTCCATGCAGATAGCTCCGCATCCGCTCGAGCCAGATAGGACTGATACGGTCTTCCGAATCGCGGAACGCGTTGATTTCCAACCCGGCGTCCCGGCCAGGCTCAGTCTCGAATTCGCTGCTCATAGGGAGCCCTTTTCGTGTCCTGGGGGTTTCAGGGGCGAGGCAAGCTGTAGCCAATCGGATGCGAACGCGCCAGACTGGAACGAAAAGTTTTCTCGCTGGCCAGAGGCGGTTTCAAGGAGGGAACGATGAGCGACAATACAGAACTCGATCGAATGTTCGAGCGCGTCCGACGGCTGGCAGAACAGCGCCAGCTTGCAGAGATAAAGCCGTCGACCAGCTACGGCACGCCGGCATTGAAGGTGCGGGACAACGCATTCGTGCGGCTGCTCGATGCCGAAACGCTGGTTCTCCATTGCCCGCTGGAGCAGAAGGTCCTGCTCATGGAGATTTCGCCGGACATTTATTTCGAGACCGATCATTATGTTGGCTATGACGCCGTGCTGGTCCGCCTCGGAGCGATCACGGATGAGGAACTGGCGCTAAGGCTCGAGGATGCCTGGCGCTTCAAGGCGCCGAGCCGATTGGCCGCAAAGAAGAACTGACAGCCGCCCTGCCCTGCGCCCAAACCAAGGATTACTCAATGGCCACGAAAACAGAGCTCTCCTGTGCATGCGGCGCCTTTGCGCTCGAATTGACCGGTGAGCCCTTCATTACCGCCGAATGCCATTGCAACAGCTGCCGCGAGGCCGGCAAGCGCCTTGACGCCCTGCCCCTCGCCCGAAAGATGCTCGCAAGCAACGACGGCACCCCCTTCGTTCTCTATCGCAAGGATCGGGTGAGATTGATGAAAGGACAGGAGCATCTTGCCGAATTTCGCCTGAACGCCGAGACGCCAACGCGAAGGGTCGTGACGACATGCTGCAGAACGCCGGTGTTCCTTGAGTTCAAGGGCGGACACTGGCTCAGCCTGTATAGCGCCCTCTGGCCCGAAGGCACGGCCCCGGCACCGTCCATTCGCACGATGGTATCCGACCGGCCGGCGGGCAATTCCCTGCCGGATGATCTGCCGTCCGGACCTCTCGTCACTGCGGGCTTTTATGCAAGGCTGCTGGGCGCGTGGGTGGCAATGGGGTTCAAATCGCCCGAGGTGACGATTCCGCAGACGATCGAAGCCTGACAGGTCCCATCCTCGATGGGCGAAACGGCCGCGCCGAATCCCCGACAACAAAAAAGCCGCCCAAGGGCAGCTTTTTGTTTCATCTCCCTTTCGGGAGAGAATGGTGCGGTCGAGAAGACTCGAACTTCCACGTCTTGCGACACAGCGACCTCAACGCTGCGCGTCTACCAATTCCGCCACGACCGCACTGTGTGGTAGAAGCTTCGTTTCTTGCGTCCCGAAGCGAGTGGGGATTTAGCAAAGGTTCCCGGGAACCTCAAGCGGTTAAATCGTAATTTCTTTTTTCGCCTGTGGAGAGTTTCGCCTTGGGGCGGCTCTCACGGCCTTTTAAGGCAGGCTGGCCGCGCCTTTGGGACTGTCTGTTTCTCAGCCGACGCGGAAAACTTTTTCCGTCACCAGCACCCGGAGGTGCCCGTCCTCGACATTGACCTCGCCTTTGGCGACCAATGTGTTGTTGGCATAAATGCTCAGCGGATCGTGCTCGGTGGCATCGAGTTCGATCACGGCACCGCGGCCCATGCGCAAAAGGTGATGCACGGGCATGTTGGTTGCGCCGAGTTCGACGATTATATCGACTTCAATATGGTCCAGTGTGCTCATAGATATGTTCTGAGGTCCGTTGTGCCCGACGCCGGCGGATTCGATAAATTAAGGATTGCTCAGGCTTGGTTATGGAAGTCTTAACGCCCAGCGCCGAAGCGTGCCAAATTCGTTCGAAACTGCATCGCGATGACGCAGAAGCGGTCGAGTGGCGCATTTTTGATGGTCCTCAGGACTATCCCGCAATGCTCTCTGCCATGGAAGAGCGGGCCGGGCTGGTCGCTGCCGGCCAGGCCTCCGAGGCGGTGTGGCTCTTGGAACACCCTGCCCTCTATACCGCTGGCACCTCGGCGCGTCCGGAAGATCTCCTGTCGCATCGGTTTCCGGTCTATCCTGCGGGCCGGGGCGGTCAATACACCTATCACGGGCCCGGGCAGCGCGTGGCCTATGTCATGCTCGATCTGACAAAACGCGGACGCGATATTCGCTGCCTTGTAAAAGGCCTCGAGCAATGGGTTATCGACACACTGGCCAGCCACAATATCATCGGCGAGCGTCGGGAGGGGCGCGTCGGGGTCTGGGTGCAGAGGCCGGACAAGGGTGCCGGGCGCGAGGACAAGATTGCGGCAATCGGCGTGCGCGTGCGCAAATGGGTGACTTTTCACGGCATATCGCTCAACGTCGACCCGGATCTGAGCCATTACGATGGCATCGTGCCCTGTGGGATTGTAGATCAGGGCGTGACGAGTTTTGAAGATCTGGGGCAATTGGTGACCCTGCCGGAGGTCGATTCTGTGCTTCGGGCGCGCTTCGAAGAGATTTTCGGTCCCACCAGAACTGCTACCGCGACGCTGGCCGGGCCTGCCCTGGCCGACCACTTTGGCTGACACGCTCGAATCGAGGAGCCTGCAATGACACTGGACGATCTGAAACGTCTCTTCACCCGCCAGACATTGTTCCGGCTCGACGCAATCCTGTCACCGCGCCTGGTGCCGATACTTTATGCCCTTGGCCTGGCCGGCATATTGCTCTGGGCCATCAACCATTTTTTCTACCGGTTCGGCACGGGTTTCGGGAACGGGCTTTGGGGTATCCTCGAGATCCTGGTGTTCGGATTGATCGCGCTGGTCGGCCTGCGCATTGGCTGTGAAGCGCTGATCGTCTGGTTCAAGACCCATGAAAGTACGGGCGAGACAGTCAGCCGGACGCGGTTCTCATCTTCATTGCTCGATGAGGTCCGCGATGCCATTCGCGAACTGGCCGAAGAGGGCGACGAAACCGACTATGCCGAAGCCGACGAATATTTCACGCCCGCCACCGAGCCTGTGCCGCACAGCCCCTCTCCGGCGCGCGAGCCATCGGTAACGCCGGGCGAACCGTTCAAGGCCCGACGCACTGCCAGACGCAGCCCACCCCACTCCCTCACCTGACACGAAAAAGGCCGCCTCGGATCGCTCCGGAGCGGCCTTCTTCATTTCAGCAGAACGAGCTTACTTCTTGTCGACGCTCCAGGCGCCTGGACCCGCAAAGACGAGGTAGAGGAAGACGAAACAGAACAGGATCGCCGCATCACCGCCGTTATTGGTGGGGAAGAAATTTGCCGGGGCATGCGCCATCCAATAGGCGACGGCCATGGTGCCGGAAGCCAGGAACGCGGCGGGCCGTGTGAACAGGCCAATGGCGACCAGGATGCCGGTCACGATTTCGATGACCCCGGCAAACCAGAAGATCGAGAACATCGGCGGCGCGAATTCGGCGGCCGGGAAACCGAGAAGCTTCTGTGTGCCGTGGGCGATGAACAGCAGGGCAGTGACGATGCGCAGGACGGCTAGAGCCTGCGGCGCATAGGCAGAGAGTCGGTCGAACAAGAGGAAGTCTCCAAATAAGGCGTCCAGAGGCAATTCTCCGGCAAACGCAGAGCCAGATCATTTCGAGAGCGGATCATCGCTATCGACTGCCGCCTTGCTAATCGAACATGGATTAAAGCAGAACCGTGTCCTTTGCGGACGCACTGTTCACCGATCCTTTCCCTTCAAGATCAGGTGTTCACCGCTGCGCTCAGGCCTGCCCCGCGCAGATTGAAGGGACGGTAACATTGCGTAACCGGGGTCATTTGCTGTATGACGCGCCAACTTCCTTCAATTCGGACCATTGAACGCGCATGACTCAGGCGCCAAAAATCGGCCTTGTCAGCCTCGGCTGTCCCAAGGCTCTCGTGGACAGCGAACGGATCATGACCACGCTGCGGGCCCAGGGCTATTCGTTTAGCCGGGATTATGCCGGCGCCGACATCGTCCTCGTGAACACGTGTGGCTTTCTCGACAGCGCCAAGCAGGAGAGCCTCGAGGCTATCGGCGAGGCGCTCAATGAAAACGGCAAGGTGATCGTTACAGGGTGCCTGGGCGTCGAGGAAAACCTCATCCGCGAAACCCATCCCAGTGTGCTCGCCATTACCGGCCCGCACCAGTATGAGAGCGTGGTTGCGGCGGTGCACAACCATTTGCCGCCCGTGCCGAACCGTTTCGTGGACCTCGTGCCCGAAAGCGGGCTCAAGCTGACGCCGCGTCACTACGCCTATCTCAAGATTTCCGAGGGCTGCAACAATCGCTGTTCGTTCTGCATCATCCCGCAGATTCGCGGCGATCTCGTTTCGCGTCCCGCCGCCGGCATTCTTTCGGAAGCCGAAGGCCTGATCCGCTCCGGCGTCAAGGAATTGCTGGTCATCTCGCAAGACACCAGCGCCTATGGCGTCGACGTCAAATACGCGACCTCGAAGTATCGCGGCCGCGAGGTCAAGGCCAAGTTCTATGACCTTGCCAAGGAACTGGGCGAGCTGGGGGCCTGGGTGCGCCTGCACTATGTGTACCCCTACCCTCACGTCGACCAGGTGATCGAGCTGATGGCAGAGGGCCTCGTGCTCCCCTATCTCGACATCCCCTTCCAGCACGCCGCTCCGAACGTGCTCAAGTCGATGCGTCGCCCGGCCAACCAGGAAAAGACCCTGGACCGGATCAAGAAGTGGCGCGACATCTGTCCCGATCTTACCATCCGCTCCAATTTCATCGTCGGCTATCCCGGCGAGACGGACGAGGATTTCGAGTTCCTGCTCGACTGGCTGGAAGAGGCCGAGATCGATCGTGCCGGCTGCTTCAAGTACGAGCCCGTCACCGGTGCGCCCGCCAATGAACTCGAGGGCATCGTTCCCGACGAGGTCAAGGAAGAGCGCTTTGCCCAGTTGATGGAAGTGGCGCAGGACGTCTCCTACCACCAGCTGCAGAAGAAGGTCGGCCGCACCATCGACGTTATCGTCGATGACGTTCGCCCCGAAGAGAACCGCGCCATTGCCCGCTCAAAATGGGATGCGCCGGAGATCGACGGACAGGTGATCGTCGACAATGCCAACGGCATCAAGATCGGCGATATCGTCTCCGTCACGGTCACCGACAATGACGAATACGATCTGTTCGCCACGCCGGCCACGAACTGAGCCGATAATGAACCTCACCAACGACGCGATATTGCGTCGTTGGTCATCCGCTCTCACTTGCTTGCGATTCTCTCCACAGCAGCCGTTTCCGCCCGGCTCGAAGGCAGGTGCTTGAGCACATAGGGCAGGCGCTCGGGTGCCTGTGCCTTGGCGAAATACCACCCCTGCATGGAATCGCATCCGAGATCTCGCAGCAGGTCGACCTGCGCGCGCGTTTCCACGCCTTCCGCCGTCACCACCTTGCCCATGCCGTGGGTGATATCGATGATCCCCCGGACGATCGCGAGGTCGGCGCTGCTCTGCGTCAGATTGGCCACGAAGGTCTGGTCGATCTTGACCCGGTCGATCGGCATTCGCCGCAAATGGGTAAGGCTCGCAAAGCCCGTGCCGAAATCGTCCAGCGCCACCTCCACCCCCGCATCGTGCAATCGGCAGATCCTTCGTTCGATGTCGGCGAAATCGCGCCCGAGAAAGACACCTTCGGTGACCTCGATGCAGAATGCGCTGGGCGGCAGGGCGGCGCTCTCGGTGAGATTGAAGAAGCGTTTGATGAATACGTCCGAACGGAAATCCGCGTTGGTGACGTTGATGGCAATACGTCCGACAGGCAGGCCCTGACGCTTCATCGCCTTCATGTCGTTGACCGCCTGCTCCACGACGAGCATCCCCAGTTCGGCAAAGAGCCCCGGGTCACGCAAATCGGTGAGGAAGGCCCCCGGTGCCACGAGCCCATTGAGCGGGTGCTGCCACCGCAACAGCCCCTCGAGCGTGATGACGCCGTTCGCGGCCATCGGCACGACGGGCTGATAGTGCAAAAGGAACTGGCCGCGCCCAAGACCGTCCTCGATTGCGCGGGTGAGTTCATTCCTTTGCCGTGAAACGTCGCCCAATCTCTGCTCGAACATGCTGGCGCGGTCCCGACCCAATTCCTTGGCGCGGTATAGCGCCAGGTCGGCGTTCTTGAAGATGTCCTCGGTGGAGATACCATCCGGCGAAGACATGGCGATGCCGACGCTTGCGGTGCAACGCCGCGTGACGTCGGCCAATTGGATCGGCCGACGAATGACCGCCAGCACCTCGCCGATGATCGCGTTTACTTCGATATCGTTCTTGCCGGTGAGGACGATGCCGAACTCATCACCGCCCAAACGCGCCACGAAGTAGCCATCCCGGCCCAGCGCGCTCAGTCGCTCGGCGATGATCCGCAGAAGCCGGTCACCCACATCGTGGCCGAACCAATCATTGATTTCCTTGAACGTATCGAGGTCCAGCAGTGCCAGATGGACGGTTCGGGCATTGTCTTGTGCCTCCCGCAATGCGGTTTCCAGATGTTCCTGGAAGTGCCTGCGATTCGGGATGCCGGTCATCGGATCGATGTTAACGATCCGGCGGAGCTCTTTTTGTGCCTGGTGACGCGCGGTGATGTCGAAGCGGATCGCCGTGTAGCTGTCGACTTTGCCACTGGCGCCAATATGGGGAACTATAGTGGTGTCGACCCAATAGTGAGCGCCGTCCTTGCGCCGGTTGCATATTTCGCCGTGCCAAACCTTGCCGTTTGCTATGTCGCGATACATATCGCGGAAGAATTGTACGTCATGCACGCCTGAATGGAGAAGGCGGTGATTGGCGCCCACCAGTTCTTCGCGGGAATATCCGCTGATCTCGCAGAACTTGTTGTTGACGAGGGTTATTGCCCCCCGCACATCCGTCATTGCCACGATAGCCGCACTATCGAGCGCATATCTGACAAACTCCATTTCGTTTGGAAATGGAGTGCCCGCATTGCCAGCCATACATTCAACCCAATACTTGACAGGCCGGTACACCAGCCCCGATACAGATCCGGGCCGCGCGACCCTCTTTGAAACAAGCTATTGAATTAAAGAGATTAATTTGTTTGGCGTGGAGAGTGTCGAATGCGGGATATTGGGTGTGGCGCTCCGTCGCGCACCTGTCCCGGCTGGGGCGGAGCAGGCTTCCCCGCCCGACCTCTCGCCCCGGCTCACCGCGAAAAGGCGTTGAACGGATTGTCGTGCGTCAGTCGCGTGATCGTTGCCTCGTCGACATCAGCCTCTCGCAAGGCGGGGAGGAAGCTCCCCACCAGATGCGTATAAGGCTGCGGCGTTCCACCGCCCGGCAGCGCCGGATCATACCAGCCGCGATCATGGCTCAGCAGCAGGCGTTCGCCCTGTCCCGCCGCCAGGGCACGGGTGACGAGAGCGACCACCTCTGCATCGGGCACGCGCCCGATATGGTCGAACTCCAGCCATGCACCACGCTCGAACACTTCCCTGTGGAGACCGAAATCCTTCTCCTCCTGGGTGTGGATCGAGATGAACCGCTCGGCTGAACCACCTTCGGATGCGATGATATCGAGCTGGTCGAGGACGACGCGCCCCTTGATCGTATGGGAACCAATGATGGCCCCGGTCCGGGCCGAAGCACGCGCCGCCGCCCGCAGGATGCGCGTTTCGAGCGGGGTGATGCCATCGTCCCCGGCGCTGACCTTTATCCAGGCAGCGACCACGCCCGTGTCTCCCATACCCTCGGTCAGCTCGCCAACCATCCATGCTTCCAGCGCCTCGAGGCTGGCTTCGGCGACCCAATCGGGGATCCACGGCTCACGATAATTGCCCGTCGGGACGACGATGGGCAGGCCGGTGGCTTTGGAAACCGCGAGGTCGATATCGACCCGCAGCCCCACGCCGCCGGTGGAGCATTCGACCAGCGCCGTCACGCCCTGAGCCTTGATCGCTTCAATCTCGGGCGCCATCAGGCGGATGACATCGTCGGCCTCGGCCTCAGCATAGCCGGGCTGGTCGGGGGTACGCAGGTCCACAAAGACATGCTCATGCGGCAGGATCAGTCCCAGTTGGTCCCGGTCGAAACGTCCCAATGTGGTGATCAATTGTCTCATGCGAACTCCCCCTTTGGCCTCCAGTGTGCTGGTCCGGCGGGGGATGTAAAGCCAGTGCTTGCGGCGCCTTGCCTTTTCCTCCCGCTGTGCCACCCTCAAAGGGTCGAAAGACTCAGTTGCGAGAGGAGAGCACGATGGGTTTTGACGGAGTTGGTTGGATTGCCGCCATCATAATTGGTGGCGTCGCTGGATGGCTCGCGAGCATGTTCATGAATGCGGGGGGCGGCGTTCTCAAGAACGTCATTCTGGGTATTGTTGGCGCGATTATCGCAAGCCTGGTTTTCGGACTTCTGGGCATCTCCTTTGGTGGATGGGTGGGTTACCTCATCGCCGGGTTCATTGGCGCCTGCATCATCATCTTCATCGGCAGAGCCGTTTCGAAATAGGCTTCATGCCGGTCGCCGCTGGCGGCCGGCCCTTCCTGCGCAGGAAGAAATTGGCGCGGGAAGCGGGCGATAGGCAACGGCGTTGCTCCCGCTGCAAGCCCAGTAAATTACTCATCCTAACCAGTGATTTAGCGCTTTACGCTCCCCGGAGGACATCGCATCACCAGCGCCAACACCTTCTGAAGTGCTGGAAAAAAGCGTCATGAACAAGCTGGTTACCTCTGCCGTATTGGCCCTTGCCATCGGCACCACTCCTGCCCTGGCTCAACCGACCGATCTGCTCAACGTGTCCTATGACATCGCCCGCGAACTCTATGAGGCGGTGAACCTGGAATTCGTGCCCCACTACAAGGCCGAGCACGGTGTCGATCTCACGGTCAACCAGTCCCATGCCGGCTCCTCGGCACAGGCACGCTCCATTCTGGAGGGCCTCCAGGCCGATCTCGTCACCTTCAACCAGGTGACCGATATCCAGAAGCTCGCCGATGAAGGCTTCGTTTCGGCCAATTGGCAGGAAGAATTCCCCAACAACGCCTCGCCCTATTACTCGCTGCCGGCGTTCCTGGTGCGCGCCGACAACCCCAAGAACATCGCCGGCTGGGCCGATCTGGCCCGCGACGACGTAGCGGTGATTTTCCCGAACCCCAAGACATCCGGCAATGCGCGCTACACCTATCTGGCCGCGCGCGCTTGGGCGAATGAGGAATTCGCGGGCGACGAAGCCCAGATCGAGGCCTATCTGACCAAGGTCTTCAGCAATGTACCGGTGTTCGAGACTGGCGGCCGTGGCGCCACCACCGCATTCACCGAACGCGAACTGGGCGACGTGCTGATCACCTTCGAAGCCGAAGTTCACGGCATTCGCAAGCTTCTGGGCGAAGACAAGTACGACGCCGTCGTGCCGGAAGTCAGCCTCCTGGCGGAATTCCCCGTGGCCGTGGTCGACAAGGTCGCTGATGCCCGTGGCAGCCAGGAAATCGCCACCGAATATCTGAACTATCTCTATTCGCCTGCCGGTCAGGAAATCCTCGCGACCTTCTTCAACCGCGTGCATGACGAAGCCGTCGTAGCCGCCCACGCCGAGAGCTTCCCGGAAGTGCGCCTGCTCACCGTCGAAGAGGTATTCGGCGGTTGGGACAAGGTCTCCACCGAGCACTTCGCCGAAGGTGGCCTGCTCGACAAGGTCTTCCTCAACCAGTAGTCGCTTACCCCCTCCCAACCTCCCCCTGATAGGGGGGAGGTCAGGTGGGGGTGTTCATGTCCCCACCCATCTCAGCACTACCACGACGGCGGGCCTTGGCCCGCCTAAAGGCATAAGGGCCAATGGCTTACAAACGCAGCAAACACCTGCTGCCCGGCTTCGGGCTGACCATGGGCGTGTCCCTGTTTTATCTCACGCTCATCATCGTGCTGCCGCTGGCGGCGATGCTGCTCAAGGTCGCCGGCATGGGCCTGCCGGAATTCTGGCGCATCATCACCTCGAACCGCGCACTCGCCGCCTACCGCATCACCTTCAGCTCGGCGCTTATCGCCACGATCATCAATGGGGTGCTCGGCCTCCTGCTCGCCTGGGTCCTCACGCGCTATCGCTTCCCGGGCCGTCGAGTTCTCGACGCCCTGGTGGACCTGCCTTTCGCCCTGCCCACCGCGGTTGCCGGGCTGGTTCTGGTGACGCTCTTTGCCAAGACAGGTTGGTATGGCCAGTTCCTCGAACCCAATGGCATCAAGGTCAACTATAGCCAGTTGGGCATTATCGCCGCGATGACCTTCACCTCCATCCCCTTCGTGGTGCGCGCCGTGCAGCCCGTGCTTGAAGAGGTCGATGACGACCTCGAAAATGCAGCAAGGACGCTCGGCGCCAGTCGCTGGCAGATTTTCGCGCGGGTGATCTGGCCCACCATCATGCCCGCGTTCATCGGTGGGTGCGTTCTATCCTTTGCGCGTTCGCTCGGCGAATTCGGCGCCGTGGTGTTCATTGCCGGCAATCTTCCGGGCGTGACCGAGATCGTGTCGCTGCTCATCTATATCCGGCTGGATGAGTATAATTACGAGGCGGCGGCCGCCTTGGCCTTCGTGCTGCTGGTCGTAGCCTTCCTCGCCATGATCTGCACCAACATGCTGGGCGTCTGGCAGACGCGCTACGCCGAGCGGAGAAGCTGAGATGGCCGCCCGTTCCGTCGGCGAAATCGCGCTGATCTCCATCGCTGTCGTCGCGGCGGCCGTCACCCTGGCCGTCCCGCTGGCAATCATTTTCGCCTTCGCCCTGCGCGAGGGTCTCGGCACTTACGTCGCGAACATCACCCAACCCCATACGCTGCACGCGATCTGGCTGACCGTCATTACGGCGATCATCGTCGTGCCGATCAACATGGCGGTCGGCGTGGCGCTCGCGTGGCTCGTGACCCGCTTCCGTTTCCGCGGCCGCGACCTCCTTGTCACCGTCATCGAGCTGCCGGCGGCCGTCAGTCCGATCGTGGCGGGCGTGGTCTATCTCTTCCTCTATGGCGGCCAGGGCCTTCTTGGCCCGACGCTCCAGTCTGCGGGCGTGCAGATCATGTTTACGCCGCTCGCCATCGTGCTGGTGAGCCTCTTCGTCACCGCGCCTTATGTGGCACGTGAACTCATTCCCCTCATGCGCCAACAAGGCACGGAGGACGAAGAGGCAGCGCTTTCGCTGGGTGCCAATGGCTGGCAGATGTTCTGGCACGTCACCCTCCCCAATATCCGCTGGGGGCTCATCTACGGGGCTATCCTCACCAATGCGCGGGTCATGGGTGAGTTCGGGGCGGTTTCCGTGGTCTCGGGCGCCATTCGTGGCCAAACCAATACCTTGCCCTTGCAGATCAATCTGCTTTTCAACGACTTCAACATCACCGGGGCCTTTGCCGCCGCCTCGACCCTGGCGCTGATCGCCGTTTTGACACTGGTGCTGAAATCGGCGCTGGAAGCCTGGGAAGAACGGTAGGCTGTCATGTTGGCCCGGAGCCCCCCTCCTAGCCTCCCCCTGATAGGGGGAGAGATAGATCGAGTATTCTTCGCCGGTCGCAAGCCACCGGCCAGCTCCTCCCCCTATCAGGGGGAGGCCGGGTGGGGGTAAAGCCAGCCTCTCGACATAACCCCCTCCCCACGTTCCCCTCGCCTTTTGTGGGCGTGGGGTCTATCTCACGGCAAAGCCAAATGGGTCTTGCCATGCACAGCAGCCACACAATCGCTCTCGCCAATCGACCACCGCTGGTCCTCGGACGGCGTGCCCTGGTCATGGGCATTCTCAATGTGACGCCGGATAGTTTTTCCGATGGTGGCCAGCACGACGGTGTTACGGCAGCGCTGGCCCATGCCCGGGCCATGCTGGCGGAAGGCGCCGACATCATCGACGTAGGGGGCGAGAGTACGCGGCCCGGCGGGGCGCCGGTGGGTGTCCAGGAAGAACTCGACCGCGTCATACCGGTAATCCAGGCCCTCCGCAGCGCCGGTATCGCGACCCCGATCTCCATCGACACGTACAAGCCGCTCGTGGCCGACCAGGCGATCCAGGCGGGTGCCGACATCATCAACGACGTAAACGGCTTGCAGGGACCACCGGAGATGGCGGAAATCGCCGCCCTCTACCAGGCGCCGGTGATTGCCATGCACTGGGACCGGAGCTGGACAGCGCAAACCGAACCCCTGCCCGCCATGGCCGATTATTTCCATTCAACGCTCGCCATTGCCAAACGGGCGGGCCTCCCACGCGAAAAGCTCATTCTCGATCCCGGCTTCGGCTTTGCCAAAAGCCTCAAGCAGAACTACACGATCCTGCGCCAACTGGCTGATCTCAGAATCGATTTTCCCGATCTGGCCTTGCTCGTCGGCACGTCTCGGAAGTCGATGATCGGCAAATTGCTGGACAACGAACCTCAGGAGAGACTACCGGGAACACTGGCCACCACCGCGCTCGGTTATGCGATGGGTGGCCATATTTTTCGCGTCCATGATGTGCGCGCCAATTCCGATGTGCTTCGGGTCTCCGAGGCCACGCTCTACGGCCCACCGGACACAGGGAACTCGTTTTTATGACCACCGCATTTTCCGGCGACCGCATCATCCTTCGTGATCTGGGCTTTTACGGCTATCACGGCGTTTTCGAGGAAGAGAAGAAGCTCGGCCAGCGATTCTTCATCGAGCTCGAATGTGGTCTCGACCTGTCTGGCCCCGCGAGCAGTGATGCGCTCGGCCACACAGTCTCCTACGCCGACATTTTCGACGTGGTGAAAGCAGCTTTCGATGGCAAGCGCACCAAGCTGATCGAGGCGCTGGCGCAGAATATCGTCAACGCCCTGTTTGAGACCTTCGACGAAATCAACTGGATCGTTATCCGGGTGCGCAAGCCCGAGGCACCGATTGCCATGGTGCGGGGCGAAGCGGCGATCGAACTCCACCGCGTGAGGCCGCAATAATGGCGCGGGCCTGGCTCAGCCTCGGGGCCAATATCGGCGACCCGGCGGCGCAACTCGTCGAAGCGATCAAGCGGCTGGATGCCCATGACGGGATTTCGGTGGCGCGGCAATCGTCGGTGATCCGCACGGCGCCCTGGGGCAAGACCGATCAGCCGGATTTCGCCAATATGGCGGCCGAGGTCGAAACCGATCGGGAGCCGGTCGACCTTCTCCATGTCTGTCTCGACATCGAGCGCGACATGGGTCGGGTCCGGCACGAGGTCTGGGGTCCCCGCCTCATCGATATCGACATCATTGCCTATGAGCGGGTCGAGATGCACACGGGCCGGCTGACCCTGCCCCACCCCTTCGCGCATGAGCGCGAGTTCGTCTTGGGGCCGCTGCGAGAGATTGCTCCCGACACAGCCGATTGGATCGTGTACATTCGCAGCTGATATCAGCAAATGCTAACAGTCTGCTAGCATCAAGCGCCTATTTGAGAGCCTCGACGACGGCGACGGCGATGTCGAATTCGACCCGGCGCTTGGCGCGGCGCTCGCTGGCTTCCTCGTCTTCACCCCACAGCCGGATCTGGTGATCCTCATCCACATGGGCGGCTTTCCAGACCTGATCGGGCGTAAATAGGCCGTGCAGGAGGCCGATGGCGAGCAGGCCCGAACCGGTGATACCGGTAATAGACACCAGCGCCGTCAACGACAAAAGTCCTTGATTTTCAAGGGTTAAGTCGAGCTTCCGCAGCGTTTCCGCGGGCTGGGCCTGATGAATGATGCCGATCGTCGGCTGGAAGGCCACATCGAATTTGCGTGCCAGGGCAACCAGGGCGCCGTCCCATTCCCGGTCCTGCTCGGCGACAAGTTCCTGGGGCGCATCCGCGCGATAAAGCAGCAGATCGCCAGCCGCAAACTTGCCGATTTCCGCCCGGAACTCGGGAATCCTCTCTTCCCCGCTTTCGACGGCGGAGTTGATCAGACGGACCATGGGCATGGTCGCCGGGTCGATGAATTCGCCCTGCGCCGCCCATTCGGCCGCCATGGTCTGGGCGATGCTAAGTGCTGGAACAATAACCGGAATCTTGTGACCGGGCGTGCGAACCTGACGGCCGTCGAGCGTCACCGCATAGCCGTCGTCGACCCGGGCAACATCGACTTCCTTGTAGAACCGCTTGGGCAGTTCGACCCTGTTCAAGTGCTGGGCGCGGCCATAGCCATCATCCATGTGCTTGTGGGCGTCTTCCAATTGGTCGCGCATGGTCAGGACTCCATAACGGCATCGATAGCGGCGGGCAGCTCGTTGTAGCTCGTCACAAGCAGATCGGCTCCGGCGGCGATCAGTTCCTCGGGCTGGTGATAGCCCCAGGTGACGCCGATCGCCTTGGTGCCCGCGGCCTTGCCCATTTCTATATCGAACGTGGTATCGCCGATGATCACGGTGTCGCGCGCTTCGGCACCGGTCTCGGCCATGGCCCGCAGCATCATGCCCGGATGGGGTTTTGAGGGATTGTGGTCGGGGGTCTGCAGAGTGACGAAATGGTCGGCAAGGCCATGCAGGGCCGTCAGGCGGTGAACGCCGAAAAGCCCCTTGCCGGTGGCAATGCCCAGAAGAGTATCGGCTCGGTCGCGCAGAAGGTTGAGGGCGTCCAGAGCGCCGGGAAACAGCCCTTCGCGACCCTCGGACGTCAACAGCGAGGCCCGGTAATGGGCCCGGTATTCATCAGCGAGCCTGTTGGCCAGATCCGTGTCGTCCGAACCGAGAAGGCGAGCCATGGCCACCGGGAGCGAAAGGCCAATGACCCGGCGCGACTGCGCCGGTGTCGGAGGCGTAAGGCCCGCGGAGGTAAAGGTCACTGCCATGTGCTCGGTGATCAACGCTTCCGTGTCGATCAGCGTGCCATCCATGTCGAACATGACAAGTTTCACGGATTGTCCTCAGGATCGGTGGATTGCACGTCGTAGCGATCGGCATCGAAGCCAAGCGCATCGAAGCTCTCGCGCATATGCGGGGGCAACGGCGCCGTTATGTCGAGGCGCTTGCCGTTGCGCAGGGGCAAAGACAGGCGTCGGGCGTGGAGGTGCAAACCCTCTCCGAGGCCCGGGGCTGCCTGCCAGTTTTCGATGTTGAAGTAGCGCGGATCGCCGATGATCGGGGTGCCGAGCTGGGCCATGTGCACACGCAGCTGATGGGTGCGGCCGGTAACAGGCTTCAGCGTAACCCAGGCAAAGCGCCGGCTCGCGGTATCTGTCGTCGAATAATAGCTCGAGGAATGCTGGGCGCCTGGAGTGCCGTTGCGGACAACTACCATCTGCTCACCATCGGCCGTCACCTGCTTGGCCAGGAAGCAGGAAATCTCGCCCTGGCGGGGTGTCGGGTTGCCGGCGACGATGGCCCAATAGATCTTGCGCGCTGAACGCGAGCGGAACACCGAGCCGAAGTGCTTGGCGGCTGCAGCGGTCTTGGCAACGATGATGCAACCGGACGTATCGCGGTCGAGTCGGTGGACCAGGCGCGGCGCCTCGCCCTGCGCGTTGGGAATGCTCTTGAGGATGCCGTCGAGGTGACGGACGGTACCGCTGCCACCCTGCACGGCCAGGCCGTGAGGCTTGTTGAAGACGATGACGTCATCATCCTCATAGAGGGTGATATCGCGCAGGAAGCGCACGTCTTCCTCGTTGACCCGAAGCGGCTTGACCGTACCGGGATCATCGATCGGCGGGACGCGGACAGTCTGGCCGGCGACCAGCCGCGTGCTGGTCTGGGCCCGCGCCTTGTCGACGCGGATGTCGCCGTTGCGGATGAGCTTCTGCAAACGCCCAAAACCCAGCTGCGGAAAATTACGCGCGAACCAGCGGTCGAGCCGCATGCCGTCTTCGTCTGGGGTGACTTCTTTATGTTGGACCGCGCTCATGCCGCTCCGCCTCTGCTAATCAAGAGCCCGAGATATAGGCCGGCGAGGCAAACCACAACCGACAAGGCGACATAGAAGGTAGCGTTTGCCAATTCGCCGCGCTCAATAAGTGTAATGGTGTCGAGCGAAAAGGCTGAAAAGGTCGTGAAACCGCCCAAAATGCCGACCGCAACGAAGAGGCGAGCGGCTTCCTGCCAGGGTGGCATAAAGCGGGCCAGCAGGCCTATGAACATCCCCATGACCACCGAGCCGACTATATTGATCAGCAGGGTCGCGAAGGGAAAGTTGGTCTCGAGATGACGCGTGACCAACAGGGTAAAGCCGTAGCGCGCCATGGCCCCCAGCGCCCCGCCTGCCCCGACGAGCAACACGCCACCCATGGTTAAAGACCTCTCAAGCGATTGCCGGCAAAGCCTGACAATTTGTTTGCACCATTCAAATTCCTGCACTCTAAGGTGCCGCTAAACCTCAGGAATCGGAATTCTAGGCCCATGAAGCGCCTGTTGAAACTCTCTATCATCATGACAGTCG
>Ga0247738_10000306_pt1 | contig 19566 bp, 16 predicted proteins | sample UWRJL013104B2_FD_180936 | JGI IMG/M metagenome (GOLD analysis project Ga0247738, IMG submission 180936) | Plant litter microbial communities from Arlington Agricultural Research Station in Wisconsin, United States - UWRJ-L013-104B-2 | ecosystem: Environmental > Terrestrial > Plant litter >...
CGATCAGGTTGCCGCCGCACTGGCCGCCCATCATCTGCCGCCCGCCGCGCTGGAGCTGGAGATTACCGAGAATATCATCCTCGATCAGCAGGACGTCGTGCTTGCCCAGCTCGAAGCGCTGCGGAAGATGGGCGTCGAGCTGTCCTTCGACGATTTCGGCACCGGCTTTGCCTCGCTCAACCTGCTGCGCAGCTATCCGGTCAGCCGCATCAAGATCGACAAGAGCTTCACCCTGTCCATGCACAGCTCGGAGCGGGATCGCGCGATTGTGCTCTCCATTCTCGACATGTCGCATCGCTGCGGCCTCACCGTCGTTGCCGAAGGGGTCGAGGATGAAGCACAGGCGGAGTGGCTGCGCGCGCAGGGCTGCGACAAGGGGCAGGGCTATTATTTCGGCCGCCCCGTGCCTGCCGATCTGTTCGTGGAACAGTTCTGGCCGCAGCCCGGCGTCGCCAGCCGCGCGTAAGCCTTACGCGTCCTTGTCAGGCACGCTCAGAGAAGCGCCGAAATCAAACGGCTTGGCTTCCGGCATCGCATCGATCATCGCCCGGAAGCGCCGCTCGACATCGTCCTTCCAGTTGCCGTGCGTCGCGACATAGAGCTTGTTATGCGTGATCGCGTCCACGATCATGTCGCCGACCTCAGTGGGCTCCATCCATGTGTCGGAGACGACGCGCTTGGCGAGCTGCTCCTCATTCTCCCTGAAGCCTGATCCCGCGCGGAAGCGCTCCGGCCGGTTCTGCCCGCTCTCGTGGATGCGGCTCTTGATCGGGCCGGGCATCAGCACCGTCACGCCGATCCCGTCCTGCGCCATGCTGTCCTGGATCGATTCCGTCAGCGTGATCACCGCGGCCTTGGCCGTCGCATAAATGGCCATGAAGCTGGGCATCGGCGTCAGGCCCGCAAGGCTCGCCGTGTTGACGATATGGCCGCCGCGCCCGCGCGCGCGCATTCCGGGGGAGAAAGCCATGATGCCGTTGATCGGCCCCATCAGGTTGATCGCGAGACCATAGTCCCAGTCGGCATAGGTTGCCTGTTCGAACGGTCCCGAGGGGTCGATGCCGGCATTGTTGATGAGAATATCCGGCCCGCCAGTCAGCGCTTCCACTTCCTTGGCAGCCTCGGCCATCTGCGCGCGGTCGGAGACGTCGAGCCGGATGGTGTGGACATTGCGGCCCTGCTGGCGCTCCTCGAAAAACTGCTTGGCCTCATCGAGATGGTCCTGACGGATATCGGCAAGGACAAGCCGCGCGCCATTGGCGAGAAGCTGCTGCGCAATGCCGAAGCCGATGCCGCTCGCGCCGCCGGTGATGAAGGCAGTCTTGCCCGCAATGTCCATGTCGCTCTCCTGAGACGTGTCTGTTTCCCCTTGCCTAGCCCCGGACGCGACGGCCGGGCAACAGTTGTGCTTGCAGCCGCACTGATTCCGCTCCTATCCTCTGGCTATCTTGAGAGCGTTTCGGGAGATGACGCCTCGCACGACCGGGAGAGGGACTATGGGGGCAGGCAGATATTTCGCGGCCATGCTGGCAGCAGCGGCGGTCATCGCGGCACCGGCCAGCGCACAGATCAAGACGGCAGCAGTAACCGGCGGCACGGTCGAAGGCGTGGTCGCCGATGGCCTCTCCACCTATCTCGGCATTCCCTTCGCGGCCCCGCCGGTTGGCCCGCTGCGCTGGAAGGCGCCGGCACCGGTCAAGCCATGGAGCGGCGTGCGCAAGGCGGACCATCATGGCGCGGGCTGCATGCAGGAGCCGGGCCTCGCGAAGCAAATGGGCTTTGAAGGCCCGCTGAGCGAAGACTGCCTGTTCATCGACGTCTGGAGCCCCGCCAAGTCCTCCGCCGAGAAGCTTCCCGTGATCGTCTGGATCTATGGCGGCGGCTTCAACAGCGGCATGACCGGCGTGCCGCTTTATGATGGCGCCAAGTTCGCGAAACAGGGCGTGGTCCTCGTCAGCGTTTCCTATCGTGTCGGCCCATTCGGCTTCATCGCCACGCCAGCCCTGAGCAAGGAAGGCGGCGGCGCGTCGGGCAATTACGGCATGCTGGATATGATCTCGGGCCTTAAATGGGTGCAGGCCAATGTCGCGAAATTCGGCGGCGATCCGGCCAAGGTCACCATCATGGGCCACTCGGCGGGCGCCATGGCCGTCAGCCGCCTCACAGCCTCGCCGCTCGCCAAGGGCCTGTTCCGCGGCGCCATCGCGCAGTCCGGCGCCAATTTCACGCCGCCCGCCACGCTCGCCTCCGCAGAAACGCTCGGGGGCAAATTCCTCGACGGTCTTGGCGCGGGCGATCTCCAGGCAGCGCGCGCGCTTAGTGCGGACGCTATCGAGAAGGCGGCGGATGCACGCGGCGCGCCGCGCTTCCCGCTGCCCAATGATGGTCGTGTCGTGCCCGGCGATCAGGTGAAGCTCTGGCAGACCGGCAAGTTCAACGACACGCCGGTGCTGATCGGCCACACGTCGGATGAAGCCGTCGTCTTCGGCTCGTCGAAGATCAGCTCAGCGGACTTCGTGAAGCAGATCGAGGCGAGCTATGGCGCAAAGGCGCCTGCGATCCTCGCGGCCTATCCGCATGCCACCGATGAGGAGGCGACCCGCTCGAACAAATATCTGCGTCGCGATACCAGCTTCGGCTGGAACGAGTGGGCCTGGGCGCGACTCCAGACCGCCCATGGCAAAGGCAAGGCCTATGTCTATTATTTCGACCGGCCGACCGCGCAGAATCCGGACGGCTCGGGCCATGGCAGCGAAGTCGGGCTTGTCTTCGCCAACGAAGATAATCGCCCCGGCCGCGCGGCATGGACGGACGAGGATCGCGCGCTCTCCCGGCAAATACAGAGCTACTGGGTCAACTTCGCCAAGACGCTCAATCCCAATGGCGCGGGCTTGCCTGCATGGCCTGCCTTTGGCGGCGTCGATCCGCAGGTCATGCGGCTGGGTAAGGTCAATGCGCCCGGCCCTGTCCCCAACCTCGACAAGATGAAGGCGCTGGACACGGTCTATGCCGGCGCCAGTGCGTCGGGCGCGGGGAACTGACAGCACAACCCTGACTACGCGCCAGACCGGGCCAGACGGCGCGTCCGCTCGTCTGGCCCGGTGCACGAGTCTCTCCCGAACAGTTCCTCTTCGCCGGATCATTGACGCCTGACGACGAGGAAGACACGCGAGCCGCTGGAGCACAGGCAGCGTAATGTCGACCAGATCGCCGGGTTCGACGGCGCTGGCGGCTCATCTCTGGAATTTGCACCGGAAACAATGGCTTGCCAGTTACGGGCTGTTCCGCGTCAGATGTCTGTTGAAAATTCTCCAAGTTAAGCTAATCTGTTAATCAATCAAAAGACGAGGAAGTGGGTCGTGTTTCTTTCTGCCAGCAGGTGGAAAGTCTTTCGTAACTTTACGAATGTGGGAGCATGATCATGAAAATTGGCCTTTTTATTGGCGTGTGCGTAGCTGCGTTCGCAGCCTCTTCGGCGCAAGCTGCACTCCTTACCTACAACTTTGATCCCGGCACCAACTTCGATTTCGGTGGCGGGAACACGTATAACGCGATCGGTTCATTCGATTTCGATACCACGACGCTGCTGGTCAGCGGGGTGACCTATTCGGGGGTCCAGACCGGTACTGGTCCGGTCGGGCCGTACAACTTCACCATTGGCGTGGCGAATTCGCCGACCTCCGTGACCTTCTCCGGGGACTGCTGCGGTGACATCGACACCTTTGAATTTGCCAGCTCGCTGGTGGGCGGCGGCACCATTGCGATCACGGGCTTCCGATACGGGGTGCTTCCTGGCACCGTAATGTCGGTGACAGGGTCGGTTACCGCTGGTGCGGTGCCGGAGCCTGCCAGCTGGGCGATGATGGTGCTTGGTCTGGGCACACTCGGCTACACGATGCGCCGTGGCAAGCGCGTGGCCGCCAAGGTCAGCTTCGCCTGATCGTTTGAAGCAATCGTAGACTCTCGTTGCCCTCGCTCCTTCAGTGGAGCGGGGGCAATGTGTTTTCCGGGCAGTGAAGACGTGTCATTTCGGCACGACTGGCAAATAATCGCGTGCCGCCTGCATCCATCCCGCCTCCCGCGCGTATCCGCGTTGCATCCTTTCATACAGGATGGCCCGACCCAGGCTCTTCGAGGCGTGGCGACTCTTGGTGGGAAGAGCCGCCGGACGACGTCGCGAAGCACGGCGCTGTGGGACGGGAAGCTGCGCCGCGTGACGTTGTGACCCCTGTCGTCTCGCCTCGCAGCCATGTCCGGCCCGGGCGCCCGGGCGCCTGCCGCACTTGGGAGTGCGGTAGGCGCCTTCGGTGGGCGCCACTACCGCAAACACCCGCTCGATCCCCGGCCATGGCCCGGATGTTCTTTGGGCCATGGCGCTTAGCCGACCCCTATGGAGCCGGAATGCACGGGGTGACGAAGTTGCTCGTCAGCGCATCACTTCAGCGACTGGACCGCCGCGAGCGTGTTCTTCACATGGTCCTTATAGTCGAGCGCGCTGTAGGCGTAGGCGATCTTGCCGGTCTTGCTGATCACGTAGCTGGTGCGGTCGGTCTTGCCCTCGAAGGCGGGGTTGTTGACCTTCAGCGCGACCTGATATTCGCCAATGATCTTGGGTCCGGCCGATGCCACGGCGAACTTGTCGCGGCATTCTTCCGTGGAGAATTTGGCGAGCTTGTCGACCGGGTCCGCGGACATGCCGATGACGGTCGCGCCAGCCTTTTTGAAGGCGTCGGTCGCTTCGGCGAACTCACGCGCCTCGGCGGTGCAGCCCGGCGTGAATGCGGCGGGGAAGAAATAGAGCACGACCGGGCCCTTCTTGAGCGCGTCGGAGAGCTTGAGGGTGAACACCTTGCCGGCAAGGGCGCCGCGCGTTTCGAAATTGGGTGCCGCAGAGCCGACGGGCAGGGCCGCATGGCCTGCGGTGGCAAGAATGAGCGCGCCCGCAGCAGCGAGGGTGGCGCCGATGAAGGTGGTTTTACCGGTCCGGGTCATGGAGTGCATCCTCAACTTGGTTTTCTTCGGCAACGCTTTTGCCACAGAAGAAACCGCTGCGCCACTGGCCGGATGACCGCAAAGCGCCGGTTTCATATTCATATATGCATTCTCGTGTCACATCCCCGCGTGACAGCGCGAAAACTATTGGGCAATAAACCGGTTCGAAACCCGGCAAAGCGGGATTGGGATAGGGGACAGGCCATGGATCGGACGGCAAACAGCATTGATGATCCGGCACGCCGCGCGCGCCTTTGTCAGCGATTCCGGCGGTCGGCACAAATTCTCATCGACTGAAAGGCTCATCGATCATGCGCAATTCGTTCCTCGGTTCTGCGGCTCTTGCCTGCGGCCTTCTTCTGTCGGCAGCGCCGGCTCTTGCCCAGCCGGGCGGTCCGGCCGGTCCTTGCACCCGCGCCGATCTGGAGAAGGCCGTGGCGGGCTATATCGAAGCGCAGCGGACCTCCGACGCGAGCACCATCCCGTTCGGCGGCGAGTGGATCACCTATAACGAGAATATGGACCTCAGCTCGCTGGGCGGCGGCATGCTCTCCAAGCCGCAGAAGGTCGATTTCCATCGCACGCTGGCGATCGACGTGCCGGGCTGCACCGCCTTTGTCGAAGTCGTAATCACCGATCCTGCCCATCCCTATGTGCTCGGCACGGCGCTCTCCGGCCGCAATGGCAGGATCAGCACGATCGACGTGCTGGTGACGGACGCAGGCGACTGGCTGTTCAACGCACAGAAGACGATGGACTATAGCAAGGCAGAAGACTGGAGCATCATTCCGGAAGGGCAGCGCGATACCCGCGAGACGCTCGTCGCGGCTGCCGATGCCTATCTCGATTCCTTCGACAACAAGAATATCGTCGTGCCCTGGGGCAAGCCTTGCGCGCGGCTTGAGGGCGGCGCCTACACGGCCAAGGGCGCCCCCGGCGTGGTCAGCCCGGACGATAGCTGCGATGTCGGCGTGCCCGCTGGCGTGAAGCTCATCAACCGGCGCTATATTGTCGACGAAGCGCTCGGCTCCGTCGCGGTGCTGCTCAACTTCGGCAAGAATGAGCGCCCGGACAGCCACACCTTCCGCATCGAGAAGGGCAAGATCCGCTACGTGCACACGATCACGGTCTGCGCAGAGGCCAATTGCGGCTTCCCCACGCCGGGCACGAACCCGGTGCCGCCGTCGCAGGCCGGCACTGCCCCTGCGCGCAACTGATCTGCCGTTCAGGCACCTGATCTGTTATTGAGGCAAATGGCGGGCGCGGAGTGCAAACTCCGCGCCCGTTTCATATCGTCGATCCGTCCCGCACCCTGTCGGGGCTTCTACCCGGCCCAATCCCCCTCTAAGGACCGGCCATGGCAATCGCCCGGCTGACCCTCGCTGACTTCCGCAATCATGCCGACGCGCTGATCGTGCCTGCTGCTGCTGCCAGCATGATCGTGCTGACCGGCGACAATGGCGCGGGCAAGACCAATATCCTCGAAGCCGTATCGCTGCTCGCCCCCGGCCGTGGCCTGCGCGGCGCGACACTGGCCGATATGGCGCGGCAGGGCGGGCAGGGCGGCTTCTCGGTCTCGGCGCGCATCGGCGACACGCAGATCGGCACCGGCACGGACGCCGCCGCCCCGGAGCGCAGGCTGGTGCGCGTGGATGGCAGGCAGGCGTCCGCCAGCTCGCTCGCCGGGCTGGTCTCGCTGACCTGGCTCACGCCTGCCATGGACCGGCTGTTCCTGGAAAGCGCGGGCGACCGCCGCCGCTTCCTCGATCGCCTCGTGCTCGCCCAGCGCCCGTCCCATGCGCATCATGCCACGCGCTACGAAGCCGCAATGCGCTCGCGCAACAATCTGCTTGGCGACGATGCACCGGCCGATCCCGTCTGGCTCGCCGCTTTGGAAGCGCAGATGGCCGAGCATGGCGCGGAGCTTGATGTCGCTCGCCGCGCTCTGGTGGCGGCGCTGTCCGCGCATCTCGCGTCACTGGAGGAAGGCCCCTTCGCCCGGCCCGCGCTGGCGCTCGATGGCTGGACCGGAAACGAGGCCGATCTGGAACAGGCCCTGCGCGAAAGCCGCCCGCGTGATCGTGCTGCGGGTCGCACGCTCGTCGGCCCGCACCGCGCCGACCTGCTAGTCACCCATGTCGCCAAGGGGCAGCCCGCCGCCCTTTGCTCCACCGGCGAGCAAAAAGCCCTGCTCCTGTCGCTGATCCTCGCCCATGCCGAGATCGCCCGCACCCCCGGCCGCCCGCTCATCATCCTGCTGGATGAAGTCGCCGCGCATCTTGATCCCGTCCGCCGCGCCGCCCTGTTCGGTCGCCTGCGCGCCACGGGCGGGCAAGTCTGGATGACCGGCACGGAGCCGTCACTCTTCGAAGGGATGGGGGAAGCCACGCGGCTGCACGTCGCGCATGGCAGGGTAGAGCCAGTCTAGGGAAGGCTCGCGACCAGTTTTTCCGCCGCCTCTGATCCGGAAAGGCCCTTGACCGTCAGCGCCGTCGGCACCGGCTTGAAGTCCCGCACGATGGCATCGGCCCTGTCGCGTTCGTCGGCGCTCATCTCTTTTTCGAGATCGGCGAGCCACTGCCGCTGCGCTTCGCTGCTGCCGTCATTCCGGGCCAGGAAGAGCTGGAAATAGGCGTGCATGATGACCGGGTCGCGCGGCAGGCCGTTCTTGCCATTATGTACAGACGCCATGCCTGCCAGCGCATCGCCCCAGCCCTGATCGGCCGCTTTGTTCAGCCAGTCCCGCGCCGTCTCAAACTCGCCTTTGCGGGCATAGAGCGACGCGACATCCTGTTGTGCCAGCGCATAGCCGGCATGGGCTGCGATGAGCTTATATTGAAGGGCAAGCGCCGGGTCGTCCTTCACCAGCCCATCGCCCTGTCCGTCATAATAACAGCCAAGCTTATAGGCCGCGAGCGGATCGCCAAGATCCGCTGCCTTGCGAAATTCGGCGAGCGCCTGGCGTTTATCCCGCGCGGCGCCAAGGCCGACATGGTGAGCCATGCCGAGATGATAGGTCGCTTCGGCATTGCCGCTTTCGGCGAGCCTGCGCAGCTTGATGGTTGTGGCGCCTTCAGGCTTCTGGGCCTGTCCGTTTCCGGGGATCATCAGAAGCATCGCCAGCAAGGCTTTGCGGAGCGGCGCCATCAAGGGAAAACGCGGGCCTGTTCGGCTCACGCCTTATCAGAGCTTTCCGCTTCGGGGCTGTCCCCGTCAGAACTTTCCGGCGCAGCGTCTTCGCCAGCCTGCGCGACATCCTCGAACCATGCCTCGACCACGCCGGTCAGCTTGATCGTCATGGGATTACCGAAGCGGTCGCGGCTCTTGCCTGCGGCGACGCGGATCCAGCCCTCAGAGACTGAATATTCCTCAACGTCGCGGCGCTGCTTGCCGTTGTGGCGGATGCCGATGCCGCGCTGGAGCACCTCCATGTTGAAATGGGGGCTGCGCGGATTGACGGAGAGGTGGTCGGGGGGCGTGTCGGACATCCGTCGCGCCTAACGCATTTTCAAGTCGGATGGAACATCCGACGGCTCGGAAAATGCGCGAAGATAAAAATCCCCGGCCACCCCTGTTCGTCAATGTATCAGCGTCACTTCAGCGGCACAGGCGCACTCTGTAGCGCTCGTCGTAGCGGCGATCATAGCGCCACTCGGTCCAGCAGCGCTGGCGGCCATTGTTATAGCCGTAATAGTTTCCGCGATCCCAGCGGCGGTCACTGCGCCAGCGGCGATCGTCACGGCGGTCGTAGCGATCATAGCGGTCACCGCGATAGTCGCGGTCGCGATATTCGATGCTCACGCTGGTCCGTGCAATGGCCGGTGCGGCTGTCAGGCCGCTGAGGCCGATCACGCCGGCCAGCGCGGCCAATGCAAAGCGGGTATTCAGTTTCATGGCGTCTCTCCAGTCCAGTCGGACGGCCCCGGAAAACTTTGGGGGGTGCCGTCCATGGACAAAGAGTTACGCGATTCGCCCTGAACGGCGCGGGAATGAGCCGTTCAGCGGAGCGAAAGGGGCGGGGCGTGCCCGCACGGCGATCCGTTTCGCCATCGAGGCCAAGCGTTTTTGCCGGGCGTCGGGCCAGAAGGTGGAGCCAGAATCAGGAACGGGCGCTCGCATCGCGAACGCCCGTTTCTTGGACTGGCTTGGCCTGAGACGGCTAGCCTTAGCGTGCCTCGGCTCAGGCGGCCTTGGAGCGCGAGTTGCGCTTGCGGTCATTGGCGTCCAGCCAGCGCTTGCGCAGGCGGATCGTTTTGGGCGTCACTTCGACCAACTCATCGTCATCGATATAGGCGATGGCCTGCTCCAGCGTCAGCTTCCACGGCGGGGTCAGGCGAACGGCGTCGTCCTTGCCCGATGCGCGGAAGTTTGTGAGCGCCTTGGACTTCATCGGGTTGACCTCGAGGTCGTCGGGCTTCGCATTCTCGCCGATGATCATGCCTTCGTAGAGCGCTTCGCCCACGCCGACCATCAGGATGCCGCGCTCTTCGAGCGGACCGAGCGCATAGGCATTGGCCTCGCCCGCGCCGTTCGAGATGAGCACGCCATTCTTGCGGCCTTCGATCTTGCCCTTGTGGGGGCCATATTTCTCGAACAGCCGGTTCATGATGCCCGTGCCGCGCGTGTCGGACAGGAATTCGCCATGATAGCCGATCAGGCCGCGCGAGGGCGCGCTGAAGGTGATGCGGGTCTTGCCGCCGCCCGAGGGGCGCATGTCGGTCATCTCGGCCTTGCGCTGGTTCATCTTGTCGACGACCGTGCCGGAGAATTCATCGTCCACGTCGATCATGACGATTTCATAAGGCTCGGTCTTGCCGCCCTTTTCGTCTTCGCCAAAGAGCACGCGCGGACGGCTGATGCCGAGCTCGAAGCCTTCGCGACGCATCGTTTCGATGAGCACGCCAAGCTGAAGCTCGCCGCGGCCTGCGACTTCGAAACTGTCCTTGTCGGCCGATTCCGTCACCTTCACAGCGACGTTGCTCTCGGCTTCGCGGAACAGGCGGTCGCGGATCATGCGGCTCGTCACCTTGTCGCCTTCGCGGCCCGCCATTGGCGAATCGTTCACGGCAAAGCGCATGGAGAGCGTCGGCGGATCGATCGGTTGCGCCTGGATAGGCACGCTGACCGAAACGTCTGCGATGGTGTTGGAGACGGTCGCGACGGCGAGGCCCGCGAGGCTGATGATGTCACCTGCCTGCGCCTCGTCGACCGGAACGCGCTCCAGGCCACGGAAGGACATGATCTTCGAGGCACGGCCGGTCTCGATGATCTTGCCGTCCATGTCGAGCGCGTGGATCGCCTGATTGACCTTGACCTTGCCCGATGTGACGCGGCCCGTCAGCACGCGGCCGAGGAAGTTGTCGCGGTCAAGCAGCGTCACGAGGAAGGTGAAGGGCGCATCGATGTCCAGCGCCGGCGGCGGGACATGATCGACGATCTTCTGGAAGAGCGGGATCAGCGTGCCTTCGCGGCGCGATGGATCGTCGCTGGCATAGCCATTGCGGCCCGATGCGTAGAGCACGGGGAAATCGAGCTGCTCGTCGGTGGCGTCGAGGCTGACGAACAGGTCGAATACTTCGTCGAGCACTTCCTGGATGCGCTCGTCGGGGCGGTCGACCTTGTTGACGACCACGATCGGACGCAGGCCCAGCGCAAGCGCCTTGCCGGTCACGAACTTGGTCTGCGGCATGGCGCCTTCAGACGAATCGACGAGCAGCACGACGCCGTCGACCATGGAGAGGATGCGCTCGACTTCGCCGCCGAAGTCGGCGTGGCCCGGGGTGTCGACAATATTGATGCGCGTGTGCGTACCGTCCGGCGCGACCCACTCAACCGAGGTCGGCTTCGCGAGGATGGTGATGCCACGCTCTTTTTCGAGGTCGTTCGAATCCATCGCCCGCTCTTCAACGCGCTGGTTGTCTCGGAAGGTGCCGGACTGGCGGAAAAGCTGATCTACGAGGGTCGTCTTGCCATGATCGACGTGCGCGATAATCGCCACGTTACGCAGCGCGCTGGGCTGGCTCATAATATCTCTCTAATTTTGTTGTGGCGGCGCAGCCATTTGGGGGCCGTCCTAAGTGGCCGGGCCCTTAGCGGAAATGAGCGGCCACCGCAACAGCGAGCCCGGCCCCTTCATGCGTAGGCGCAATGCTGTTCGGGCTCGGTTCATGCCCCCCATGGCAGCAGCGGCGCATGAGCAAGACCACCGGCCATATCCTGAACGCAGCATCGAACCTGCTCGGCATCTCCGTCGTCATCATCACCGGGCTCAAGGTCACGGCTCATAGCGGACGGACAATTGCGGACGAGGTCGCGTGGGTCGCGACGCTCTGTTTCGCGCTTTCCTGCCTTTTTTCCTATCTCGATCTGCGTGCCGAGCCGCTCGAGACGGGGCATGAGCGCCGCGCCGACAAGCTGTTCATGGCCGGGCTGGCGACGCTTATCGGCGCTGCGCTGATCCTCGCGCTGACCGATTTCGGCTAGGGTCGGGCGCCCGTGGCAAAGCCGTGCCTTTCGTTTTTGCACTTCCTCCCCTATATTGCTGATCATGCAGAATAGAGCGGCCTTGATGGTTCAGACCGCACGGGTTCCCTGGTGGCGGGAGCGCTTGCTCTTCGTGGCGCTTTTGCTGGCGCTTGCCAGTGCGCTGGTGCCAGCACTCTTCCCTTCCGGCTCCCCCATGAACCGGCTGCACGGTTCTGCTTTCGATCCCACTACACATAATGTCACATTGCGCGTCCGCAGCGAGCATCAGCGCGTCATCGCCACGCCGACCGATCCGGAGGGCAAGGACCGCGCGACCCAGACGCCGCCTGCGCTCCATATTGCAGTTGCGCCGGTCCCCGTGGGGGCTGTGCATGTCGCCCCGGTCGCGCCCGCACCCGCAATCTCCGCGCAGCCCGCGAAGCCGCGCCCCGCTGGCATAGCTCTCCCCCGCGCACCCCCTGCCGCGATGTGACCGTCCGGCCGGTGCACTGCCACGGCCGATCTACCCTGAACTCGGGGCGCCGCACAAAGGCGCCCAACAAGGGGATTGTCATGATACGCAAAGACAAGGCTTCACCGCCGCCCTGGTGGTTCCGGCCGCTCGTCTATCTTGGTGCGGCTTTAGCCGGCATCGCGATGATGAGCCTCGCCACCGCCGAGGGATAGCGCAGCGCGCCGCCGGTTCGCCGGCGGCGCCAGCCTCTTGCGTTCGCACATCCTCTTGCGCCTGCCCGCAAGGATACCCTCTACCCGATGCCCCATTACCAGCCGCTCATTGCCACCATCGTCGCCGGTTTCGTCGTCGCCTTCATCATGGGCGCGATTGCGATCCGCCTGCGTGTCTCGCCTCTCGCCGGCTATCTTCTCGCCGGCGTCATCGTCGGCCCGTTCACGCCCGGCATCGTCGCGGACACGAACCTTGCAAACGAACTGGCCGAGATCGGCGTCATCCTGCTCATGTTTGGCGTGGGGCTTCATTTTTCGCTGAAAGACCTGCTCGACGTCCGCAAGATCGCGGTGCCCGGCGCCATTGCGCAGATCGCGACGGCGACATTGCTCGGCATGGGGCTCGCCTGGTGGCTGGGCTGGGATCCTCTCGCCGGTTTCGTCTTCGGCCTCGCGCTCTCCGTCGCCAGCACCGTGGTGTTGCTGCGTGCGTTGCAGAGCCATAATCTCGTCGATACCGAGCGCGGCCGCATCGCGGTCGGCTGGCTGATCGTCGAGGATCTCGCAATGGTCCTCGCGCTGGTGCTGCTGCCAGTGCTGGCGGGCATCGCCAAGTCTCCCGAGGAGCCCAGCTTCTCCACGCTGGCCATGCCGTTCCTGATCACCTTCCTCAAGGTCGGCGGCTTCGTCGCTTTCATGCTCATCGTCGGCCGCCGTCTTATCCCGGCCGCGTTGCACTGGGTCGTGCATACCGGCTCGCGCGAACTTTTCCGCCTCGCCGTCCTCGCCATCGCGCTCGGCGTCGCTGCCGGCTCGGCTTATGTGTTCGACGTGTCCTTCGCACTCGGTGCGTTCTTTGCGGGCATGATCCTGGGCGAGACGCCGCTCAGCCGTCGCGCCACCGAGGAGACATTGCCCCTGCGCGATGCCTTCGCGGTCTTGTTCTTCGTCTCGGTCGGCATGTTGTTCGATCCGCACGTGGTCCTCGAGCAGCCGCTGCCTTTGCTCGCCGTCATCGCCATCATCCTGTTCGGCAAGTCGCTCGCCGCCTTCCTTATCGTGCGCGTCTTCGGCCATCGCAACGATACCGCGCTCACGGTCGCGGCAAGCTTGGCACAGATCGGCGAATTCTCGTTCATCCTTGCCACGTTGGGCACGGGTCTCGGCATCCTCCCGTCGGCCGGGCGCGATCTGATCCTGGCGGGTGCGATCTTCTCGATCTTCCTCAATCCGTTCATCTTCTCCTACATCATCAAGAAGGTCGGCAAGCCAGCCGCGACGGTCGAGGCAGATACGGAGACGCCGATCGAACCGGCGCCCTCCGCGGAGCAGACCCATGTCGTGCTGGTCGGCTATGGCCGGGTGGGCAAGATGCTCGCCAAGGCCCTGCGTGAGCGCAGCGAGCCGCTGATCCTGATCGAGGGCGATCCGGAGCGGGTGCGCGATGCGGAGAAAGACGGCTTTGAGGTCGTGCGCGGCAATGCCGTCGAACGGCGCGCACTGGAAGCAGCTGGTATCGACCGCGCGACCAGCCTAATCGTCGCCATTCCGGAGGGTTTTGACGGCGGCGCCATTGCCGAGAAGGCCCGCTCGATCAATCCCGTCGTCCGCCTCGTCGTGCGCGCACATTCGGACGGCGAGGTTGAGCATCTCGCCAGGCTCGGCGTGCGCGATGCCGTCATGGGCGAGCGCGAGCTGGCGCGGCGGATGCTTGAGCTGGCCTGCGATGACGGGGTGCGCAGCCTGACCTGAACGAGCCGGTCATGAGGGTGCGGAGGCAGCAGCGGCCGCCTCCGCACCTCTCATATTCAGGCTGTGCGAAGCGCCGTGCGCAGCGACGGCGCAGCCCGCCGCCGCATCATGCCGCCGGCAAGTGCGAAGCCGCCGAGCAGCATCGCCCATGTCGCGGGCTCGGGCACGGCACCGGCGCCGGGCAGTGCTGCCACGGCCGCATAGCCATAGCTGCCGTCCGATTGGGTCTGGAGCGTGCCGCTGCCGCTGGTCAGCGTCGCGCCGCCCGAGACAGTGATGCCCGTGACCTTGGCGGTGTGGAAGAAGTCCACCGTGCCCTCGGTCAGGTCGTCGACCGTGAAGATGCTCGCCAGCGAAAAAGTCGATCCCGCCGCCAGCGAGAAGCTGAGCGTCAGGTCGCTGCCGGGATAGTTGCCGGCCGCGCATTCACCGCCGAAGCACAGCACGTCCATGTCGAGCAGCGAGTAGTTGGCCTGAAGCGTGGTACGCAGACCGCCCAGAGCGGGGTTTGTCGAATAGGGTCCGGCCGCGGTGAGTTGCCCGTTCGTATAGGTCTGGTAGCCGCCCGAAAAAAGATGATGCTCGACCAGGTTGGGGCCGTTCATGGTCTCGTAGGAGAAATGGCTGTTGGCGCCGTCCGGCACATAAGTGACATGCGTGCCGAAATTGCCCGGTTCGCCCGGCTGGCTCGCATTGGGTCCATAATTGTAGAAACCGTCAAAATCGCGCGCATCCATCTGGGTAACGCCGCCGTCCGGCCGCGCAAGTTCCAGCACGACCCGCTCGTAATTGTCGCCGCCGCCAAAGGGCGCGAAGGGCGCGGACGGGTCGCCATAGCCGGTCACAGACCATGTGCCGCCGCGCAGCGCATAGACGGAGAAGTTGAAATCGGCGTCGGAGGCCGCGTTGAAGTCCGCCATGCCGTCGATGGAGAAGGTGAAGGTCAGGTTGACCATCGAACCGGCCGCACCGTTCACTGTGTAGCTGTCGACCCAGGCCGATGTGGCATATTGCTCATAGTCGGCATTGCCGCTGGCATAGACCTTGTTGACGCCGAAGTCGGTATAAGCGCGCGTGTCTGCGCCGCCATAAGTGGTCGCGGCCAGCGCGCCTGCGGTGTTGGAAACGACCTTGTCCTTGGCGGCGGTATTGGTGTTCTCGGATTCGACCGCGCTCAATATTTTTTGCGCAGGGGCAGCGGAAGCCGTGCCCAGAAAAACAAGAACAGCCATGCCCGGCAGCAGCCTGCCGGGGCGAATGTCATGAAACCCCATTTCAGTAATCCCCACGTTTTTCGATCTAGGGGCGGAAACTTGCAGAGCACATGACGATTCTGCAATCCAAAAATATACCAAAATAGGGACATTTCAGATACTTGTCCCGCTATGGGGCGGTTGACGCTACGGTATCCGGGAAAGCGGTGCCATTCCGGCGCCCGCTTTCCCGTCCGTCATCAGGCCAGATCGAAGCGATCCAGCTCCGTCACCTTGGCCCATGCCGCGACGAAGTCCGTTACAAACTTGGCCTGACCATCGGCACTGCCATAGACTTCCGCCAGCGCGCGCAGTTGCGCGTTCGAGCCGAAGACGAGGTCGACGCGCGAGCCGATCCATTTGAGCGCACCGGTCTTGCGGTCGCGACCCTCGAAATATTCGCCGTCTGCCGAGACGGGGGTCCAGGTGACACCCATGTCGAGCAGGTTGACGAAAAAGTCGTTGGTCAGCGTCTCGGGCCGGCTGGTGAAGACGCCATGTTGCGACTGGCCGCTATTGGCGCCCAGCACACGCAGGCCGCCGACCAGCACGGTCAGCTCCGGCGCGGTCAGTGTCAGCAGTTGCGCCCTGTCGATGAGCAGCGCTTCCGTGGGCACGCTATGCTTGCCTCTGGAATAGTTGCGGAAGCCATCGGCGGTCGGCTCCATCATTTCGAAGCTCTCGACGTCGGTCAGTTCCTGGCTCGCGTCCGTGCGCCCCGGCGTGAACGGCACAGTGACGGTCTGCCCGGCCGCTTTCGCCGCCGCTTCCACGCCCGCATTGCCCGCGAGAATGATGAGATCGGCAAGGCTGACTTTCTTGCCGCCGATCTGCGCGCCGTTGAAACTGGCCTGTATGCCTTCGAGCGTGCGCAGCACCGGCGCCAGCAGGGCGGGCTGGTTGACCTCCCAGTCCTTCTGGGGTGTCAGCCGGAGGCGTGCGCCATTGGCGCCGCCGCGCTTGTCCGATCCGCGGAAGGTGGACGCGGAGGCCCAGGCCGTGCTGACCAGCTGCGAGATGGACAGGCCCGAGGCGAGGATTTCGCCCTTGAGCGCAGCCACGTCCGCGGCGTCGATCAGCGCATGATCGACCGGCGGGACCGGATCCTGCCAGATCAGGTCTTCGGCCGGCACTTCAGGGCCGAGATAGCGCGACTTGGGCCCCATGTCGCGATGAGTGAGCTTGAACCATGCGCGGGCAAAAGCATCCGCGAACTGATCCGGGTTCTGGTGGAAGCGCCGCGAGATTTTCTCGAACTCGGGGTCGACGCGCAGTGTGATGTCCGTCGTCAGCATTGTGGGCACGCGCTTTTTGGATGGGTCGAACGGATCGGGGATCGTCTCCGCCGCGCCCTTCGCTATCCACTGGTTCGCCCCCGCCGGGCTCTTGCTCAGTTCCCACTCATGGCCGAACAGATTGTCGAAGAAGCCGTTGCTCCACTGGGTCGGCGTCTGCGTCCAGATGACCTCGAGGCCGCTGGTAATCGCATCCTTGCCGACGCCGGTGCCATAGCTGTTCTTCCAGCCAAAGCCCTGCGCTTCGATCGGCGCGGCCTCGGGCTCAACATCGACATTGTCGGCAGGCCCTGCGCCATGCGTCTTGCCGAAGCTGTGGCCGCCCGCGATCAGCGCGACGGTCTCTTCGTCATTCATGGCCATGCGGCCGAATGTGTCGCGAATATCCTGCGCGGAGGCGAGGGGATCGGGGTTGCCGTCTGGCCCTTCGGGATTCACGTAGATGAGGCCCATCTGCACCGCTGCCAGTGGCTTGGCGAGATTGCGCGAGTGCGGCGGATCGCCCGACTCTTCGCCGACCAGAACGCCGCCGTCCTTCTCGACGCCCGGCGAGCCGCGCGCATAGCGCACGTCGCCGCCCAGCCAGGTCGTCTCTGCGCCCCAGTTCACTTCTTCCGGCTCCCACACGTCGGGGCGCCCGCCGCCAAAGCCAAAGGTCTTGAAGCCCATGGATTCGAGAGCGACATTGCCGGTCAGCACGATGAGATCGGCCCAGCTGATCTTGCGGCCATATTTCTGCTTGATCGGCCAGATGAGGCGCCGCGCCTTGTCGAGGCTCACATTGTCCGGCCAGCTGTTGAGCGGAGCGAAGCGCTGCTGTCCGGCGCCTGCGCCGCCGCGCCCGTCGCCAACGCGATAGGTGCCCGCCGAGTGCCAGGCCATGCGAATGAACAGGCCGCCATAATGTCCGAAGTCGGCCGGCCACCAGTCCTGCGAATCCGTCATCAGCGCATGCAGATCGGCCTTCACGGCGGCCAGATCGAGCGTCTTGAATTCGGCGGCATAATCGAAGTCTTCGCCCATCGGGTCCGACTTGGGCGAGTGCTGGTGCAGGCTGTTGATGTTGAGTTGGTTGGGCCACCAATCCTTGTTGGACGTGCCCTCAATGGTCTTGGGACGGTGCACTGGGCAGCCGCCCGCGTCGCTGCTGGTCTTATCGTCCATTTTTCCTGCTCCTCTGGTCGTCAAGTTCGTTCGAGTCGACACGCTAAGCCATTGCCGGGCGGGCAATCATCCTGCGGCGATCACGACATGAAGCAAGTTACACCTGAGCATGATTCGCCGGAAACGAAACTGCTCGGTCACGGAGACTGATAAAATCGATTGTCGGCTGTTCGGCGCATGTGCTTGCCGCAACAGGAAGTCGTCATCGCCTGCCATGAAAAAGACCCGGGACAAGTCCGATTCCGCTCGCTAGAAATCCTGCCATGATAAGAAAAATGCGGCGTCGCGTCCGGGATGGGATCACGAGTTTGGGGATGGTGCTGGCGCTCGCTGCGTGCGGGGGCGGCGGCAGTGCCCCGTCCGGCGCAGGCGGCGGAGGCGGTATCATCGCGCCAACCCCGACGCCGACGCCCACCCCGATCAACACGGCATGCTCGCTGCGCACCCGGCAGGATTGGGCATTGGCCCAGTTCAACCAATGGTATCTCTTCCCCGACACGCTCAGTTATGTGAACCCGGCCGGTTTCTCGAACCTCTCCGATTATGTTGACGCGCTTACTTCCACAGCCCGGCTGCAGGGCAAGGACCGCTTCTTCACCTATGTGACGTCGATCGCCGAGGAGAATGCTTATTATAGCAGCGGCTCCACCGGCGGTTTCGGCATGCGCCTCTATGTCGATAGTTCCGCGCGCCGCCTGTGGGTGAGCGAGACGTTCGAGGGCGCCCCGGCTCTTCTCGCGGGCATTGATCGCGGCGCCGAGATCCTTTCCATCGGCGGCACCGCCGTCAGCGCGATCATCGCGAGCCAGGGCCAATATGGCCTCTACACTGCGCTCGGCGGCGATAGCGCAGGCGTCACCCGCTCCCTCCAGATCCGCGACGGCGCCGGCACGCGCAACGTCTCCCTCACCAAGGCCGATTTCAACATCGAGCCCGTCTCCTCGCGCTATGGTCTGCGGATCTTCACCGATAATGGCCGCAAGATCGGCTATATCAACCTGCGCACCTTCATCACCCCCGCCGTCCCCGCGCTGCGCACGGCCTTCGCCACGCTCAAGGGGCAGGGGATTGACGAGGTGATCGTGGACCTGCGCTATAATGGCGGCGGCGCCGTCGCGGTCGCGCAGACGCTGGCCAGCCTGCTCGGCGGCGCGCGTCATGCCTCGGATCTGTTCACCACGCTCAAGTTCCGCCCGGAGCAATCCGCCGAGAACAGCCCCTATTATTTCCAGGCCGAAGCCAGCGCCATCGCCCCCAAGCGCATTGCCTTCATCGGCAGCGCGTCGACCGCATCGGCCAGCGAGCTCGTCATCAATGGCATGCGCCCCTATCTGCGCAGCGAGATCGCGCTTGTCGGCGAGAACACTTATGGCAAGCCCGTCGGCCAGATCGCGCTGGACAAGAGCGAGTGCGACGACCGCCTGCGCCTCATCGCCTTCGCGACGGTCAATGCGGACGGGCAGGGCGATTATTATAACGGCCTCGCCCCCGTCATGGAGCAGAGTTGTCGCGCCCGCGATGAGCTGCAATATCCGCTCGGCGACCAGACGGAGGACATGGTCGCCCGCGCCGTCGATTTCCTCGATGGCCGCGCCTGCACGCGCATTACCGGCTCGGGCGTTGGCCAGTTCGGCGTCGTCTCGGCGGATCGCAATGCCGTCGCGCTGCCCGATCTCAGGCCCCTCGTGCCCGAAAACCCCAGCGCCCCCCAGCGCGATATGCCCGGCTTCTTCTAGCCCCCGTTAAACATTCCTCAACCAGCCCGCGCGAAAATCCGCTCCCATATTGGTAGGGAGTTTCGCCCATGAAGACTCTTCTCCTGCGCGATGAACGCGGCGCCACGGCGATCGAATATGGCCTCATTGCCGCGCTCATCTCGGTGGCCTGCATCATCGCGTTCCTGTCGCTGGGCCTCAATCTGATCGAGGTGTTCAACAAGATCGTCGACGCAATGCCCT
>Ga0247738_10000307_pt1 | contig 19534 bp, 20 predicted proteins | sample UWRJL013104B2_FD_180936 | JGI IMG/M metagenome (GOLD analysis project Ga0247738, IMG submission 180936) | Plant litter microbial communities from Arlington Agricultural Research Station in Wisconsin, United States - UWRJ-L013-104B-2 | ecosystem: Environmental > Terrestrial > Plant litter >...
GAGCAGTTAGAAAGTGTAAATCTTAATCTTGATAAAAAACAAATTGCAGAAGATGGAAAAGAACTGAAAGAATCAAATTTAAAAGAAAAGGATACGCTAAGTTCTAAATTATCTAAAAAACTTAGGGATGAATTAAAATTTGCGACGATTCCCGTCAACTGGGAAAAAATTGTAAAAGATAAAAATCATTATTCAAATGTCACCCTGTTTCCTGGTGATGAAATTGAAGTAGCAGTATATAATGAGGGAGTAAAAGTAACAGGAAATGTATTGTTAACTTCTGAAATTCCATATAGAAGTGGCAAAGGATTTAGATATTATATAGATGCTGTTGGTGGAGTTGATCATAAAGGATGGAAGAGAAAGGCCTATATCATTTATCCAAATGGAAAAGCCTCAGTAACTGGTTCCTTTCTGTTTTTTAGATCATATCCCAAAGTGGAGCCAGACTCTCAAATTGTTGTTCCAGAAAAGCCAGAGACTAGAAAAATGAGCGCAGGAGAATGGGCAGGCCTTGGAACTGCATTTGCTAGTTTAGCATTATTAATTGTTACTGCTTTTAAATAATTATTTTAATGGATAATATGCCTAACGAAAACAATGAAATTTTGTTAAAAGATTTAGTAAAGCTGGCGAAAGAATGGTCTAAATATTTGCTTTCTCAATGGAAGATAATTTTATTAGCAGGAATAATTGGTGGATTAGTTGGGTTAATGTATTCCTCCAAGAAAAAACCAATCTATACAGCAACATTATCATTTGTATTAGAAGATGAAAAGTCTGGAGGAGGTTTGAATGGAGCTCTCGGTTTAGCAGGTTCTTTGGGTATTGATCTTGGAAATAGTGGTGGCAGTGTTTTTTCTGCGTCAAATCTGATAGAGTTATTCAAATCTCGTACTATGGTAGAGAAAACTTTATTGACCCCTGTCAAAGTGAATGGAAAAATGATTTCTTTGGCTGAAATGTATATTCAAATTAATAAATGGCGAGATAATTGGAATAATAACACTAAATTTAAAAAGGTTGAATTTTTGCCAAATGCTAATCGTAAACATTTTACAAGAGTTCACGATAGTATTTTGGGAGTTATTTATACGAATTTAGTTAATAATTCTTTATCAGTAGCTCAAAAGAATAAAAAGACATCAATTATTTCAATAGATGTGGTTTCTGGTGATGAACTATTTTCTCTTTATTTTTGTGAAGCACTGGTAGGGCAGGTTGGACAATTTTATGTTGATACGAAAAGTAAAAAGGCTCGCATAAATATGGAAACCCTTGATAGACAAACTGATTCAATTCGAATAGAGTTAAATAGTGCTATAAATGGTGTTGCTATTGCAAATGATAATACTTTCATGCTGAATCCTGCCCTTAATGTTCGTCGAACTCCTTCTACTAGAAAACAAGTTGATGTACAAGCTAATACAGCTATATTAACTGAACTTGTCAAACAATCGGAGGTGGCAAAAGTAACATTGAGGAAAGAAACACCTTTAATTCAGGTTATTGATAGGCCAATTTTACCTTTACAAAAAGAACGTTTTGGAAAAACAAAAGGTGTTTTAATAGGTGGTTTTGTTGCTGCCTTTATAATATTCTTTTTTTTAATTTTTAAGAAATTATTCCAAAGTTAATTTAACAATCTTTCTATTAAGTTACTATGAAGCCATTAATTTTGGATTTTCCTAAAATACATGATCTACGTGGAAATCTCACCTTTTTGCAAGGAAAAAGTCAAATTCCGTTTGAAATACAGAGGACATTTTGGACATATGATGTACCTGGAGGAGAAGTCAGGGGAGGGCATGCATACCGTGTTCAGGAAGAGGTTATTATAGCTTTGAGTGGAAGTTTCGACGTAGTAATAACAAATGTGGACGGTTTAATCGAAAAATTTTCTTTAAATAGAAGTTACTATGGATTGTATTTACCTGCAAAGACCTGGAGGCATATAGAAAATTTTTCGACTAATTCTTTGGCACTACATATTTCCAGTGAGCCATTTTCAAAAGAAGATTATATTAGAGATTTTCAAGAATTTAAAATTTTAAAGAATGTATAGTATCTCAGATTGCAAAATTGTAGACTTATATAAAGTACATAATGATGCAGGAAATATAACAGTTCTAGAAAATAATAAAAATATCCCTTTTGATATTAAAAGAATCTATTATTTATATGACGTTCCTATGGGAGCAGACAGAGGAGGTCATGGACATTATGACTTGCAACAATATATAGTTGCAGCAAGTGGATCATTTACATTCGTATTAGATGATGGAGTTAATAGGAAAAATTTTTTTTTAAATGATCCATCAAAAGCATTACATATTCAGCCAGGTATATGGAGAGAGATTAATGATTTTTCAAGTGGTTCAATTTGTTTGGTTTTTGCTTCACATGAATATAATGAGTCCGATTACATTAGAGATTATGTTGAATATTTAAAATATAAAAATGATACACCCATTATCTGATGTTCAATCAAGAAATATCGGAGAAGATACTTTCGTATGGCAGTTTACTGTAATACTTAAAGAAGCTATAATTGGTAATAGATGCAATATAAATTGCAACGTTTTAATTGAAAATGATGTTTTCATTGGAGATGATGTTACTATAAAACCAGGTGTGCAAATTTGGGATGGAGTATCAATAGGTAATAAAGTAATGATAGGCCCAAATGTAACTTTTACAAATGACAGAATTCCTATTTCAAAAAATAAAGAATATAAAAACGAAAAGACAATTGTTAATGATTCTGTTTCAATAGGTGCAAATTCTACAATTTTATGCGGTATCGAAATAGGTTTTAAAACCTTAATCGGTGCAGGTAGTGTATTAACAAAAAGCACTTCTCCTTATACTGTTTGGTACGGTAATCCTGCAATACATAGAGGTTATATTACAGATGATTCAAATTTATTGAATTTAGATTTAATTGATAAATATACAGGTGAAGAATATTATTTAGAAGGATTTAGACCAATTAAAAAATGATTAAATTTTTAGATTTACAAAAAGTAAATGCTCAATACGCTGACCAACTTAAGAAAGTAGCAGCGGAAGTAATAGACAGTGGGTGGTATTTATTGGGAGACCAAGTAAAAGAATTTGAGCAAGGCTTAGAAGCTTTTCAAGAAGGAGGAAATGCAATAGCGGTCGCAAATGGACTGGATGCCTTACGTCTTATTTTTAAAGCTTATAAAGAATTAGGGATTTTGCAAGATGGTGATGAAGTAATTGTTCCTGCAAATACATACATAGCTTCAGTATTGGCAATTACAGATAATAATTTAGTACCTGTTTTAATTGAGCCGGATTTAAGTACATATAACTTAGATTTAAATTTGATCGAAAGTAAAATTACTTCAAAGACAAAAGTGATAATGGTAGTTCATCTATATGGACGTGTTTGTTGGAGTTCCGAATTGGAAATTTTAGCTCAGAAATATAATTTAAAAATTGTTGAAGATAATGCGCAAGCAATTGGTGCTCGTTGGCAAGGAATGAGAACTGGTAATTTAGGAGATGCTGCTGGTTTTAGTTTTTATCCAGGAAAAAATTTAGGAGCATTAGGAGATTCAGGAGCGGTAATTACTAAAGATGCTGAATTAGCTAATACTATTCGTACATTGGCAAATTATGGTTCTTCTCAAAAATATGTAAATCAATTTCAAGGACTAAATAGTCGTATGGACGAAATGCAAGCTGCTTTTTTAAACGTTAAATTGAGTCAAGTTGATAGGGAAGCCACTCTTCGTAGAGAGGTCGCTAATAATTATATTAAAAACATTAAAAATGATAATATAATATTACCAGATGCGGGAAAATTTGATGAGCATGTTTGGCATCTTTTTGTAATTCGAACAAAGAATAGAAACGAACTACAGTCATATTTATTTGAAAAAGGAATTCAAACCTTAATACATTACCCAATTCCTCTATACAAACAAGAATGTTATAAGTATATGTCGAATATTTCGTTGCCTATTACTGAACAAATTCATGAAGAGGTAATGAGCTTACCTATAAGTTCTGTACTTACACATGAAGAGATTTTAAAAATTGTTGAAGTTATAAATTGCTATAAATTATAAAGATTGACAGAAAAAATTAAATTAATTGTTTTAAATCCTTTTATTATATCTAGATTTTTAATTTGTAAAATTAAATCGATCTATTATTCCTCCTTTATTAACGAAGGTAATGGTAAAATTACTGTAGAAAATCCAAACATCATTTTAAAAATCCATAAAAGTCAAGGCTCTAAATTGATTATAGAAGGAAATATTATTTTAAATTCTCATATTGGAGGTACTAGTCCTATTATAATCAGCCTAGGATCGAATTCGATTATTAAGATTTCCGGAGATTTTATAATTGGAAATGGGGTAAAGTTAGTAACAAGCGATGGAGCAGTTCTTTCTTTTGGAGGTAAACATATAGAATCGGGTTCCGGCATAACAGCTGATTCTATTATTATGTGCAATAAAAGTATCACTATAGGTAAAGATTTTTTATGTGCTTGGGGTGTATTTATAAGTGATTCTGATTGGCATTCAATAGGCTTACAACATCATCAGGCAAATGTCATTATTGGTAATCATGTATGGATAGCTAATAATTCTAGCATATTGAAAGGTTCAGTTATTGGCGATAATTCAATAATAGCAAGTCAAAGCAAAGTTATCAATAAGTCATACCCTCCAGATTCAATGTTAGCCGGTACTCCAGCCAAAATTGTAAAATCCGATATTTGTTGGAATAGAGATATCTGATATTGGATGTAATTATATTGCTTAATTATTAAAAAATATACTGTTTTTTATGAATGTATTTATAAAGTCTTTCAATAGACCTTATTACTTAGATCGTTGTATTCAGAGTGTTTTATTAAATGTTATTGACGATAATTTGTCAATAATAGTTTTAGATGACGGAACTAATCCTCGATATTTGAATAAAATAAAAGAGAAGTATCCAAGGGTGGAAATAAAGCTATCTCCCTTTTATGATGAGAAAGTTAATAAAATTGAAAATTTTATTTCACAGGCTCAAGAAATTAATAAAATGGAAATACCCACTCAATTCTGGCTATCAAGTATTAGGGAAAATGAGGATAAATATTTTATATTGTTAGAAGATGATTTTTGGTTTACTGATAGAATTGATATAAATGAAACTTATAAATTATTAGAATCAAATAATTTGTGTATGTTGAAATTATTTTATTTCGGTAATCCAAGATTGATTTCTGGAAAACTTACAGAAATATCTCAAACTGTTAATAGAATTGAGCCGAGTTTTTTAACAAAGAACGAATATTTATTTAAAAAACTCTTTTTAGGTAATCCTTTCAAAATTTGGTCAATTTTACATAGACTGAAAATTAAAAATAATAGTAAAATCAATTATTATACAATTTATCATGTTGCTGGCGCTATCTTTTCAACAAGGTATTATTCACATCTTTGGAAAGATTTTTCAGGAGTAGTTAATGAAGATGAACAATTAATAAAAGCTTTAAATTTCTTCAATAGCGAAAAAAAAGCCAAATATGGTGTAGTTAAAGAAGATGTTGTAACTACAAGTTTCAGTTCTTCTGCTACTAATATGTTTACTGGCATTAACTTCAATCCTTTCATATATAATGATATTTTAAACAAGGCATGGTTTAATGACGAATTAGATGCAATGTCTGGTTTCCCTAATGATATATCAGAAGAGGATATAAAAATAATACTGAAAGAAAAAAGGCATGAATTAGCATCTGTCGATCAATGGGATAAGTGGATGGATAAATTTAAAGAACACTATAGAGAGATAGGGTTTCAAATTTAAGATGAGTGAAAATCAAGAATCTAAAGCAGTTTTAAAATCTACTGGAACTGTTGGAGGAGGTCAAATTATAAATATTTTAATTTCCTTAGTTAAGACAAAAATTATTGCAGTTATTTTAGGTACTTCGGGTGTTGGAATTGTTGGAATATTAACTACTGCGACTGAGATGATAAGAAATGTTGCAGGTTTAGGGCTGTCTTTCAGTGGGGTAAGGGATATTTCAATCGCTGATGGCAGTAACGATATAAATAATGTATCAAGAATCGTAAAAATTTTCAATAAATGGGTAATGATCTCCGCATTTTTAGGAGCTTTTATAACGATAATATTTAGTTTACCAATAAGTAAGTTTTTATTTAAAAATAATAATTATACTTTTGGAGTTGCATTGTTATCAGCTTCGGTTTTTTTCATGACGATTAGCTCTGGCTTCACCGCAGTTATGCAAGGAAAAAGGTCAATTTCATTGATGGCTAAATCATCGATAGTTTCTAATTTCATTGGTTCCTTTTTCTCAATCGCATTGTACATGTTAATGGGGGAAAAGGCAATTATCCCATCTTTAATATTAGGTAGTTTTGTAAGTTTCCTGGTTACGTATCATTTTTATAAAAAATTAAAAATTCCGAAGTATAAGAAAATATCGTTTTCAGAATCTTGGCTAAGTGCTAAAGGAATGATAAAGATTGGAATATTTACAATAATTGTAAGTGTTTTTGATCAATTAATGTCCCTATTATTAAGGGGATTTATTTCTGATAAATTAGGAGTAGATGGAGTTGGTCTCTTTACAGCAGCAAATACAATTGCCACAATGTATTTATCAATTGTTTTAGGTGCAATGGCTGGTGATTATTATCCAAAGCTATCTTCGATTTATAATGATAACAAAAAGCTAAATATTGCTGTAAATACACAATTATACATAGTTCTTCTTTTAGCATCGCCAATAATTATTGGTATGGTTGGTTTTGCAGATATAGCTATTAAATTATTATATTCTTTAAAATTCCTAGGGGCTGTTGCTATTTTAAAATGGCAGGTAATGGGTGATTTTTTTAAAATAATTTCCTGGGCATGCGGATATGTTTTTTTGGCTAAGGGACTAGGAAAACTTTATATATTATTTAGTGTTTCCTATACGATAATTTATTTATTAATAATTTATTTAGCATGGGACTATTACGGTTTTTTCAGCATTGGTTTATCTTTTTTTATTGCTCAGTTTTTTGCCATGCTATTTACTTACTTATATAGTTATTTTAAATTTAAAATAACTATATCAATAAAAAATATAAAAGTAATATTTATATCGTCTGTTCTTTTGATTGTTGCTTTTTGTTCGCATGAATATTTTAGTGGAATCTTCCGTTTTATTCTATCTGTTTTTGCTTTGTGTTTTTCTGTATGCTATTCGCTTTACAATCTAAATTCAATTATGGATGTCAAAGAAGTTTTTAATAGAATTATGAAAAAAAAATAACATGTTAGATAGACCACTTATTTCTGTAATTATACTTTGCTATAATCAGGAACTTACTATAGCTCGATCAATCGACAGTGTATTGTCACAACAAACAGATTATACTTTTGAAATAATAATAGGAGAAGATGCTTCACCAAATGATAATACACGTTTCATTTGTGAAGAGTACGAGAAGAAATACCCTGATGTAATTCGACTTATGCAAAAAGAGCCAAATAAAGGCTTGTTAAAAAATTACTCTGATTGTTTAAATGAGTGTAGGGGAGAATTTATTGGTATTTGTGCCGGTGATGATTGGTGGCATAATCAACATAAATTGCAATTACAGGTTGAGTTTTTAAAAAAAAATGAAAATTATGGGTTAGTTTTTACAGACTACAAAATAGTTGAAATTGATACGGAAACTGGTAGTGCATTTTTTTCTAGTTCAAATCATATTGTCATCAAAGAAGACAATATGTATGAACATTTATTACGAGGTAATTTTATATCGGCAGCAACTGTAATTTTCAGAAGGGATGTTTTTTTTAAATACATTGATTTTAATGAATTTAAGCTGCAAGGTTTTTTAATGGAAGATTATCCAATGTGGCTTGAAATGATACAGCATACTAAATTTAAGTATATTCCAATTAAAACAATTACATATACAGTCGCTGAGGGATCAATAAGTAATAATAATACCGATTTTCGAAAAACTGAAAAGTTTCAAAATGCAGTTTTGGATATAAAGAAATATTATATTAAAAAATATCCACTTCCAACTTTCGATGATAAAAAATTGCAAGAGTTGCACCATAATTTTATGACAACTGTTTTTATTAAAGATAGAAATTTTGAAAGAGCAAAATATCATTCAAAATTTTTAATCACTTTAGGAATTAAGGGTTTTATTAAATTTGTTATATGTCATACGATAATAATAAAATTCTACTGCAGGTATCTGAATTCACATAAAAATGGATGAAAAAATTAAATTTTTAACTATTTTCACTCCATGCGAAAATATTCACCTTATAAAGGATGTAGGAATGATTCCTTATGTTATGTATAAGGATTTTGGTTATGATTCAACGATTGCTAGTTACAATAATGGGAATTATCCATATTTAGAATCAGAGGTTAAAGGTGTTAGTCAGATTTTTATTGAGAAGAGATTTAAGAGTGATTTTTTAAATTTAATATTTTTCATATTTAATAATTTTAAGAAATTCGATATTTTACAGGTTTATCATTTTTCTTTAAAACAATTGTTGGTATTAAACCTTTTTAAGATCCTTAATTTTCGAAACAAAAGAGCTAGGGCATATTTAAAAATGGATGTCAATCATACAATTAAAACTTGGAGTTTTTCATCAACTAAGAAGATAATATATAATTTAGTATTAAAAAAAATTGATCTTATTAGTTTAGAAAGTAAAAAATTATATGATTATTGTAAGCAAAATAATATATTAGAAGAGAAAATTAAATATATCCCAAACGGTTTTTATGATCATGGATCCAGAAACGATACTCCTTTTAGTGAAAAAGAAAATTTAATTATTACAGTAGGGCGCATAGGAACTTTTGAAAAAAATAATGAAGTCTTATTTGAGGGTTTTAGAGAATTTTGCAAGCAAAATAATACTTGGAAATTAGAAGTTATCGGACCTGTTGAAGATGATTTTAAATCATATATTTCTAATTTTTTCAAAGAGAATCCAAATCTTATAGACAGACTTTTATTAACAGGAGGTATCTTAGACAGGGATGTTTTAAATGATAAATATATAAAAGCTAAAATTTTTGTTTTGACATCAAGATCTGAAGGATTTCCATTAGTTTTTTTAGAAGCCATAAAAGCAGGTTGTACAATTATATCTACAGATTTAGACACTGCTTACGATGTAACGGATAATGGAAAATTAGGAGGTATTTTTCCAATTGGAGATTTTATGGAATTATCTAAAATTTTAGAGAGTAAAGTATCTAACGTTGAAAAATTATCTAATGATTGTTTGTCTATCCAAAATTTTGCATATAATAATTTTTATTGGAAAACTATTTGTGCTAATATACTAAAGCAAATGAATTGTACAACTGGTAGTAAAGTGTTTTAAATGGATGTGTCAATTATAATTGTTAATTATAATACAAAAGAACTGCTTTCAAATTGTATTAACTCTATTTACAAAAATACTTCTAACGTTAATTTTGAAATCGTTATTGTAGACAATGCTTCGACTGATGGTTCACAGGAATTTATAAAAAAAAACTTTTCTGATGTACTGCTTATTGAATCAGATGAGAATTTAGGTTTTGGAAAAGCAAATAACTTAGGAGCAAAATCGGCTAGTGGTGATTTTTTATTTCTATTAAATTCGGATACTATTTTATTGAATAATGCAATATTTTTATTTTTAGATTTTTACAACAAAAATAAATTTTTAAATATAGGATGTTTAGGAGGACTATTAGTAGATCAAAATGGTAATGCGATTCATTCTTCAGAAAGTTTTCCTCTTAAAAGAAGGATTTTTTTTGATATAATAAATAATTACTTTCGAGGATTCTTTAGGTCCCCATTTAAAAGAGAGACTTTAGATTTTGAAGACAAATGTTACTTTGAAGTGGATTATATTACTGGTGCAGATCTTTTTTTATCAAAAGAATTATTCTTTAAAGTAAAAGGCTTCGATCCTAGATTTTTTATGTACTACGAAGAAACTGATTTGCAAAAAAAAGTAAGTAGGTTAGGACCAAAGAGCTTTATAATTAAAGAGCCAAAAATAATTCATTTAGAAGGGGCAAGTGTCTCCGAAGCTCTTTTTTCAGCAAAAAAAAGGATCATGATTAATGACGGGATGTTCAAATATTTCAAAAAAAATTCATCATTTATAAGCTACTATATTTTTAGATTATTTTTTCTCATTATCAGGCTTCCAATTCTGTTTGACAGAAGAATTACTTATAAAGAGCGCAGACAATATATTCATTCACTGATGAGAAAAAATTGAATTATTTCTACAAAAATTATAATATTGATTAGAAATAATACAATTAAAATGCATATAAAGAATCCCAAAAATTGATCACCTATATAATCTTATTTTTAATATTGGTAGCTTTCAGCTTTACCGATTATGTACGCTTTCCAGAAATTTATCGAAAACTACTTTTGATTTTTGGTTGTGTCTTTGTTTTTTTAGTTTTCTGGGCATTTGCTAGTTTTAGATGGGAAACCGGTACGGATTGGGAGCCTTATTATGATACTTTTAATTACTTTTCTGAAGCGCATATTATTAATTTTGAGCCAGGTTATATTGCTCTTATATTTTTTATTAAAAAATACACATCAAATTATTCAGTTTTTTTAACGGTTTTTTCTTTTTTATGCCTTACATTAAAATTTTCTTTTTTTTTTAAATATCACAAGGATTTTTTTTTCACACTAGTTCTACTCTTCTTTTGTTATTACTTTGCAGATATCTTTGCAGTGCGGCAAAATTTAGCTATTTCACTTACTTTATTTAGCACAATTTTTATTATAAGGAAACAGCCGATATTTTTTTTTATTACTGTCCTTTTAGCAACATCAATTCATTATTCCTCGATGTTGTACTTTTTCGCTTATTATATTTATTGGTGTAAAATAAGTGATAAGAAGTTTTATTACATAGCAGCATTTTGTGTCGCTTTTGGATTAATAGGAATTGGAGGAATTATTCTAGATATAATTTTAAAGGTATTGGGAGTTGATGGTTTTATTGGAGCAAAAATAAATAATTATCTAAATGAAGATAGTGGAGTTGCAAATACAACAAGTAGTCCTGTCGTAATGTATCTACTAGGTGTTATAAAAAGATTTATCTTCATTCCACTATTCACATATGTAAAAAATAGATCTCAACAAAAGTTTACTAACTTTCAGGGTTATTTTAATCTTTATATGATAGGTAATATTATATATTTTCTTTTTGCAAAGGATTTATCGGTGTTTTCAAGAGCCTCAGTCCCATTTCTTTTCTTTGAAATTTTTCTCATAAGCTATGTGCTATTTTATTTTAAGTCTGCAAAAAAAATGATGATCCCAGTATTTGTAATTATGATGATTTTCTCATGGATAAGATTCAATGCATTAGTTAATTCATATTATGAATTATATGTTCCTTATAATTCAATTTTTGATGATCGAATTGAAAGAACGAATTTTTAGTGAAAAATATGATAATAATTAGCGAAGTTGCACATACGGGTGAGGTTCATTTTCAGGTAAATAGTTGTTTTGTAGAAATGATAGCAAAAACTTATTCATTACAAAAAGTGATATTTTTTGCTGAAAATATGCATACTGAAGCGGTAAAGAATAATCTAATTAATAGTCAACTTGAAAATTTACACTTTGTCCCTTTTAAAGGGCATTATGATGAGAAAAATTTTAAATGGAGATCAAAAATTATAGGAGAATGTATCCAAATTTTTAAAATAATTAGACAGGGGAAATCATTAGGGAATGAATTATATGTATGGACTTGTTTGTTTCCAACAGGACATTTATTTTTAAATATGATAACATTCTTCCAAAAAAAAACGCATCATGTAATTATATTGCATGGTGAGTTAGAGTTTTTAAAATTTGAGAAAAAGCGTAAGAGTATTTTTTTTTTAGGAATCATCCTTAAAATATCTATCTATTTGAGTTCTAAAAAAACAAAGTATATTGTATTAGGTGACAATATTAAAAAAAGCTTACATGGTTTGATAAGTCAACGTGTCTTAAAAAGAACATATTCTATATTACATCCTTATAATTTTTTTGTTGATGATTACCTGAAGAATTTTAAGGGTAATGATAGTAAATTAACAATTGGAGCAATAGGTACACAAATGCTATCAAAAAACTCTAACTATATTTATTCTTTAGCAATTTTTTTTAAAGATGATGTTATTCAGGGCAAAGTTAATTTTATAACTATTGGAAGAGTAATGCCAGAACTTGATACTTTTCAAACAGAGTTGGTCAATAATATTTACTCAGATACATTTGTATCGCAGAAAAATTTTGAACTTGAAATTTCAAAATTAGATTTTATTATTTTTTTCTATGATAATAGTTCATATCAGCTTTGTGCAAGTGGAGCAATTTTTGAAGCAATCCGGCTGGATATTCCTATAATATCAATAAAAAATGATTTTTTTCAGTGGTTGTTCAGTACTTACGGAGAAATGGGTTTTTTATGCGATAATTTAGAGGAAATTAAATTAGTAATAAATGATTTAAAAACAGGTGGATTTAAAGAAAAGTTACTTAGTTTTAAAAAAAATATGATTCAATTTAAAATACAAAATAATTTGAAAAACCTAGCTCTTAATTTGAAAAATATTATATGAGTTCAGTAATAACGATTTCGGTTGTAATTCCCTGTTACAATTCTGAAAATACAATAAATGCTTGTATAAAATCTATACTATCTCAATCAGAACCAGTAAATGAGATAATCATTGTTGATGATGGTAGTATAGACAATTCAATAAAAATCATCAAAGACTCTTTAAAAGATTCCCATATAAATTACACGTTGCTTGAACAAAAAAATTCAGGTCCCTCAATTGCTAGAAATAAAGGTGTTGATTTGGCATCTGGTACACATATTGCTTTTATGGATAGTGATGATCAATGGTTTTTAAATCATATATTATTTTGTAAGCAATTTTTAGAGAATAACATAGAATATAAAATTGTAAGTACAAAATATTCTTCTTCTATAAATTTTAGTGGCGAAGTTACTTTTTTGAAGTTACTTTTTCGAAATTATTTTTCTACGCCATGTGTAGTTATTGATAAAGATAGTTTTTTTGAAAATGGTGGATTTAATGATAACATGAAATATTGTGAAGATTATTCTTTATGGTTAAACATTGTTTTTAAGGAACGAGCTTATCTTTTGGATTATGTTGGCGCTCAAAATGTTGATTATAAAAAACCTTATGGGGAAAAAGGGTTATCTTCTAATTTATTTGCTATGCATAGTGGGGTTTTGCAGTGTTACAATGAAATGTATAATAAAGAAAGAATAGATTTAAAAAAATTTTGCTTGTTAATCAATCTTGAAAAAATGAAATATTTAAGAAGAATTTTTTTTACTTTTTTATCTAAAACCACTAAGATATGAGATTGTTTTTTTTATTTGCCTTGATCTGTAATTTTACTTTTGCAAGAGTAGTTTTTACAAATGAAAACGAACATACTGTTTCTGTTTTAGATTTTGGTGCAATCGGAAATGGTATATCTGATGATTCAGATGCTTTTGAAAAAGCAATTATATATTGTATAGAAAATAATAAGATTCTTTATGTACCCAAAACATTAAAGAGTTATAATTTGTACAAAACTATACGAGTTAATCTTTTGAAGGGTAATAAAATTAAAATTATATCTGATGGGGCTATAATAATGCCTGGTAATCTAGAAAACAACTCTGCTTATAATTTGACACAATTCAAAGAACATATTTTTATGTCTTTAGGAAGAAAAATAAACTCACTTAATGAAAGTGTCAGAGATGAAGAGAGTTATGGAACATCTATATCTATTTCAGGTTTGATTTTTGATGGAGCAAATCAAAGAGCTGTTGATAATTTAATTTCATATAACAGTGATATTTATATTGCAGGACAGTTTATTGCAGAAGAGGTAGAATTATACAATTGTGAGTTTCGAAATATTTTTGGTTATGGAGTTAGAATTCATGAAGTTTCTAAAAGTACAATAAAAAAATGTAATTTTTTAAATGTAGGAGGAAGAGGAGGGACACTTTTCGCAAATAAAATTGGTGATTTTGATGCCTTCGGTGATGCAATATATCATGCGAAGGTTAATACTAATTCAAATATTATAATTGAAGATTGTGTTTTAATTGGACAAAAAATAAATAACAGAAGAAGCAGATGTGGAATAACTTTCGAATATTCATTATCTCCATATAAAGTTAATTTGAAAAACTTGAATATTGAGGGTTATGCAAAGTGTTTACATGTAGAAGAAACTGCATCTACTTTGTTTCAAATTGATGATGTTACTATGAAAGATTTTAATTTTGGAATTGCAAATGTTATTAATGATAAAACAGAAATGTATTTAAATAATTGTACATTTAACGTTGGTTTTACTGATGGTAACGATGCAGGAGATGCATTAGCGTTTTTAAATTATAGAAGTACAGCCAAAATATATGTAAATAAATCAATCTTGAATTTTAATGGTAGAAAAAATGCATATCAAAGTGCAGTAGGTTTAATTAAGGTCGAAAATTCTACTATTAATGGTAATAAAACTAATTTCTTTTTTGCAGATGGTAATACTGTTTTTTCTAGTTGCAAGTTTATAAATTTTGGGGGGGATCAAATGTCTTTTTTTTCAAACGATCCGCAAGCTCTTTATCAAATTGAAAAATCAATATTCAAAGGTATTTCAAAATCCTTAGTTAAGGGATATAATGTCAAATTAATAATTAAAGACAAATGATTGAATTAACTTTGGTTAAAATGTCTTTTGAGTGATATAATAAAAATCTATTTAATTAAAATTTTTCGCCATTAAAGGCAATTTTATGCATTTATTACTAATAATAACAGATTACGGAAGCTTTAATAATTTTTTGTCAGACCTAGCAGTTAAAATGGTTAAATCTGGACATAAAGTTGATGTTATTTGCTCTCAGGAAAAAGTCATTAAAATTAACGATAAATTTGACTTTATAGATATTGGTGTACAAATTCATTTTATTTCTTTTCCCAGAGGATTTAATATGTATAAACAACTTAAAACTTCTGTTAAAATTAATAAGTTGATAAAAAAAATTAATCCTGATTTTGTGCATATACATTTTACAACAGGAATTTTCACTACAGTTTTCTATAAGAAACTTCCCTATTTAACCATTGGTACTTTTCACGGACTTGGATATCCAATGGTTAAGGGTGTTAAAAAATATTTATTTAAATTTGTTGAATTTTTTTGTTTTAATAGGATAGATCAAATATGGGTTTTAAATAAATATGATTATGACATAATAAATGGTGTTAATAAAAAAAAGACTTTTATTCTTGATAGTGCGGGGGTAGGTTGTGATCTTGTGAAATTTGAAAGTAGTAGATATATTTCCAAAACTCATGATTTAAAAAAGAATCTTCAAATTGGAGAAAAAGATTTTGTAATTACATATACAGGACGATTTGTGAGTTTTAAAGGATTTGATTTAGTGGTAAAATCTTTTTTAGAAATGAATAGATTATTTCCATCTACTTTTAAACTTTTACTTATTGGAGGAAATGACCCAATTCACTCTACGGGTTTGTCCGTGGAAGAAGAAGAAGAATATTTATCATGTGACAATATAGTTAAAGTTGGATTTACAAATGAAGTTGAGAAATATTTATCAATATCAGATGTTTTTTTATTTCCAAGTCTTAAAGAAGGAATGCCAGTTTGTATTATAGAAGCACTTGCGATGGGAATACCCGTTATTACTGCTGATTCGAGAGGTTGTAATGATTTAGTTAAGAATTATGAAAATGGATTAGTTTTGTCGCAAATTCCAAATGTAAAAGAAGTAATCGATGGTATAATGATATTAAAAGATTCACCAAAATTAATGCGAGATATTAAACTTTATAATTTAAAAAACAGAGAAAAACTTGGGAGATCGGTTTATGTAGGTAAGCAAATTGAAGTTTATGAAAATTTAATGAATTCATGAAAATAATTTTAACTGGAGCCTCTGGTTTTGTTGGTAAAAATTTAACTAGTTTTTTAATAGATAATGTTTTTTTACCTTATTGTATATCTTTAAGGAACTCAGATTGGAAAATGAATTTTTACGGAGATGCAATTATCCATCTAGCAGGAAAAGCACACGACACAAAAAATACTAGTCAGGCATCTGAGTATTTCGAAGTTAACACAAATCTAACTAAAGAATTATTTAATGAATTTTTAAAAAGTAATATTAAAGATTTTATTTATTTCAGTAGTGTTAAAGCAGTTGCAGATGAAGTATCAGAGATATTGGACGAAGATATAAATCCGAATCCTAAAACTCCATATGGGCAATCAAAATTAAAAGCCGAAGAATATATTTTATCAAAAGAAATTCCGGAAGGCAAAAGAGTTTTTATTATTAGGCCTTGCATGATTCATGGTCCCGGAAATAAAGGGAATTTGAATTTACTTTATAATGTGGTAAATAAAAGAATTCCTTATCCATTAGCTGCTTTTTATAATGAAAGATCCTTTTTAGGAATAGACAATCTAAATTATTTGGTTAAGGAAATTTTGAAAAACAAAGAAATTCCTTCAGGAATATATAATTTTGCAGATGATGAAGTATTATCAACAAATAAACTAGTTGAAATAATTTCATCTGCTGCCAATAAAAAGAGTTTATCGATAGCAATACCTAAAACTTTAATAAACGTTATTGCTAAATTTGGAGATTTGATAAAATTCCCTTTAAATTCAGAAACAATACAAAAGTTAACTGAAAATTATAGGGTTTCAAATGAAAAAATAAAGTTAGCTATAGGAATTGAAAAACTTCCAAACACAGCACGACAAGGACTCGAAAAAACAATCAAAAGTTTCATAACCAAATAATGGAATACACAATACTAGGACTTGTTTTAATGATTTTGATGCTGTTATACTTCAAAGTAGCAGATAAGTTTAACATAATTGATAAACCCAATCAAAGAAGCTCACATACTGAAATTACTTTAAGAGGTGGAGGAATTATTTTTTGGTTCTCTGCCTTGCTTTATTTTGTACAGCATTTTCAGAACAACTATTTTTTCTTTACAGGAATTACATTGGTGAGTTTAGTCAGTTTTTGGGATGACATTCAAAACCTTTCAAATAAAATTCGAATTTCAGTTCATTTTATTTCGATAACCTTAATTTTTTACGACTTGGGATTGTTTAATCTCGTTCCTTTATGGGGAGTAATAATAGCTTATGTTTTAGCTATCGGACTAATTAATGCCTATAATTTCATGGATGGAATTAATGGTATTACAGGTTTGTATACTTTAGTTGTAATGGGTTCATTATTATATGTAAATACAAAGATTCAGCTTTTTACTGATGGTAATTTTATAAAATATGCAATGATTGCAAGTTTAGTTTTCTTGTTTTTTAATTACAGGAAAAAAGCTAAATGTTTTGCTGGTGATGTAGGTAGCATTGCAATCGCTTTTTGGATAATTTATTTAGTGTTAAAACTTATTCTGATAACAAATTCCGTGATCTGGCTTTTATTTTTAGCTGTGTATGGGGTTGACGCCATTTGTACCATATTACATCGACTGTATTTAAAACAAAATATTTTCGAAGCGCATCGTTTACATTTTTATCAGGTATTAAGTAACGAATATAAAATTCAGCATAGATTGGTTTCACTATATTATGCATTGGCACAAATAGTAATTTCTGTTTTAGTTATTTATTTTTATCAAAAAGTACAAGACTTGTTTTTATTTGTATTTATAATTACGCCACTGCTTTTGATATATACTTTAAAATTTTATTTATTGAATAAAAATAATTTGAAAGTTAATATATGATTCCTAAAATAATTCAGGGCGGAAATTTTTCAGATCATCGCGGAACTATTTCATTTGTAAATGATTTTAGTTTTAAAGATATCGAGAGGTTTTACATTATTAGTAATTCAGATGAAAATCCAATTCGAGCCTGGCAAGGGCATAAGTTAGATACAAAGAATTTCTATTGCTTAAACGGATCTTTTAAAATTCATTTTGTAAAAATTGATAATTGGGAAAAGCCTTCAAAAGATTTAGTTATAGAAACAATATTTGTTTCTGATTCAGAAAGTAAAATTGTTCATATTCCGGCTGGTTATGCAAATGCAATAGAATCTTTAGAATCAAATGCAAAATTAATGTCATTTTCAACCTTACCTTTATCAAATGTCAGCGATGATGATGTTCGTTATAATTCAGATTATTGGAAAATAAATGGATAATAAACGAATTTATTTATCTCTTTCACAACAAAGTGGTTTTGAACAAGAATATATTCAGAAGGCACTAGAAACAAATTGGCTTACTTCTGGGGGGCCAAATGTTGATGATTTTGAAAATACATTACAAAATTATTTTTCTGATGAATCATTTATTACCGCTTTAAACTCAGGAACTTCTGCCATACATTTGGCTTTAATTTTGTTAGGAGTAAAAGCCGGAGATGAGGTTATTTGTCAGACTCTAACGTTTTCGGCATCAGCCAATCCTATTTTATATCAGGGAGCAATCCCTGTTTTTGTGGATAGTGAACCTGATACTTGGAATATTAGCCCGGAATTTCTTGAAATTGCAATAAAAGATAGAATCAAAAAAGGAAAGAAACCAAAAGCAATAATTACTGTTCATTTATATGGAAATCCGTATAAAGTTGAAGAAATACATACTATTGCAGAACGTTATAATATTCCGATAATTGAAGATAGTGCAGAAGCGCTTGGTAGCTCTTATAAAGGTAAAAAATGTGGAACTTTTGGAACTTTTGGAATTTTTTCATTTAATGGAAATAAAATTATTACAACTTCGAGTGGAGGTGCATTAATTTCAAATTCAAAAGAATCAAAAGAGAAAGCAATTTTTTATGCAACACAATCAAAAGATGTTGCCGTGCATTATCAGCATAGTGAAATTGGTTATAATTATAGAATGAGTAATGTTTGTGCTGGTATTGGATTGGGACAAATTAAAATGCTTGAAAATAATATTTCAGCAAGAAGAGCAACACATTTTTTTTATAAGGATCTTTTTGATAGTATTAAAAATGTAACTCTTTTTGAAGTATTACATGAAGATTATTTTTCAAACTATTGGTTGAATGCGATTTTGGTTGAGCCAATTTTTGAAAAAAATATAAATAGCGAAACTTTGCGATTGGCTTTTGAAAAAGCAAATATTGAATGTCGACCACTTTGGAAACCAATGCACTTGCAGCCAATTTTCATGACATATCCTTACTACGGTAATAAAATTGCTGAGGACTTATTTTTAAAAGGCCTTTGTTTGCCTTCAGGATCAAATTTAACTAAAGAGGATAAAATTAGAATTGAAGAAGTTATTAAAACCTTTTTTGATTATTAAATAGAAATAAGAATTACATTTTTAATATGAAAATTGAAGAAA